>Ga0310123_10000689_pt1 | contig 29900 bp, 22 predicted proteins | sample CB6_AW_1057_MG_FD_203505 | JGI IMG/M metagenome (GOLD analysis project Ga0310123, IMG submission 203505) | Marine microbial communities from Western Arctic Ocean, Canada - CB6_AW_1057 | ecosystem: Environmental > Aquatic > Marine > Oceanic | place: Canada: Western Arctic Ocean | collected... | reverse complement strand
GGTATTGGCCGTGGCTAGCGAGGGCCAGGAAAAACAACTGACGGCGTCGATCGTGATCGATACGACTGGGGTGTTTGGAAATCCGAATTGGTTGGGACCAGGTGGGATACCTGGCATTGGCGAGCGGCGCATGCGAGATCGTGTCGATTATGGTCTGCCCGACATCCGTGGAGCGCGGCGAGACGAGTTTGTAGGACGGTGTACGATGGTCGTAGGCGCGGGCTATTCGGCCGCCACGACCGTCGTGGCGCTGGCCCGATTAGCTGAGGAGTCGGCTGATACCAAAGTGCTTTGGGTAACTCGCCGGTCGACGGTGGAACCAATCAAACGAATTGCTAACGATCGACTAACGGCTCGCGATGCATTGGCCTGTCAGGCCAACGCCTTGGCGGCGGATGTCGACAGCCCTGTACAGCTGTTGTCCGCTTCGCAGGTGGCTGAGATTCAGCCAGCAGACGGTGAGCGGTCGCTGATTGTACGATTGGAAGGTCAAGCGGCCGGTGAGTACCGCATCGATCATTTGATCGCCAATGTTGGTTATCGACCCAATCGGGAGTTGTATCGGGAGTTGCAAGTCCACGAGTGTTATGCGAGCGAGGGGCCGATGAAGTTGGCGGCTCATCTTTTGTCTGATTCCAGCGACGATTGTCTGGATCAGGTATCTGCCGGGGCCGAAATGCTCTGTTGTCCCGAACCGAATTTTTTCATCCTGGGTGCCAAGAGCTTTGGTCGAAATTCCAATTTTATCTACTCGATCGGACTGGAACAAATTCGCCAGTTGTTCGCGTTGTTGGGTGATCGTGACGACTTGGACTTGTATTCCACCATTAAATCATCAGCGGGGACGTCAGATTGATCGACGAAATGAAAGATGCACCGTGGATCCATCTGGATCATCTGGACCAGCTTTGGTTTCAGGTGAGCGGGACGCTGTGCAATTTGACTTGCCATCATTGCTTTATCAGTTGCCATCCGAAAAACGACAACTTTGGATTCCTCAGTCTGGAACAGGTCCGTCGTCGATTGGAAGAGTCCATCGCTTTAGGGGTGAAGGAATACTACTTCACTGGTGGCGAGCCGTTTTTACACCGCGAAATGGTCGATATTCTGGTCGAAACGTTGAGCTACGGCCCGGCCACGGTCCTCACCAACGGCACCGTCCTTAAAGACGAGTGGCTCGAACGATTGGCGGCGGCACATCGCGACAGTATCTACTGTCTTGAATTTCGCGTTTCCATTGACGGCTTTACATCGGAAATGAACGATCCGATCCGAGGTGAAGGGACATTTGATCGCGCTATTGGCGGCGTATTGAAACTGGTAAAATTCGGATTTTTACCGATCATTACCGCGGCGAGGACGTGGCCTGAAGAAGAGGATGCGGAAGTGATCGGCAATTTCATTGCGATGCTACGAAGTTCCGGGTACCAGCGGCCTCGTCTGAAAATTTTGCCGACACTTCACATCGGCGCTGAAGAAAATCGCACTCACGGATATGAAGAATCGGAACGCATTACCATGGCGATGATGAATGAATTCGACCAGTCCCAGCTGATCTGCCATCACAGTCGTATCGTCACCGACCGTGGGGTTCAGGTCTGTCCAATTCTGATTGAGTCACCCGATTCGGTACTTGGAGCGACGTTGGAAGAATCGTGCCGCCCGTACCAGTTAAAACATGGGGCCTGTTTTACCTGCTACCAGTATGGGTCGATCTGCTCGAATCCCTCGAGTTCACTTTGGGATCCGGCTGACCACGCTCGGATGACCGAACCATGATCCCAACGTATCGTCGCATTGCCTGTTTTGGCGGACTGTATAGCAACTATCTCGCACTTGAAGCGGCCGTTGCGGATGCCAGCCAACGCCAGGTTGAAGCCACGTTTTGCCTCGGCGACATGGGCGCTTTTGGGCCACATCCAGATCGGGTTTTTCTTCAGCTGCAAGAAGACAATATCCAATGCATCCAGGGAAATTATGACCATTCGATTGGTAACCAGTTGGATGACTGCCAATGCGGATACACGGATCAGCGAGATAATTATTTTTCCGAAATCAGTTATCGGTACACCTTGGAAAACACGTCGGCCAAAAATCGCGGATTCTTGCGCCAGTTGCCTTCCGAGTGGCGCGTCAAACTAGGTGACTATCGAGTGTTGCTCTGCCACGGCAGCCCGCGACGAACGAATGAGTTTCTCTGGGAATCGACGACCTCGTCTCACTTTTTGCGATCGATGGCCCAACAACACGAGGCCGACATCATTGTGGGGACGCATTCGGGCATTAAATGGCATCGAGATTTGGGGAACGACCAACACTTCGTCAACGTGGGCGTATTGGGACGCCCCGAAAACGACGGCCGTAAGAATGTGTGGTACACCCTGCTGTCGATCGACGACAACGGTGAGACAAGCGTCGAGTTCGTCCCGGTAAACTATGACCATGAGCGACTGGCTAGAGAAATGCGAGCTGAACAACTGCCAGAGGAATTCGTCGAAACAACGCTAACCGGTTGGTGGTCGACCTGCCTGGAAATTCTTCCAGGAAAGGAACGCGTGCGCGGGAAGTTTTAGAACGCCCATCGAATCAAAATCAATCGGCCGAACTCTCGTCGTTCGGCAACGCGCGGATTCAGCGACTCCATCTTTAGGTCGACTTGCATGTTGCTGATCAATCGCTCCGCCTCATGCGGTGGTCCTCGGAAAACCAGCCACGCTCCCCTGCTCCGTCTGATTCGGTCCCGATCCTCCTCGGAAATGGCGATCGTCGTCAGATTCGCCAATGGAATCGGATCGCCGTGCGTATCGGCAACTTGGTAAATCGACCTGAGCGGAAAACTACAGTACTGCCGGAAGAAATGGCTCTCGTCCGACGCTAACCGGTCAGCCTCGATGAGTCCGGAACGCACCATTACCGGCAGCTGCGCGTATTCAGCAGACTGGTTGATTAACTGGACGACGCCTCGCCAATCTTCTCGGCTGCGCGGGGCCACTTCCACACTGGTACGCAAGTGGGATCGGATGAGGGGATTTTGCGAAATGGCCAATCCAACGCCGACCAACATCACAACCAATCGCCAACGTGGGCTAGGGCAGATAGCCGTCAATACGACGAACAACAGGTAAGGTGTCGTGGCGGTGACCATCAGGTAACGGCGATGGAATAACGGAACGAGTTCGAATTTAGTCAGCAACCAGGCGCCAACCACTGGAACAAGCAAGCAGCAGGCCAAGTACGTGACCAACTCGCGTTTGTCTGAAGTCGTTTTTCGGCCAGCGTCAGGCACCAGGCCGGTCATCCAGGCGGCGGCCAGGCCGGCGAGCGCAATGGCGACCAATTCCGTAGCGGGAAATAGAGTCACGATTCGAACCGGCGATCCAGCGCTGACAAAAACGGACCAAAGGTGTCGCTGTTCGGCGACAGCCGCAAGATGAGGGAGGGTGGCCGCATTGGCGATCACCATCAAACCGAGATCAAGACCAAATTGTCCAGCGGCATAGCGCTGTCTGGCGTCGGCTAGTACTATCCACGTCACAATGTTCGCAATGACGATCCAACCGGCCGTATAGTGCAAGTTGTAGAGTGCGACTGATAACAGGATCCAAGACATGCGCCAGCGTATCGACGGCCGCTGCAATAGCTGCCAGAACACGATCACTTGGATCAAGCCCAACAATTGGACGAGTGCGTAGGATCGCGCTTCCAATGAAAAATAGATATGGTTGGGATCGATGGCGACCAAGAACGCGCCTAAAAATGGGAGCACGACGCGGCCACCCCAAGCGCACATCACCAGGAAGCTAGCAACGACAATGATGAGACCGCTAGCTAGCGAAATATAACGCAGCGACAACTCGCCGTTGCCGAAAACGTCGGTAACGAGCCGGGTAAGCAAAAAGAATAGCGGACCGGTATTTCCCGCATGGGCGCGTGGAATCAACTGATTCCACGCCCCACCGACGACCCATGCTGTATGCAATTCGTCGAGCCAGAGACTCTCACCCAGATAGGGCCATCTCAACCAGACCGCTAATCCGAGGAGGCCAAAGATCCCGAGCAATTCGGGCCAGCGTAGCCGGGTCAAAAGGGCCTTGATCATAACTCCGGCCAATGCCATCAACGCTACCAATGCCGCTATTTTCGGGTTTCAGTGTTCAGGCACGAGAAGCAAAGCCAATGGCACTGAACACTGAAACCTTTTGGGCTAAGCTCAGTGTGTGCTATCTCTGCCAGTATTGGCCGGAGTTATGATCAAGGCCGGCATCGCTGAAGAACACGGTCGAGCGACGCTACTTATTCTGGAACGACGGCAACCATTTCTTCGGCCACGGAACTGATGTGTTCCGCCTCGATCATCTCTCGTCCTTCAGCATATCCGATCAAAAGGGCGAGATCGCCCAGCCGATTGATCCGGCGGGGAACGCCAAAGGACAGCTCATGAATCGCCTCAAGCGCGTCCGTGGTGAAGATGCTTTTGCTGGCGCCGGCCGCCGTTAGACGATGGCTGACGTAACTCAGCGTTTCATCCACGGTGAGCGAACGCAATAGCGATTTGACTGCCAAACGTTCCTCAAGTCCGCCCAGTCTTTCGAGATTCAACAACAGATGCGGCTGTCCCACCAGTAGCAAGGTCGTGTCGAGTTGGCCGTCTGTCTGAAAGTTCATCAACAGTCGAATGGTTTCCAGCGACTCACGATTCTCGAGCAATTGTGCCTCGTCAATGGCGATGACGGCATGACGTTCATTGCGCGTATTCTGGGCGAGAAAATCCCTAATTCGACGAACCTGCAAATCCACAGAGGAGCGTTCGATTTGTTCGGACGGTCCACGCAATTCGTCTGCGATAAAGCTGACCAGTTGTGGAGCAGGCATCTGCGGGAAAACAATGTGAATCTTGGGCGAGCACTCGGCATTCAGTTGACGGAACAGCTCATCCACCAACAGGGTCTTGCCTAGCCCAGCGGCTCCAGCCAAAACCGCCGCGCCGCGCCGATTTTCGATTGTGTACCGCAGTTTCAGCAGCGCGCCCTGGTGCACTTCGGCTGGATAGTAGAAATCCGTTCCGGCCACTTGTTCGAAGGGACGACGCTCTAAATTCCAGTGGGCTTCGTACATAGGTGTTTTCCTCAATCAAGGCGAGAAGTTCTCGAGAATCGAAATGCTTGTCACGCCAGCTTGAGCGATCCGGCTGCTGGCGTCATTGATTTGTTCGACGTTCACGTGACGCTTGTCACTGAGGATGATCGCGGTGTCGACTAAATGGGCACAGGCCTGGTTAAACCAGTTGTGTGCCGCGACGAACATAGGGCCGGCGTCGAGCAGCACCAAGTCGAAGTTTTTGCGCAGGGATTTGAGCAGCGAGTCGGCGCCCTCCAGGGAGTAAGCTCCCTGTTGCCAGCGAATCGATCGTCCCAAAGGAAACAAGATGGCCGATTCGCTCAAGGAGGCAACGGCGGCATCGCCGATTGGCATACCCAAGGACACCGATTCCCAACCGCGATCCAGTTGTATGCCCAGCATCGGGCCCAAACTCGGTTTCGTGAGATGGCCGTCGATGATGGCGATCCGCTTGCCCAATGTCGCGGCGACATTTGCCAACGCGATTAACACGGTCGTGCGTCCTTCCGCGGAATTGACTCCCGTGAATGCTGTAATCGTTCCCTCTGCTTTTGATTCATGTAAAAGTGACGTGGAGATTCGATAAAGTTGGTCTCCCGCCAAAGATTGGAGACGTTGGCATAGGCGCGGACATTGAAAACGATCCACTTCCCAATTGGCTCGAAATCCACGGGTGCGAACCAGCGTTTCACGATCGGAGATATTCTCCACCGCGACATTCGTTTCGGCTGAAACGTATGCCGACGGGGCCATAGGGGGCACCTGGCACGCAGACGCATTTGTGTGCGGGCCGGGTGGGATGACCGGGTCGGTAGGATCGATGCGCCACCGTTGAGGTTGCGATATCTGGTGCTGGTCCGGAGATTTCGGAGGGGCCGAATCTGATTTGCCGAGTTTTGGATTGGTAGTCGCCACACTGCCGGCCTGCTGGACATAGATGTACGGTTGGACGTTCGCTGAGCCATATTCCGCATGTCGAACTTCGACGGAATGCACGTGGTTGACGTTCTCAACGACCGTTGAAATGGTGTTTTGCACGGGGAGCTGTTCGCCAATCAACGGCAGGCGAGAAGGCGTGAACGGTTCTTGATTCGCTTCGGAATAAGCTTTGATGAAAGCGTGGTCGGTAAACGTCATCGATTACTTTCCTTTTGTGGCACGATTCCTCTGTTCAGCTGCACACCGGCACCCTCTCGCGCGTCATTAAATTCGTCGCCAATCGACTCGTTGGTTTGGTAATTTGGATCGGGATATGCCCGCACATCGGTACTCGGATAGTCGTCGGATGAACCAGCGGACGTGGCTTTGGTGCCTGCCGGATTCGCTATTACGGGGCTGGATTCGCCGGAGGGACCCGCCGCCGGTGGTTGCAGTTCGCTCGTGGTTGATTTCGCGGTGGAGGGAAAACCTGTTGGCGGCTTTGACAGCTCCGGGTCAAACGTCGGTGGCGCCGACAGCGCCAGAGCGGTTGGCAGAAGCTTTGAACTCGAATCAGATTTCGGCTGCAGCTTTTCGGCCATTGGCAGCGAGACAGTATTCGGAGGGACGGGAGCGACGCTTTCGCCTGCAGACCGTTCACTCGATCCCGTTGGACGAGGGTTGTCCGCCACACGCATTAGATCCTGTGGCGGCCAATTCGGGCCATCCAGGATCTGGGTCGGTCTGGGCGAATTGTGGCTCCTCGAAGAGATCGCGAACCAGATTGCCAACGCGGCGATAATTAAGCCAGCCACGCGATAAATCCAAACGGTGGAGGTTGTCAGTTTCGAATCGAGCCCGTAGTTGGTTGGCGAAGCAACCGTAGCCGCTTTCGAGGGCGCGGAGTGTTCAGCCGATTGTTGTGCGATCGTCGTGTGTGGTTGGTCGATCCGATTTTCGCCCATCCGCCTGGATTCGGTTTGGCCCGGAGGAAAAGTTACGGGGGGTAGAGTAGGTTGTGTGATCGTATCGGGCTTCGTTGTCGGAGAGCTGAGCGGCGTCGGATTGGCGCTGGCCGTTACACTCGAACCAGCTCGGGGCCGCCCCGCGGCTGGATCTAGAGGTTTGGCTTCCGATTGCCCGATGGCCGGAATTTCTGCCAGCACTTCAGCGTCTCGATACGAGTACCGCTGCGGATCGTTCGTACCTGCATCAATACGGCGACGGGGTGATACTGGTTTCTCTTGCTCGCCTTGCATGATCTTGCGACCTTTTGCACTTATTTCAGATTCAATACGGCGCAGCGCAGGCAAATACTGCAGCGGCATATACCGTGACATCTCTTACTATCGGTACAACCGAATCGCTTCTTGAGTGCTGTAACACTGACGGCAAATAGAGAAGATAAGTTGACCTAGTCGCACGAATTCGGGTATCAACTATAGGGATATCCTGTCACGAGCCTTTCTGTAGGGCAGGCAGTGACAGCTTTGCTCGCGGTTCAAGCTGAGCTAGGGGTGGTCAGCTTGAATGGTGGACGTTGGAGACAGGTGGCAACGACCGAAATGAGGTGGACCAGGTATCGATGAGTATTGGCATGTTGACCGTTGACGAGGTGATCAAGAATCAGCTGGCTGAGCGCATTCTGGTGTTGGACGGTGCGATGGGCACGATGGTGCAGGCGGCGAATTTAGATGAGGCAGCTGTCCGCGGAGACCGATTTGCTGGGCATCACAAAGACCTGATTCGTTTTGTAGATATTCTGTGCCTGACAAACCCAGATGTAGTTGAGAATATACACACGCAGTTTCTTGCGGCCGGCGCGGATATCATCGAGACCAACACTTTCGGCTCGAGCCTGGTCGGGATGGAAGAATACCAACTGCCTCGCGAGCTGGTGCGGGACATGAATACAGCTGCGGTTCAGATTGCCAAACGTGCCGCGGATCGCTTCACTGCGGAGACACCGGACAAGCCGCGTTTTGTTGCGGGTTCAATTGGCCCAACAACGAAACAGATGGCCATTTCCACGAATGTTGATGATGCCAGCCACCGGGCTGTGACGTTCGACACGATGGTGGAGTCCTACTACGAGCAAGTGGCGGCATTGGTCGAAGCCGGTGTCGATCTGCTGTTTCCCGAAACGGTGATTGACACGCTCAATCTCAAGTCATGTCTATTTGCCATCGCCCAGTATTTTGACGACGCGCAGATCCGCGTACCTGTGATGGTCTCGGGTACCTTCACGGAATCTGGTGTGACGTTTGTTTCCAGCCAATCGGTGCTAGCTTTCTGGAACTCCATCTCTCATTTTCCCTTACTCAGCGTCGGCATGAACTGCGCCTTGGGGCCGGAAAAGATGCGATCGTTGGTCGAAGAAATGGCAGGCACGGCGGATGTCTTTATCAGCTGCCATCCGAACGCTGGCCTGCCCAATGAAATGGGCGAGTATGACCTGACCCCCGAACGGATGGCCGAGCTGTTGGCCGAATTTGCTTCCGAAGGATGGTTGAACATCGTCGGTGGTTGTTGTGGAACGACACCGGACCACATCCGCGCGATCTCTCAAGCGTTGGCAGGCGTAACTCCCCACCAGACGATTGCGTCCTCAACGATGACCGAGTTAAGCGGTACCCTGTCGCTGAAGATTCGACCGGAGAGTAATTTCATCATGATCGGCGAACGGACCAACGTGACCGGATCACGAAAATTCGCCCGGCTAATCCGGAACGAGCAATTCGACGAGGCGGTCGAAATAGCTCGGCAGCAAGTGGAAGGTGGGGCCTCGATTATCGACATCAACATGGACGACGCCTTGCTGGACGGCGCTGAGGCCATGACGCGTTATCTGAATCTGATTGCTGGCGAAACCGATATCAGTCGTGTTCCTGTGATGGTTGACAGTTCCAAATGGGAAGTCCTGGAAGCTGGCTTGCGTTGCTTGCAGGGGAAGGGAATTGTCAATTCGATCAGCCTCAAAGATGGTGAGGAGGAATTCCTCCGACGCGCCCGACTAATTCGTCGATTTGGTGCGGCCGTCGTCGTGATGGCTTTTGACGAACAAGGCCAGGCCGTGGAAATCGATGAAAAAGTGCGGATTTGCCAACGTGCTTTCCAGCTGCTGACTGAGCAAGCCGGTTTTCCACCCCAAGACATTATCTTCGATCCGAACATTCTCACCGTTGCCACGGGAATCAAGGAGCACGACAACTATGCGGTGAATTTCATTGAGGCAATACGGCGGATCAAACGAGTTTGTCCAGGCGTCAAAATATCCGGCGGCGTCAGCAATATTTCCTTTTCGTTCCGCGGCAATGACCTTTTGCGCGAGGCAATGCACTCTGCCTTTTTGTACCATGCGGTGCAGGCGGGAATGGATATGGGAATTGTCAATGCGGGCCAGTTGACCGTGTACGAAGACATCCCCGCAGAACTGCTGCAGCATGTCGAAGATGTCCTGTTGAGTCGCCGGCCCGATGCCACCGAACGCCTGTTGACTTTAGCCGAATCGGTAAAGGGGAGCGGCAAGAAAACCGATACGGCTGATCTCCGCTGGCGCGATGCTGAAGTTGAGGACCGAATTCGGCACGCAATCATTCGCGGCATCGACCGATTTGTCATCGATGACGCCGAACAGGCCCGTCAAAAGTACGATTACTGCCTGCAGATCATTGAAGGACCGATGATGGATGGCATGTCGACTGTCGGCGATTTGTTCGGGGCCGGGAAAATGTTTCTGCCACAAGTTGTCAAATCGGCTCGGGTGATGAAAAAAGCTGTCGCGTACCTCGAACCGTTTATGGAGGAGGAGAAATTGGCCAGCGGCACTGGTGCCAAATCGACACGCGGCACGATATTGATGGCCACCGTTAAAGGGGATGTGCATGACATCGGCAAGAACATTGTTGGTGTCGTGCTTGGTTGCAATAACTACGAGATAATCGATCTGGGCGTGATGGTCTCTTGCGACAATATCCTGGGAACGGCCTTGGAAAAGGAGGTCGACATCATCGGCCTGTCGGGGCTGATCACGCCAAGTCTCGACGAAATGGTGCACGTCGCCAAAGAGATGGTTCGGCGCGGAATCAATTTGCCGCTGCTGATTGGCGGTGCCACGACCAGCGCCAAACACACCGCAGTTAAAATCGCTCCTCAACGTTCTATCCCCATCATTCATGTTCTGGATGCCTCGAGAAGCGTCGGGGTCGTCGACCGACTGTTGAGCGACAAGCTGCGAGAGGGCTTGATCCAGGAGAATCAGCAACTTCAGCGCCAGTTGGTGGACTCTTTTGAGAAACGATCACAGACGCTCATCCCTTACCAGCAGGCTCGCCAACGTCCACTGGCAACCGATTGGAATGAGGTAAGGATAGACAAGCCGAGCTTTACGGGCGTCAAGATTTTGGACGACGTGCCGTTGGCAGACCTCGCTGCGCTGATCGATTGGTCACCGTTCTTTTCGACCTGGGAGCTGAAAGGCAAGTACCCGCGGGTTCTCGACGACCCTAAGTACGGCGAAGTAGCTCGAGAACTGTTCGCTGACGCCCAATCGCTACTCGGGAAGGTAATGGAGGACAAAACGTTACGGGCTCGTGGCGTCTACGGCTTTTGGCCAGCCGCCGCGCGAGGCGATGATATTGTTTTGTTCGCCAGCGAAGATCGCCAGCAGGAATTAGCAACCTTCCACATGCTAAGGCAGCAGTGGCAACGTCAGGGCCAAACATATTTTCGATCCTTGGCCGACTACGTCGCACCTGAGGACAGTGGCCGCGTGGATTACCTGGGAGCCTTTGCCGTGACCGCGGGCATCGGCGCTGCGGAATTGGCAGCCGATTTCGAACGACAACACGATGATGTCAACGCGATCATGATTAGGGCGCTGGCAGATCGTCTGGCCGAGGCGTTTGCCGAATGGCTACACCGACGGGCCCGCGAGGATTGGGGTTACGGCGGCGAAGAGGACCTCGACAACGAGGGACTGATCAAGGAGAAGTACCGTGGCATTCGGCCAGCCCACGGATATCCGGCTTGCCCGGACCACACCGAAAAGCGAACTCTTTTCGAATTGCTGGACGCTCAACGGAATACCGGAATTGAATTGACCGAAAGCTATGCCATGGTGCCCGCCGCAAGTGTCAGCGGCCTCTACTTTGGACATCCCCAAAGCCGCTATTTCACAGTTGGAAATCTGACGAAAGATCAGGTTGTGGACTACGCACGGCGCAAGGGAATGTCCCTTTCTGCTGTAGAAAGGTGGCTGGGCCCAAATCTCGGCTACGAGACCTAACGGATCATTGACAATCGTTCCGCCATCGCTACGATACCTGGATGACGAAGTGATTTGCGGACGCTGACCGATAAACGCGTTTTCTTGCCTTGAGTCTCGGCGCGAGGCTAGCCGGTTTGTTCGCGATCGATCTTGATCCCGTGTTTTGTTTTCACCACTGAAGGACCTAGTGTTTGCCATGACTCAAATCGAATCCGCCCGTCAGGGTATCGTCACTCCGGAAATGGAATTTGTTGCCCAGCGCGAGGGCCTCTCGCCGGAGACGATTCGCGATGAAGTCGCTATCGGTCGGATGGTCATCCCGGCGAATCGTGTCCATCTGGCCGGCCGTCTTGAGCCGATGTGTATTGGCATTGCTGCCACGTGCAAGATTAATGCCAACATTGGAAATTCGGCTGTGACCAGCAAGGTGGACGACGAGTTGGAAAAGCTGCACACTTCCGTCCACTACGGGGCGGATACCGTCATGGATTTGTCGACTGGCAAAGATATTGACAACATTCGCAAGCAAATCATTGATGTCTCTCCCGTTCCTATTGGGACCGTTCCGATCTATCAAATGTTGGAAGAGTTGGGCGGGGAAATCGAGGACATGAAGCTGCAACATTTCCTGGATATGGTCGAACATCAGGCCAAACAGGGTGTCGACTACATGACCATTCACTGTGGTGTGCTGCTGGAACACCTGCATCTCACGACCCATCGCGTTACCGGGATCGTCAGTCGCGGCGGTTCGTTGATCGCAAAATGGATGATGGCCCATCGCCAACAAAATCCGTTGTACACGCATTTTGAAGATCTGTGTGACATCATGAGCCAGTACGATGTGACTTGGAGCCTGGGTGATGGACTAAGGCCAGGCTCGATTGCCGATGCCAGCGACGACGCGCAGTTCGCTGAATTAGACACGCTTGGTGAATTGGTCCAGCGTGGTTGGGATCAAGGAACCCAGGTCATGGTCGAAGGGCCGGGGCATGTACCCATGCATCAGATCGACATGAACATCAAGAGGCAGATCGAGGTCTGCCAAGGTGCGCCTTTCTATGTGCTTGGTCCGCTCGTGACCGATATTGCTCCGGGATATGATCACATCACCAGTGGTATTGGGGCCGCGTTGGCCGGTTGGAGCGGCGCTGCCATGCTGTGCTACGTGACACCCAAAGAGCACCTCGGACTGCCGGGTCGAGAGGATGTCAAGCAGGGTGTCATCGCCTACAAAATCGCGGCGCATGCGGCCGACCTGGCCAGGCAACGTCCCGGTGCCCAGGATCGAGACGATGCCCTTTCCAAGGCCCGCTTCGAGTTTGATTGGAACGAGCAATTTCGGCTCTCGCTCGATCCCGAGACGGCTCGCTCATTTCACGATGAGACATTGCCTCAAGACACCTTCAAAAGCGCCCACTTCTGCAGCATGTGTGGGCCAAAGTACTGCTCGATGAAGATCACCGAGGAGATACGGCAGATGGCCGCAGCCGACGAACTCGTCGAATTGGACACCTCGTCGGAGACGTAACTCTTTCAAAAAAAACAAGACAGGATCAACATGATGACGCGGTGCGGAGCATCGTGATAATCCTGCCAATTATATTCATCCGGTCTAAAAAAAAGACCGCGCCATCGGTGCGGTCCTGTGAAGGCAGCTGGCAACCGCCGTATCGGACGGACTTCAGCCGATCGGCTAATCGCCTATTTACAGGTCTTCATTGCATTAAATCCCGACCTGGTGAGCGAATAAGCACCCTTAAATTGCTCCTTAACGACAAACTCTTTCTCCGCGAGCTGTCTGAGCGCTGGGCTGTATCGTTTCAATTCGGGGCCATAAAAACAAAGCATTTCTCCGGGTCGGACTAAGAATCTGCGGAAAGCTCGCATTACACGTTGTTCGGGTACGCTAAGCAAATTAGACTCCTTTGCATGATCACTCGAAATGGGCACTGATCTTGTTTAATCACTGTGTCTTCGATCGTCCGGCCGTAGGCCTTTCCTCCTTAGGCCCTCTCTCAGCAAGGGGCTGTGATTGTCCAGCAGCTGTGATTGTCCAGCAGCTGTGATTGTCCAGCAGCTGTGTTTGTCCAGCAGCTGTGTTTGTCCAGCAGCTGTGTTTGTCCAGCAGCTGTGTTTGTCCAGCAGCTGTGTTTTTCCGGCGGCTGCGTTTTTCTAGCGGTACCGCTAGCGGATTTTGTGTCGACACCCCGTCAAGGTGGTGATTGTTCGGGCCGGATTAGTAAAGCGGAAATTGAGAAAAACTCCCCAGATAGGTGAGTTTGTTGGGTAGGCCGAACGGGTCATTATACGGGACGAATGACAAGTTGTACACTGGTAGCTTCCAGAAAGAGGTTTTGCGAATTTCGGCTGAAAACTAGCGGTTTTAGTCGCCGACGCGATCAGCGTAATTTTGTGACGTTTGCCTCACCAACCGCCTGGAGACAGTCAGGAATGACCACGAATCGACCGACCCCGGTTGGTTTGGCCAGCCACTAGCCACTCGTCACCTGGAATCCCATTTCTTCAATCATGCGACAGTCGGCTTCGGGGGGCTGGCCCCTCGTCGTCAGGTAGTCACCTACGAACAGCGAATTTGCGGCGTAGAGTCCCAGGCATTGCAGACTACCCAGGTGCAGCTCACGACCGCCAGCGATTCGAATCTCACGGTCTGGGTTGGCCATGCGAAACATGGCTAAAACCTTGAGGCAATAGCGGGGAGTCAGGTGATCCATCGTCTCCAGTGGAGTTCCCTCAATCGAATTGAGGAAATTGACGGGGATGGATTCAACCTGCAGCTCACGCAGCTCCATCGCCATGTCAACGACGTCCATCTTCCGCTCCCCCATCCCGATGATGCCACCACTGCAGAGTTCCATACCTGCCTCGCGGACGGCCCGCAGCGTATCGATACGATCTTGGTACGTATGCGTTGTGCAGATTTCTCCGTAGAAATTCTCACCGGTGTTGAGATTATGATTGACGCGGTCCACGCCGCACGCCTGTAACCGCCGGGCGTGATCGGGCGTGAGCAACCCCAGGCAGGCGCAAATATTCAGATCGTACTTCGCCTTGATCCGTGGCACGATGTGCTCCACGGATTGGATCTCCTGCTCGCTGGGACCACGTGCGGAAATGACAATGCAATAGGTTTTCGCATTCCGCTCGGCCGCAACACGCGCCCCGTCCAGCAATTTGGCTGGCTGCAAAAGGTTGTATCGCGGTATAATGGAGGTAGCGACTTTGGACTGCGAGCAATAGCCGCAATCCTCCGGGCAAAGACCGCTCTTGGCGTTCATCAGGAAATATAACTGAACTGTGTTGCCAAAATAATGATGGCGGATGCGATACGTGGCTGCGAGCAAATCCAATAAATCAGCGTCGGACGACTCCAGAACCTGCAGGGCCTGATCACGGTCGATCGATCGGCCGTCGAGCACTTGGGCGGCCATTTCGTGCCATTGGGAGGTGGCTGTTGATGTGCCAGCCAGCGGGGTTTCGTTAATCATGCGTATATAGGATGGGAGTTGTTTGGGCGTTCATGATTCGATTCGCTGCCGAACCAATCTATAATTCCAGGTGAGGAAGAGAGTATCCCCGGAGATGGTCATTTCCGCAAGTCCTGACGACTAATCAGCCGGTAATCGAACCAGCTGCGGTTGCCCAAAGTCAATGGCCCAGAGTCAATGGAACTTGCTCATCGAGTCGTCATCAATCACAATGGGTAACGGTTTTACAGTTTTCGCTTTAATCGGCTAAACAGAATAAGAATGCGAGATATCCGATGATCGATATAACATCGCCGTTGACTTCTCATCTGGTTCGAATTGGAGCCATGGGGCATGTTGGGCTTTTCACTGCTGTCGACGCCTTGACTTATGCACGTAGCTCCAAAGTCGTTTGCCGTACTTGTCGTGGACTGGAAATCGGTGAGGTATTGGGACATACTCAGCGGAACTCTCGGCACGCGGACTCAGATGGTTCCGTGCTGCGCGCTTTGACCGAGCAAGACGAGTTGCTCAATGAGCGGTTAGAGCGTTACCGCGACGATGCCTTCGTGGCCTGCCGTGCTGAACTGGAAGAGCGCAATATTGCGGCAACGCTTGTGGACGTCGAGCATCTTTTCGACGGCAAGACGCTTTATTTCTATTTTCTAGGTGACGTGCCCGCCGAAGTCGAGCAAATTACCGGCGAGCTGGCCGAGGCCTATGACGCGAAGGCCCAATTTCGCCAGTTTACCGACACGGTGACCCAAGGCTGTGGGCCCGGATGTGGGACTGAAGAGGCACCCGGCTGTAATTCAGCCTGCGATCTCTGCGCAGTTGCCAGCGACTGCAAGAGCGCGGAACACTGATCTGGACTAGTCCGCATTTCTATGGCGAGCCTCAAGCTGATCCAAGCGAGGCCAATAACTCGCTCATCTCGCCGGCCGCGTGTGTGTCATCTTGATGTCGCGCTTGTTCGATGCCTTCACGCAACAAAGCGCGAGCTTCCTCAATCCGTTGTAGAGCTGCCAGTTGTTGGGCGGCCATGAAAAAGGCGGGAACGTAGGGAGTCTCGTCCTTAGTCAGTTCGCGTAATTTGGCCAGACTAGTTTCGTGCTCGCCTTCTTTTTGAAGCTCCATGGCGAGGCTGTAGCGGAGAAAGATGTCCTGGGGTTCGTCAACCAACATGGCCTCGATTTTCGTGCGTCTTGACATTCGTAGGTTCTCGATTCTCGGATTTCCGTCGCAACTCTCAAGTTGGACAATGCCGTTTTGGCACAGCTAGCGGCACCCAAAGTGCGGCTGTCCAACCAGTTTTCAATCAAATTTAGCCATCTTTGCTAATTTCACGACGACAACCGTCCCCTAACGGAGAACTCTGAACCGAGAACCAGCAACGATAGCTGCGTCAGCATTATTGCAAATATTTGGCTGATCCGCAAAGTCTACTAAACCCGCAATGTCTTCCCGACCGATACCAACCACGCGCCACTAGTCCAAACAAATATCACCAGGATGAAACCATGCGCTACACAATCCTTTTACGACCTGTTCTCCTTGCGATACTGTTGACAACGCCGAGCTTGACCAGCGCCGTTGCCCAGGACGGAGGGGCCGCCATCGAGCCGGCGCGATTCTCCGACTTGCCGTCGATTCCGAAGGTTCCCCGCCGGAACGTGACACCCGATACGACGGGCAGGCCCGAACTTAAACCGACTTCGACCTGGGACCGATTGAGCGAATCGCCTGCCGAGCTGACGCGAAGCCATGCCGCCAGAAGCTCTGGTCTTACCGACCGATTGCGCGACATTCGACGTCGTACGGTCGACGAAGAAATTAGTAAACCGTTCTTTGGTCGTCTCGACCGAACGGCCGAATCGCCAGCCGAACTGTCCAAACCGCAATCGCCTCAGTTTGTCGAGCCGCGTGTTGAGGAAACGCCCGTCAAAGAGATTCCTCTCGTCAAAGAGATTCCTCCCGTCAAAGAGATTTCTCCCGTCAAAGAGATTCCTCCCGTCAAAGAGATTCCTCCCGTCAAAGAGATTCCTCCCGTCAAAGAGATTTCTCCCGTCAAAGAGATTCCTCCCGTCAAAGAGATTCCTCCCGTCAAAGAGATTCCTCCCGTCAAAGAGATTCCTCCCGTCAAAGAGATTCCTCCCGTCAAAGAGATTCCGATCCTGGAAGCACCGCTGGATGACGAGCCACCTGTCGAGATTCCCTCGGTTGACGAACCCCAGCCTACGATCGCTGAGAGGTCGGTGCCAGTTGCCCAGACGCGGCGGCCGATGAGACCTATTAAGACTCTGCCGATTGCAATTTTCAAGTCCGAGTCTGATTTCGGGCCAAGGGTAGACCAGCCAAGGGTGGCCCAGCAAGGGGCCGCATTCTCGGAACCGACACAACAGCAAACCAACGACGACGTATTGGTAGCCAATCGCGCCCCATCACTATCCTTTGAAACGTTGGGTCCAAAAACCATAACGGTAGGCAAGCCGGCCAGCTATCGCGTGAACATGCTCAATACAGGTGACGTTGACGCGACTAATCTCGTTGTGGCCGTCCGGTTACCGTTGTGGGCCGAGGTAGCTGGTCATTCGGCCAGCAAGGGCGACCCCAACTTCGAATCGGATATCGAACAAAACACGATTATACGTTGGAAGATCAGCCAATTGGCGGCGCGCAGTCAAGAACAACTGACGCTGAAAATTATCCCCCGCGACAGTCGGCCGTTTGACCTGGCTGTTGGTTGGGCGTTGGCATCGGGGCAATCGACGGCTCAAATTAGTGTCCAGGAACCAAAGCTGGAGATGCACATTTCGGGTCCTGTCCAAGTCCAATACGGTGAAACCGACTCGTTCGCCATCACCGTTTCCAATCCAGGCAATGGGCTGGCGGAAAACGTCGTCTTGAATCTGCTACCCGCTACGGCTGGTCAGGGTCCAGTCGGCAGTCGCAAGATTGGAAATCTGGAGCCTGGCGAGCGCAAGACGATCGAATTGGAATTGACAGCCCACCAGTCGGGACAGCTTGAAATTAGGGCGATGGCCGAAGCCGATGGAGGACTTCACGCGGAGTCCGAGCATTCGATCCAGGTTCGACGTGCGGTACTCAACGTACAAGTCGTCGGACAACCACACGTGTACGCGGGTACGGAGGTAGCGTACAAGCTCCAGGTGGACAATCAAGGTAACGCTGCAGCCGAGGAGACGATCGTTTCTGCCACGATTCCCTCTGGTGCGAAGTTCACATCCTGTAGTAGTGGCGGACAATTTGATGCCGAAGAGCAGCAGGTCCACTGGGACCTCGGGGTTCTTCGAGCCGGTGGCACTCGCGATTTCGAATTCAAATGTGCCCTCAACGCAGCTGGAAATTGTCGCGTCGATGTACGGGCGTCCGCCGCCGCAGATTTGGATGCGACTGGATCAGTGGTCTCATCCGTCGAGGCTGTCGCCGACCTCCGCCTGTTGGTGAATGATCCGCAAGGGCCAATTGGTGTCGGCGATGACGCCTATTACGAAGTCAAAGTAATCAATCGAGGTTACGAGACGGCGAGAAACGTTCAACTGGCTGCATACTTTTCACACGGAATTGAACCGGTTTCGGTCTCCGGCTGGCGGGGTGAGGTGGCATCGGGACAGGTCACCTTGGAAAACATCGGCCAATTGGGTGCTGGCCAGGAGATTTCAGTTCTCATTATGGCGCGTGCACACCAGCCTGGTAATCACGTATGCCGCGTGGAACTGACTTGCGCTGCTCCGGAAACGCGATTAGCCAATGAAGATTGGACGAATTTCTATGGCCAGCGTAGTGTTGCGGCGAACCCATCTGGGAAAGCGAACGAGCTGCCCGTTGCCTTGCCAGCGGTCGAGCAAAGCCCTTACCCGGTGCGGCAAGGGACGCTGATTTCCGTCGACGCCCTGCGGTAACTCGACTATTCCGTCTCGCCAATGTCCTCGATCGATAAGGGATCTTTCGAGAAGGGGTCTCGGATACGGATCGCTGATGTTCCTGCCAAAAGCTGTTGGACTTTTTTCCCAACCACTTCCGCCCGCCAACCGCTTGCCAATCGCGGAGGCGGATTGCCGGCATGGTTCTCCAATTCGAAAGCAATCAAATCGCGTAGATCCTGGGATGTACCCACAATACTTGGGGAAATCGCGTGTGTTCGGCAAATGGATCCGAGCGCAGCGTTAAGTAACTGGACGATTTGATTCAGGTGAGGTGACAGGTCGGAATCCTTCTTGCGCGGCAGCTGCTGCTCCGGTGAGTCAATCGCCACGGATATCGCTTCGGCCAATTCTTCGTAGTGACTCTTGAGATCTCGGCGGTCGAGACCTCGAATGGCTTTGATCTTGTTGACTTCCGCACTCCGTCGTCGCGCCAGCTCCACAATCAAATCGTCGCGCAGCACGCGTTTGGCTGGGACGTCTCGACGCTGCGCTTCTCCGTCTCGCCATTTCCAGAGTTCACGAACTACCGCCAGTGACACTGGGGACAATCCCGAGATACCGGAAACCCGCCGCCACCGCGGTCGCGTTTCTGCATTAGTTAGCTCCTCTTGCCAAACGCGTGATTCGTCGTCAAACCACTCAACCCGAGCCAGTTTGACGAGGCGTTGCTGAAGCTTGTCGCGCATCGTCTTAAGGTGAATAACGTCCTGCAAGGCGTAATCTAATTGAGCCGGGCTGAGCGGACGCCGACGCCAATCGGTGCGAGTTTCCCCTTTGAAGATGGATACGTCCAGCAGACGCTGAGTTAGCTTGCCGTAGGAAGAAGGATATTCCATGCCAATCATGCCCGCCGCCAACTGCACGTCAAACCACGGGCAAGGGCCTCGGCCAACGGACCTCAAAGCAAACCGATACTCTTCACGCCCTGCGTGCACAATGGTTTCATGGTCTCCAGCGACCAATTGACGCCAAAACTCGTCAACGTCCGCCAATTCGCAGGTGTCGATCACGAAGAGATCATCGCCAAGAGCCACCTGAATCAGGCAAAGCTGCGGGTAATAGCTGTGCTCCGACACAAATTCAGTGTCGAAGGAGATGATCTCCGCCGATTTCATGCGCTCGCATAGCGCCGTTAGTCCCGCGGACGTGGTGATGGTCTCGAAGTTCACAGTATCGTCGATGTCCGGTGGTTAACGCCTTTGCTGAGTTTTCCGGAGTTTAACAGACTACGACAGCCGGTCATAGCGTAGATACTCAACCGTGGTGTCTTGTCATGCCCCGTCCCCGCGACTTACCTTCAGTTCTATGCAACTGTTGAACTTCAACGCCATCGGCGATCATGCTCGCCGGACGGCCGTCCATCGTCACCTGCTTGAACATGTGGAAAGGAATGTTGATGGTAGAGACCTGGCTCAGGCCTAATCGACGAGTTCTGTGGTTGGGATGCACCGCGCCCTTGCTCACGACGGTGGTTGGTGCCCTCATCGTCGTCTGGCGGTATCGCCAGAACACCCTAGATGGATGGCTGTTTTTTGGCCTCGGTCTGCTGATGCTTGGTGCGGCTGCCGTGGCCGGGTTGCTCCTTATGCTGATGCAACCACCAGTGGCCTGCGACCCTCGGCACGTGCGATTTCATTTGGGACAGTGGCGTTCGATTCACGTGCCAATGGAAGCCATCGATTGTTTTTTTCTTGGTGAAGGTTCTAGCGGCTTGGGGAGTCGTGCCTCGGGCAAGGTAAAGGCATCTCATCTTGTCGTACGTTTTGCCGAACGGGCCGTGGAATGGCACAATCGAGATATGAAACCTGCGTTTGGAAAGTGGCAGGATGGCTACCTGTCGATCTACGGTACCTGGTGTGAATCTTTGGACGAAGATCTCGTACGAGGACTGAACAAACGGTTAGCCGCTGCAAAAAGAATCGCGAGGGAGTCGCAATGACTACGACATCACCTAAGCCGTACACACCACAGCTCGTCATCAGTGTTCGCGATGTTAACGAAGCCTTGATGGCCCAACGCGCTGGCGCGGACGTCATCGATATCAAGGAACCCACGCGCGGGTCCTTGGGGGCTGCGGATCGACAGGTCGTTAAAGAGATCCTGGAACAGATTGCCGATACTACCGTTGTTAGCGTCGCTTGCGGCGAATTGGCTCAGTGGAGACCAGCTGATTCGCTGGCCAACGACGGGCCAATCCAATTTGCCAAGGTCGGTTTGGCCGGCTGCCGACATCACCAGGCCTGGGAGTCTCTTTGGTATCGCTGGCGAAAGGCATTGCCGGGCCATACGCGTGCCGTCATGTGCTGCTACGCGGATTGGCAGCCAGCCGGCGCACCGTCACCCAACCAAGCGGTCGCAGTCGCGGCGAAACTTGGCGCCGAGGGCCTGTTGTTTGATACCTGGGACAAGACGAAAGGCCATCTGTTCGAATTCATGACGGATAGCCAACTCGGTTCGCTGGTCGAGATGGCTGCCGCCGACGGCCTGTGGGTCGCGTTGGCTGGCAAATTAGATGCCACCCTGATCCGGCGTTGCCTGGAACCAGCACCTCGTTATCTCGCCTTTCGAGGAGCTGTTTGTCGCCGTGACCGCACTCGGCAACTGGACGAATCCCGCCTACGAACCCTGGTCGGCCAAATTCGCTCGATTTCACAGGAACACAAGCAGCCCCACGAGCAGCCCGCCCACGAGCACCTCTAGACCCATCGCCTCCGAGGTTGCCAACGTGACACGATTTGACAAGGCCATCATTGGTCTTTGGGGCGGGCGGATGGGGCGGGCAGAATTGTCTCCAGCCGTTGTGACGGCTGGAGTTTCGTAGATTCTGTTGTAAATATTCGCCGAACCTGTGGAGCATCAGGTTGCTATCGCCACTTTTCCCGGCCCTTTTGGGGTGGCTAGCGTTGATGCTCCACAGGTTCGGCGAATATTTACATTCTGTTGGCGCGTGCTGCAGGTGCGAAACCATTCATCGATCGGTTTCTCTGGTGATCCAGATGGGCGACTGTCCGGTCGGCCGCGCCGCAACTTCAGCGGCCCTGAATCGGTTTGGGAGAGATCGTACAAAAAATTTATTGAAGCGAAAAATCTTTCCTTCGGCCAATGCTTGACATGGCTACGTGGACGAATGATACTCACAGGCGTGATCTGGCACGGTTAGGGGGATTGTCCGTTGCCCGACCTTCGTCCTGCGCCGTTTCGGAACAAGCGGCAATGGAATTCAAGGACGGCTGGTTATCTTTGTCTAGGAGGGACTGGCGATTGTCACAGCAGGAGTCAAAAAATGCCAAACTCTATTCTTGAGGCCATCGAGCAGGGAATTTGGGATTTTGAGCCAGAGGATCAATATGATGAGAAATGCAGGTCGACCGATGCTCTGCCTGGAAGTTCAGCCAAGCTGAAGATCATGGCAGATCGAATCGCCAGCGGGCGACCGCTCTGGCATCCAGATGATCGCATGACCTATGAAGACTATTTGGAAAGCAAGGGTGGCGCTTCGCCAGCAAAAGACGATTGACGTTCGTTCCAATCGATCCCTGCTGCGTCATGACCCTGCTGCGTCATGACCCTGCTGCGTCATGACCCTGCTGCGTCATGACCCTGCTGCGTCATGACCCTGCTGCGTTATGACCCTGCTGCGTTATGACCCCTCATTGGTCGTCGGCGGATACGGCGATTGTATCCTCGCGAATTTCTACCTTGAGCCTGGCCGGCGCAGCGACGGTGTTAAGTAGCTCGTCGGCGGTCACGTTGTTGACCGAGAAGGTGACTCGCTGGTCCAGCTGTTTTTGGCTGCTCTCCGCGAATTCGATATTCATCGACAAACGCTTCGCGAGACCTTTGAGCAATGCGCCCACCGGGTGGCTTTGAACGGTCAAGGAGTAACGATTCCGAGTTTTCGTCTGGTCTTGGTCGGACCGTGTTGCTTTCGCTGTCGTACGTTGACGTTGGATTTCCCAGTGGTCCTCTAGCAGGCTACGGACCAATATCTGGTCGCCACGAATTTCGATAAAGGCACGTGGTATTAGTTCTTCTAGCTGCTTGGACCTTCCCGCCGGATCGTTGCCCGCCGGATACTCTTTTTCCACGAAAACGGTTTTGGGGAACCGCGTTAGCTGGATCGTTTCCTCGTCTGGAAGAAATCGGTAGGACATACGAAAACCGGCCAGCAGCAGCGACAGTCGTTCTGGAAACGTGAGCGGAGGGAGGCTGTACTCCGGCCACAGATCGTGAAAGAGAACCTCCTTGTTGTCCACCGACACGCCAACTTCGCGTGTCAATTCGTTGAGCAACCGAGCTGGTTCTGAGAGACGGGGCCAGATCGCAGGTCGCTTTTCCAACAACACTTTCTGCGCGTCTTTAGACAGTTTGCGTACCAGCTGGTTTTGCATTTCCGCCACCGTAGCCAAGCGTTCTGCCGTGAACCGTGGACCGAGGTAGATAACCGAATTGACGAATCCCACACCTGCGTTGGCTTGCGATGCCAAACTGTCCAACATCTCGCGTAGAGGTTGTGCGGAGATATGTAGCGAGATTTTTTGGTCAGGATTAATCCGCCGATCGAGAAAAATCGCGGTTCGCTGACTGAGCGCCAATCGAGATAGGGCCTGGTTGAGTGGATTATCCTGCCAATCCACGCTGACGGGAGCCTCCAGTTGATCGAAAAACTGTGAGCCAGTCCGCCATTGGTCGGGTTTGAGCGTATCTAGCGCCAGTAGAGATCGCCCCATCCAGAAATTCCAGGTGATCGAGATAAGCAGGGCGAACTTTAACGGCTGTGACCAGATGGCTGGATTCCCCTTGGCAATCCAAACGTCTTGATGTCCCTCCGCCGAGTGCCCCTCTACCGAGTGCCCCTCTGCCAGCGGTGCCTGCTTCGTTGCTTGTTTTGCCATGTGCAATTAGACTCGAACAATAGAAGGGGCTCAGGTATTAATTGGACTCGATGAGTCGCAAAGGAATAGCACCGTGGAAAGAAGAAAGTCACAACAAACCACTCTACTCCGATTCTATCACAAATATCTTTGTGAAGAGGATACCGCTCAATTCATAACCGAGGTCTCTGCTCGGTACGACGTTTCAACCCTGGGCAGTTTAGCCAGGCGAGGAGGCCGATTACATCGTCGTGCGGCGATTTTTGCGATCGGATTTCTTGGAGATTTCAGCTTGAACGACGTGATGGGCGCGGCGCTCAGCGACTCCGATCGAGGCGTTCGAATGCTGGCCGACCATGGCATCCGTAGCTTGTGGATGCGTCAGTGCGGTAGCCCAGCAAGTCATGTGTTAGCCCGCATCATACGGCTGAACTCGTGTGAACGGTTCGAAGATGCCGAGTTCTCTTCCAGCGAGTTGATTCAGTCACATCCCGATTTCGCGGAGGCCTGGAACCAGCTCTCCATAGCTCGACACAATCAAGCCGACTGGTACGGATCGCTCGACGATTGTAGCGTCGCCTTAGAGCTCAATCCCTATCACTTCGAAGCGGCCATCGGGGCGGGAAGTTGTTACCTGGCACTCGACAGCCCGGAGGACGCGTTGGCCAGTTTCCAGCAAGCCATTCGTATCCATCCCGGTCTGGAAGCGATACGTGTCCGTGTCAAGCAGCTGCAACAAGCGCTCGAAGAACTTTAAACATCTGACCGAGAACTACCGCAGCGTGGTACCCGCCATAGCCTGCCGTACCGGCTCGACAAATTGTGACGGATTCTTCCAAAACTGTTGTAGAGATTCTTCGCTGGAGAAGAGAAAGATCTGGTCGAAATAACGCACCCCATAATTCCGAGTGCCATCGACGAACTCGCCGTTGGAATTGAAAACAACCGGATCGTAGCCGGCCAATGCCGGACAATAGCGGTCCGGCTCGGCCAGAAAAATCTCTTGCGCGGCTGGGCTGGCAAATAGATACACGCGGCCGCGATGACGGACGCCCCATCGTTTATCACCTGACTCCCACTTGTCGGTTTCCATAAGTGTTACTGGACAGAAACCATCCAAACCAAGCTTTGTTGGGGGCGAACCGGCCGGCGCAGCTGGTGGGCCAATCGCGTTCTGCATTCCGGCGAGTGCCGCCGCGCTGGCTGCAGGACGTTGATTGACATTTGGTGGCACTTGTTGAGCTGCGGTTGCCGGGGCCGTCGCTGCTGGTTGCATTTGGTTCGTCGCGGTTGGCGTAGCCCCGTAGGGCTGCGCGGGCGGCATCCCACTGGCCGCGGGCGGGCCGTTGGCACGCATTTGCGGCTGCGCACCTGCCGAGAAGTTGTTGTGAATCATTTTTGGTGACGGTGTATAGGGACGTTGGGTAGCGGCGCTTGGGCCTGGGTAAGCAGCCCTCGCCGGGTGCGTCGCCGCGCCGTTATCGTAGTACCTGTTGGTGATCATCTGCGGTGTGGTGTTGGCTGCCGATTGTGTCGCCGGACCCCGCGGAGCTATGGTGCCATAGGGCACGGCTGGCTGGACTGGAAAAGATGGGCCCGGGGCCTGCGGAGCTAGCTGATGATTCATCAAGCTTCCGCCGTTGTGCGCAGGTTCCGGACGAAATGTCTGATCGGCTTGTGGCCGGGCTGGCGGATTTGCCATGTTGGCTGTCGTCACGTTGCTATAGGTACCAGAGGCTTGCGGTTGCTGGCTGAAACTCTGCTGGCTGATCGGTTGACCTGACTGTGGGTTCGACGCCAGGGATGGCGGCTGAAGTTGAGTGCCGTTGGCATGTCGCCAAGCCACCTGCCGTATCATGTTTAAATAGTCAGTGCCATCCGATGGACTGGTCTGGCGATGCAGAACCGCACCTTGCGGCGTCATCAGAACATCCGAAGGCCAACGATCGATGCCGAATTGTTTGGCGATTTCGGGGAAATGGTCCACATTCACTTTGATCGGTACGAACTGCTGCGATATCGTATGGCTAACCACCGGTTGGCTGAAAACTTTGCGTTCCAGTCGCACACAGGGCGGACAATTGGTCGAGCAGAAATGGATCAGCACCAACTTGTCACTCGAGGCAGCCAGATTTTGAGCTGTAGCGATGCTATCGGCCCAGGGGATCCCATTTTCCGCGGCCAACGATGGACAGGCGCTGCCAGCCAACAGAAACGAGATCAATGAGATGATAGCTGGTTTGTAGTCGATCATCGAATTATGTCCTGTTTTTCACGTGCCAACCTGGACGTCGTCGGCTGTGCAAACCGCTTCGTCCCTGTCTTATCGGTTCTGGCGGCCAGGGACTGCGGCACGAACTGGCAAAACACGCAAGATTTGCCGGATATTCTGCTCGGCGGGATCATCGTTGACAGCGATGAAATCGCCTCAGGAGGGAGTCCGTATCGGTGTGATTCGACCTAATTGGACCAGACCACCTGGCTGGGCCAGAAATCAGGCTGGCTGGGCCAGAAATCAGGCTGGCTGGGCCAGAAATCAGGAATCTGACTGCGAGATCGCCGCAAATGGCGTGATTTATGGACAGATTGTCGTGGATTCTGGAATTCTGAACCCGCCCGCGACCGGCGTGCAGTTGCGTAATTCTTGAGGATTGCTGATTTATTCTCCAAAGTATCGAAGGGATGCGCTTGACAACGTCGAATCTTTAAGTAGGATTCCGTTAGATGGTTTAGGAATTCTATGTCGCAGGAAGGCGCTCTTCGTCCACGGCTCGTTGAATCGGGCTTCTTGGGCAGCACCCTTACCTCCTGATAAGGTTGGCGAATAAGGTCCAACATGACTCCGGGTGGGGGGGGTACTTGAGCGTCGGTTGGCTTCGGCCCTGCATGGTTTTTAGCGCGGCTTGGTTTTATTGACCGCCGGGTTTTTCTGCTGAAGACGGACGACATTATCGCAATATCCACGCATTGCCGGTGTGATTGCCGTTTGCGTAGTACGACCACTTTTGGTTAACCGAAACCGCCGCAGCCGCTTGCTTGCTGACCTTTGGTTTCGTCTTGGGTGGTCAAGATTAACAGCATTCTGTTTTGGGCCGGGGGGTCCTGTTATCGCTCTGACATAGTTCTCCGCGATGGAATTTTCGGGTACGCCCCGTCCGGATGGCTTGCCGGTTTACTTGGCAATACAGCCTTGGCAATACAGCTTTGGCAATACAGCCTTGGGAATTCGGCCTACAGTTGGCGTTGGTTGATTCGCCGATCAAAGATCGACTCTCCCAGAACCGTGGGTGTTAAATCCCCCACGGCGGCGGCGGGTAATCGGCCAATCATTTCGTGTTGTTCAATGTGTTTTAGGTGAGATTGATGGGCAAAAAGAAGAAGCAGCGCTCCCGCACTGGAGGGGGTAACGGAGGCTACGGTTCGGGGTCCCGAGGGTCGTCTGGCGGCGGTGGCGGTGGCCGCGGACGGCGGCGGCGACGTCCCAGTGATACGGGAGTCAAGCCGGCCGTTCTGCCTGAGGTCGTCACCGAAAACGGTGAACCGCTGCCACCCGAGCCAGGTTACGGCCTGTTGGAGCTGCATCCAAACGGGTATGGATTCTTGCGGTCTCCCGAGAACAATTACGACCGCGTTCGTTCGGACCCGTTCGTTCCCGGCACCATGATTGAAAAATTCCAACTTCGTGAGGGGCTGATGGTTCACGGATTGGTCCAGCACGCCCGCAAGCAGCAGGGACCGCGACTCAAGGAGATTACCCACGTTGACGGAATGTCACCAGAGGATTACCTCGAAGTCAGGCCGTTTGACCAGCTGACGGCGATCAATCCTGAGTCTTGGCTACGATTGGAAACCGGTCCAGAGCCGCTGACCACGCGTGTGATGGACCTGCTGACCCCTTTGGGCAGAGGCCAACGCGCGTTGATCGTCGCTCCGCCTCGAACCGGCAAGACGTTTTTGTTGCAACACATCGCCAATGGGGTTGCGACCAATTATCCAGACGTCAAATTGATTCTGTTGCTGGTCGACGAACGTCCGGAAGAAGTTACCGACATGCGCCGGAACGTCAATGGCGAGGTGATTGCCAGCAGCCTGGATCAGGACGTCGAAAGTCACGTGCGAATTTCCCAACTGGTGATCGAACGGGCCCGCAGATTGGCCGAAATGGGCCAAGACGTATTTGTGCTGTTGGACTCCATCACCCGTTTGGCTCGGGCGTTCAATAAATGGGTTGGCAATACCGGACGTACCATGTCCGGTGGTGTGGACATTAAAGCGATGGACATACCCAAAAAGCTGTTTGCGACCGCCCGCGTATTCGAAGAAGGCGGGTCGCTGACCATCGTCGGCACCGCCTTGATCGAAACCGGCAGTCGCATGGATGACTTGATCTTCCAGGAGTTCAAGGGCACGGGCAATATGGAGTTGGTCCTGGATCGTAAATTGGCCGATCGTCGCGTCTGGCCCTCCATCGACATTTCCCAATCCGGTACGCGACGTGAAGAATTGTTGCACGATCCGGACACGCTACACGCCGTCACGATGTTGCGCAGGACGCTGACTTCCATGCATCATGTCGACGCCATGGAACAATTGACCCGGCAACTGGGCAAATTCAAATCCAATGCCGAATTCATCAAGTTGATTAGCGGCGCCAATCTTGACTAGAGGCTGCGAAGGATTTTGTATCCTGAAAAATGCAGGCTAGAGGACGTAGCTGAAGTCGTAAGACTTTGGCCGCGATGCCGAAAAGCCCAGATTCTTACCCTGTTTCGCCACTAAATCCTTCACAGCGATGCCCGTTCGGCCAACGCCGGCATCGGCACATGCCCCTCGCGGTACAAAACGTTGTAGGCGCAGAAGGGAATAACGTGGCCTGACGGCAAGATGTTGTGGGTGCAGCATTTCATGACCCGCCGCACGTCAAAGTTGTAAGCGTCCAGAAAGGACGTGATCGTGATCCGGAACAGGTCTTCCGAGCCCAATTGTTGCCTGAGGGCCTTCTCAAAGAACTCGTTGGCGATGGGGTCCAGTTCGTTTGCAGCAGGCGCGTTTGCAGCAGGCCCGTCCAATATGGGTATCGCCGACGCAGTGGGTCCGCATTGCCCACCGTAGCACGCATTGTCTCCAAGATATCGTTGCAGCAGCTCACGAGAACGAGTTCTGTCGAAAGAGATTCCGTTGGCCAGCAGATCGAGATTCTCACGACCGTTGATGAAGCGACTCAACGGGACATGCCGTTGGGGATGACGATAGGCATAGCCTACCCAGTGGCAATTAGGATGCGCACACGGCAGCGGCATGAAGTCATTCAGCGAAAACACTTCGCCCACATCCAAACAAATGGCTTTGATAACATCCGGAAACGTAATCCTTTGTTCCAGGTCTTCGGGCAGTTCGTGACGACCGGAGTAGGTCGCTGGTTGCAGGCCCAAGCCGACGATCCACGGCCGCTCGAGCCCGAATTTGACAAGCGGTCCGATGTCCGGTTCGTTCAACCCGCCCTGCAGCGTGGCCACTAACATGACGTGGACACCGGCCTTGCCAAGTCTATCTAGCGCACGGAGTTTCGTTTCCAAAAGCGGTTCGCCGCGCAATTGAATCAGCACCTCATCCCTTAGCGCATCGAGCTGGAAGTAGATTTCAACCCGATCTCGATGCCGAGCCACCAGTTCGACGAGCGCTGGATCCTTGGAAAAGCGAATTCCATTGGTGTTGATCATCACGTAGTCGATCGGTTGTGCGACGGCGTACTCGAATATCTCTGTGAAATCTGGATGCAAGGTGGGCTCGCCGCCAGATAGCTGCAGGACTTCAGGCCGGCCTTCGACTTCGACCAATCGATCGATGGCGCGAAAGCACTGCTCTTTAGGTACGTGGTTGCCCTCGGGGGAACTCGACGCATAGCACATGGGACAGGTCAGGTTGCAGGACGAGGTCAGCTCGACCAATCCCACGCAGGTATGTTGTTCATGTTCGGTGCACAGCCCACAATCCAAGGGGCAGCCATTGTGTGGTTCCACACCGTGTTCCCGAGGCAGTTTGGCCGGCACGGCGTATTGCGTCTGATCGTAGAATTTGATGTCGGAACAGACGAAATCCTCGCGCGTGCCGTGCTCAGCACACTGCTTACGAAAGTAGACCCGCCCTCCCCTGTCGATGATCTTGGCTGGCACGACCTTCAGGCATTGTGGGCACAAACTCTGCGTTGTTCCCAGAAAAGTGTAATCCGCGTAGGTGTGAGTTTGCGTTTTGAGCATAAGTGTTTATTTATCTATCGACGACCACT
>Ga0310123_10000687_pt1 | contig 29930 bp, 32 predicted proteins | sample CB6_AW_1057_MG_FD_203505 | JGI IMG/M metagenome (GOLD analysis project Ga0310123, IMG submission 203505) | Marine microbial communities from Western Arctic Ocean, Canada - CB6_AW_1057 | ecosystem: Environmental > Aquatic > Marine > Oceanic | place: Canada: Western Arctic Ocean | collected... | reverse complement strand
TTCTGCCAGGAAGCGACAACCTATTTCAGGACGGGACCAAATTCGACATTGAGCATTCGACATTTTCCGATTCAATGTTCCAGGTGCCTTGGTTCGGTGCTGATGGCGCCGTGGGACACGGGCCGAAGGCGCCGTGCCACGGGGTGATTAATTCAACGATTTCTGCGCAACTTAGCCCGACTTTCCCTATTCGCGGCTTTGACGGGCGAGAACATTAGTAAACTCGTCGCTGAAGGTCATAGGTCTTCACCACAAGCGCTCTCGGATTGGTCTCGGGTGATCTCCGGAGGCGGCTGAGGCGGCAATTCCATGTGCAGTTGAGCGAGCAAAAGTTGCTGAGCCTTGTCGGGGCGAGTATAGCGCGCCATCTTCAGCCACCGTCCGTCCACGGTGGGGATCTTGACGTCGATCATCAGCATCGCCTTGAGTTGCTCAAGCACTCTTCGAGGAGTGAGTCCGGCGGCATGCTGCTTGCATCGTTGTTTGAGCGTCACATGTAGGCAGTAAGAAAGGAAGGCGATGAAGATGTGTGCCTCGATCCGTGATTCGAGTTGATGATGGATCGGTCGGATTGCCAGATCGCCCTTGAGGTTTCGGAAGGCCTCTTCGACTTCGGTAAGTTGGATGTAGTATTCCCATAGCTTAGCCGGGTTGTCCGCAGGCAAGTTGCTGCGCAGCAGATAGCGACCTTCACGGCGATAGGCTCGTCGATACTGCGTGCGGTTGATCTGCCAATGAAACGTCTCCGCATTGATTGGTTGGTCGGGCTCGGGCAGCGTAATGTCCATGAGTTTAAAGGCCCGGCCGGCGGCGGTTTTGGCCGCTCCCAGTTTCATGAGTAAGCCATCGCGGGTGATTCGCTTCTGATCGCGCAAGGCATGTAGCCGCTTGAGCAGATTCTTGAGTCGGCGCAGGCGCATCGAACGCTCCTTCTTAATGCGCTTGTGACTTTGGGCATAGACATAGACTTCATCGCCATCCTGCAGGAGTTTGACGGCGACATCATCACGGACCTTTTCCCAGGGCTGTGCGGCCAGGTCCTGTTCGTAGCGACTCAACCGCCCCTTCGGCGTCCCAACCAGATAGCCTACCGGTGTTGCCGCACCCCGCATCTCCGCGAGCACCGCTTCGGTCGGGATCCCCCTGTCCATGACCCAGACCCGTTCGGCCTTTCCGTGCTGTTTCTCGATCTTCTCCAGGAACCCGCGAAGGGTGCTGTTGTCCGCCGTGTTCCCGGCCATGACTTCGTAACCCAACGGAAAGCCCTCGGGCGTCACCACCAGGGCAATGACTACCTGCACGCAGTCCGAACGCTTGTCCCGGCTGTACCCGAACTGGCGTTTATCATCAAAGGGCGGATCGCTCTCGAAGTACGTACTGGTCAGATCGTAGAGTAGGATCTCGCAACGCGCATCAAACAGCGTTTCCCAGCGCCCCTTGAGATGCTTGAAGAGATCGTCCTTATGCTCCAGGAGTCGGTCATGGCACCGATACAGCGTGTTCTTTTGCGCGATCCTGAAGTCTTCCCCCAGCAGATCGGCCATGGCGCTATGCTCGAACCAATAGCGATGCAATCGCCATTCGCTACCAGGATCAATCAGCCGGTAGCACACCAGTGTCTGGAGCACATGCAGCCACTCGGTGCCCTTCCGGCTCGCCGGCAACCGCCGCTGCCAGAACTCACCGAGTTCCAACTGATCCCAAAGCTCGCACGCCAGCCAGCACGCGCCCCATTGCCGGGGCCTCTCTAAGCGCAGTTCTTTGAGCCGAACTTGAACGCCCAGATCAACCCCATCGGGAATCGCGCGGTCTTCAGGAAATAGCGCTACCTGGCGATGTTCGCGTTCGTCGATCGCATCGATCGTCCTGGTCCAGGCCGCTTTCTGGGTGTCATTGATCTCACCGAGGTACCGCACCGTCTTCTGGACGTGTTTGCCACTTCGCACACGGCGGTTCTCCACCACGCTGTAGTACCGGTGATCCTTCCCGTCCTTACGCCGATTGCTTGCTCGCAGAAACATGATGCCTATAGAATCGACCCTTCATGGCATCCACACAAGGGGGTAGGTCTTCACCACAAGCCCTTTCGGGCTTTCTCATCGCAAAACCCTAAACATCTCGCCCCCCACACCACAAAAAAAAGTCCTTCGCGCCGCGAATAGGGAAAGTCGGGCTAGACTGGCAATCAACCAAGCCGCACCTGGATTCGGCCCTGATTCAACCGGTGAATATCCACATTGATGTCGATTTCAAAGAACAAAGGGTTCGGTCGAGTTTTTTCACCTTACGCGGTCGAATACGACGCCTTTTTCGCCCAATTGATCGAGGCGAGGTGTCCGAACCAACGGGTTTCCATAGCTCCCCATCGTCCGGCAATGCTGCTCGTCAGTGGTGATCAAGAGAATATTGGGCTGCGTCATGTGGATGCCGAAGATCGGATTCGAGATGTGGACAGCGTCCAAGGTATGTATACTGACTCGCGCGTGTTATGGTCCAGGATGCAGGATGAGAGATATTCACCGAGTTTTACTTGAACCCTGACCCTTCATATCCCACGAGACAGCTCAACCAGGCTGACTAGCGAGGCAGCAGGCATATGACAGAAAAAGTCGACTACGAGCTTCTTCTTCCCCAGGAATTCGAATCGCGCCTCGCGCACCGCCCCGTCGGATACCTGCCCCTCGGCACGCTGGAATGGCACGGGGAACAGGGGGCCCTCGGATCCGACTTTCTCCAGTCGCGGTGCCTTTTCCGCCGAGCGGCGCAACGTTTCGGCGGAGTCGTCTTTCCGCCGCTCTGGCTGGGTCCCGACGGGATCGTGCATCGGGAAGGGGATGTCGACCTGATCGGAATGGATGGAGCGAAAGTGACCACGCCGAACCGGCAGCTTCCGGGCAGTCTGTACTGGGTGCCCAAAGGGTTCTTCCTGATGATGGTCGAATGCATCCTGGCCCAGGCGAAGCGTGCCGGCTTTCTGTGCATGGTGGCGGACGGCCATGGTCCGTCGAGGAGGGCGTGGGGCGAAATGGCCGACGCCTGGGAGAGGCAGTTTGACCTGAAGCTGATTTCGGCGGATCGGGACTTTCCCGGCGAGTGGCGGACCCAGATGGACCACGCCGGCCGCAATGAGACGTCAATCCTCATGGCGGTGTCGCCGGACTTGGTGGACCTGTCAAGGCTTCCGGCCGACCGCAACCAGTGGCCTCAGGGCGTAGGCGGCGAAGACCCCCGCGACGCCACCGCCGAGTACGGCGAAGAACTCCTGGAAGCCACCGTGGCGCTGATCGGGAAGAAGTTGGATGAGCTGGGTGTATGAAAAGTCATGCATGTAGCATTGTTCAATCATCCGTGGCTCTTCATGGTTCGCGCGGTCGGAATTGTGCTCTTCGGTTTCGCTCCGATGGCCCACGCGGCAGAGATCGAGCCCAAACCGAACATCATCCTGGTTCTCGCGGACGACCTGGGACGGTATCAACTCGGATGCTACGGCAGTACGTTCTACGAAACGCCGAATATCGACCGGATGGCGCGCGCAGGGACGCGATTCTCGAACGCCTATGCAGCCGCATCCGTCTGTTCCCCCGACACGGGCGAGTATCATGACCGGCAAGTACCCGGCCCGGCTTCATCTCACCAATTTCATCGTGGGAGGGGCCCCGCTCGACCGGAAGCTCCTCACGCCGGATTGGACAAAGGGCCTTCCACTCGAGGAAGTCACGATCGCCGAAGCCTTGAAGGGAGCCGGATACGCGACCGCTCACTTCGGCAAGTGGCATTTAGGGAAGCACCCTCCCGAAACACAGGGATTTGATCGATCTCAGATGACCTACAAACCCCGCGAGTCGGCGCGGGACCGGCAGCCCCCGGATAGCGATGCCCACAATGTACGATTGATCACGGAGAAGTCGCTGGAGTTCATCGAGGACAACCGCGAGACCCCTTTCTTCCTCATCGCCTCGCACAATTCCGTCCATACCCCCTTGATGGAGAAAGAGGAACTGATCAGGAAGTACGAGGCTAAGGAGGGAGCTTCGTTGCCGGGGAATCGTCCAGTCATTGGAGCGATGATCCAGACATTGGACGAGAGCGTAGGGGTCATCCTGGACAAGCTCAGGGAGTTGGACCTGAAAGAAAACACAATCGTGATATTCTTTTCCGACAATGGGCACCACGGGCGCAAAGATATACCTCCATTTCGGGGCAGCAAAGGCGACTTGTATGAAGGCGGAATCCGGATGCCGTTGGTCATCCGGTGGCTGGCTGTCGTACCGAGCGGGAGTGTGTGCGACGAGGTAGTTATCAGCAATGATTTCCTACCCACATTCAGGGAGATCGCCGGCGCACGTTCTTCAGCCGAGCGCGCCGACGGAGTCAGTATCCTGCCGCTGCTGAAAGGTCCCGATGCCGGCCTCGATCGAGAAGCCGTTTATTGGCACTTCCCGCACTACCATGGTGCCGGACTCGGTCCGCAGGGCGCCGTCCGCGAGGGGCGGTTCAAGCTGATCGAATGGTTCGGAAAATCGGTTTACGGAGATCCGGGTGCTTTCGAGCTGTATGATCTGGTTGAGGATCCGGGTGAACAGGAAAACCTGGCTGACATAGCGCCGGAAGTGACGGCCCGGCTCAAGGGCAAGCTCGCGGTGATGCCCTACGCTATATGCAAACGAGCACCGAGGCAACGCTGCGGAGGCCGGGCGAGAGGGTCACCCTTCTCGAGCTGTTGGTCGTCATCGCCATTATCGCCGTCCTATACCGGGCCGAATTGAATCCAAAGGTGTGGAGTGCGGCGCTCTGCGCCGCTTTGGATGATTGTGCCGAGATCGTTGGATCTCCCAACCTTGCGATGGGCCAAGGAAGCTAATGGGCAAGGGGCTTTTCGGGGGTTCCGACTTTTCTGCCGGTTCGACCCAAAGCGGCGCGTAGCGCCGCACTCCAAATCCTTCAGGCATACCCGATCCTCAGCGGCAGAAGATCCACCCGCGCCTGATGTTGACGGAATACCTCCTCGAGTTCACTTCGTATTTTTGCACAGCTCTCGTCGTCCCATCGGTTCACGAATTCATCCGGATCGTCATCCCGGTCATAGAGTTCACCATACTCTTCGCCAACGTAGAATGTCGCCTTGTAGCGGTCTTTGACCACGGTAACCAGGTAGAGTCCGTTTCGCGTGGTGCGGTTCTCCACGATCGCGTAATCGCGCGCGGGTTTTTCTTCGCCGGCGGCGACGCCGACCAGGGAGTTGCCCTCGACTTCCTCCGCCGGAGAAACTCCGGCGGCATCCAGGAGGGTGGGCGCCAGGTCCACCAGGCTTACCACCGACTCGCAGCGCCTGTCTCCGGTCATGCGAGCCGGCCAGCGCATCATCAGCGGGATCCGGATCACGTCTTCGTAGTGGTAGGGGCCCTTGAACCAGAAGAAGTGGTTGCCCATGTAGTCGCCGTGGTCGCTGGTAAAGATGACCAGGGTGTTCTCCGCCAGGCCGAGCGTTTCCAGGCGATCGAGAATTCGGCCCACCTGGTCGTCGATGAGATCGACCATCCCGTAGACACAGGCGTTCCAGATGAGGTGCCGTTGAACCGGGTAATCACGGGCCCGGACGTAGAATTCGCATCCGCCGGGGATTGACCGGGTATTTCCCTCCATTTCGCAGAGGTGGTCCATGTTGCGTCCGTGGTACCAGTCCTGGAAGTGGGGCGGCTTGTCGTCCATTTCGCCTTCCCGCCGAATGATGGGCAAGACATCCTCCGGCCGGTAGCGGTCGTGATAGGGGTTGGGCACGCGGTAGGGATCGTGTGGATCCTGGAAGCTGACCCAGGCAAAGAAGGGTTCGTCGGACTGAGCGGCCGACTCCAGGTAATCCAGCGCGATGTCGCCGGTCCAGACCGAGTTGTGGTACTCCACGGGAAGATCCCAGAGCGTGTCTTCCCATCGTTCTTCCTTGCGAACTCCGGGCCGCACGTCATCCCAGTACCGCTTGATATCCACACCCCGCTCCCGAAGCCACTTGCCGTAGTGCAGGCTGGCATTCTGCTCGTTGCAGGCATGGCCCATCGAGAGACAGGCCTTCTGGAATCCGTAGTAGGGCCCGTCCCAGGTATCGAAATCGAGCGGGTTCCGGTCTCGGAGAAACGTCTCCGCAGACTCATTCCCTTCATTTGGATGGGCGGCCTGCAGGTGCATCTTGCCGAGCGCCGCCGTCTGGTATCCGCTTCGCGCCAGGACGTCGGCCACGCTCCAGGCATCCGAGGGCAGGTTCACGCCGACGGTCCAGCAGCCGTGGCGGCTCGGGTATTGTCCGGTGAGAATCGAAGCCCGGCTGGGGGAGCAGAGGGGATTGGCACAGTAGGCCCGGTCGAAAACGACCCCCTCTTCGCCCAGCTGATCGAGATGAGGTGTCCGCACCTCCGGGTTTCCGTAGGCCCCCAACGTCCGGCAATGTTGCTCGTCGGTCGTGAGAAGAAGAATATTCGGTCGAGTCATGGATACTGGAACCTATCATCGGAGGCGCGTACGCGAAAGCCTTCGGACCGGCCAATGTCAAACGTCGGACGCGAATCGCTGAGGATGTGGAGGAAACTGTTGCCCGCCGATCATCGCACCATTGCCACGTTATCCGGAACTCGTGCTGTTGTAAGGTCCGTTGTAATGAGGGCCGATATGGAACCCCGAAGTTGTTGATTATTCAGAATCTCTGATTCTTGGGAATCGAACAATTCCGTTCGATGATCGTCGAATTCATCCTGCCGGTCACCTATTGGGCGAGTTTCTTGCTGAGGTGATCCATTTATGTACCTACTTCACAACAGCCTCCCATCAGTATCGCAACTGTAGCAGATGATCGAGTGCATCAACCAGCAGTACCCTCGCAGCGCAGCCTCGAGCGTAGGCTGCCACGCCGTAGTCTTCCACGAGGGGTCTAACTACGTAAAGGTACCAAAAGTCCCATAGAGCTTGTGGGTTGGAATGGAGGGCGACGCACATGGCTCGAATCGGTCATGCGGCGTCATCGAGGACCTTGAAGACGGCAGTTCTCTCGTTCTCGAGGCGGTGTGTGGTCGTAGAGCTGTTGACTCCGTCTCCCGTGTTGAAGGCTGAATACGGCCATTCACACCCCACGAAGCCATCTCCCAAAATGCTGCCATTTTTTGGGGCGAAAAATGGGGGGGTCTTTTTTCCTGTAAGGTGTTGTCGAATAAGAAAATACGGGAATTGCTGTGGGACTTTCGGTACCTTTACCCGACTTTCCGCAAGTCATGGGCGGACTTTGCGGTGACGGGCAATTCCTCATATTTGTCCGCGCACCGAGATATTCTGGTAGATGCTTGGCCCGAGGCCGACGAGGCCGGTGATTGTTTTCTGGAGATCGGTGAGTTGTGGAGGGAATTGCTGGACCACTGCGTTTCCTTCTTTGAGGCAGTGAGATTGAACCGGCTCGAACAGGTCAATGAGCCGAGTGGTTGTGGGAGCTTTGCAGGAGCGCTCTTCGGGGTAAGGTGGGATACTTTCAATATGATCTTTTTGCATTTGTTGGCGCAGCTGCCTTTCGATCAGCGCATGGACCATCAAGGCGATAAACTCCAGGAACAATAGCGCTTCGATCCGGCCGATATTTTTCAAATAAGCCGGGGTGGCTTCCAGAATATTCTTGAAGAGATCATGGCGCTTCTCCACCACCGGTTGCTTGGAACGATAAGCGGTAAACAACTCCAACGCAGAAAGATCGCGACAGTTAGTGATCAGGGGAAAGACGCCGTCGCTTTTTGCTACCGCGTGAATTTTTGAGGAGTTAATTTCCCATTGCAGATCGAATCGCACTTTCGCCCCCCGGCGGTATTTGCGGGTGATCTCGCCACGCTGGACGGTGTGGTACTTGATCTCCTGGGAAGGGGTGACCTGGTAGGTGAAATAGTCAGCGGTTTTGGTTCTGGCCAGAATGCTCTGGAGATAATCGGTTACGCCCTTTTTGGTATGGTACCGACACTTGGGGCCTTGGAGCTTGGTTCTGAACGCTTCGAATTCCTCGAGCGCTTTGCTCAGAGATTCCTGCCGCCAGTCCGCATCGCGCTCTCGTTTATGCGAACTGAAGAACCAGACGATCTGATACCCGTCGGGCTCGGCAATGGGCGAATCCATGGCCATAATAATATCGGGTGATCCATGGCGTAATCGGGGGTGCGGCCGTTGGGCGATGGGCTCCCACCGGGGGGACTGGTGAATCAGCCACTGTCGAAAAAGCCCGTCTTCTTTTCGGCTTCTTGGCAGGATCGTGACGAATCGTCCACCTCGCTCGTCGATGTGCCGCATGTTTTCCCGGGTACAGAGTTTGCTGTCGGCTACGTAGAGAAAATCCGGACGGCCGACCAGATCAGCGGAGCCGGTTCCAGGTCTCGATATGGGTGGAGGCATCCGCGGTCTGACCCGCGCTGACCTTGAAGTGAACCGGAACCCCGCCGTCCCTTGAAACGGTAAGAATCCAAAGCAATTGCTTGAGGTCCGGCCGGTGATCCTTGCTATAGCCCCGGGCGGTGGGTTTACCTCGCATGGGTTGGCCGTCGGCTTTCCCGTACGCGCCCTGGAGGGTCAGGGAAGTCGAATCGTTGTGAAGCTGCTGCAAATCAACCTCGAAGCATTGAACCGTGTGGAGAACCAACTCGGTCAACAGGGCCAGCCGATCGGCATCGAAGAGTCGATCCAGCGCTCTGCCGATACGGTCGTCATTGAGCTGATCGAGTTCTGGTTCGCTCAACCCCACCAACTCCGGGAGCATCGAACCGGCCCATTCGCCCAGAGCGTAAAGGGGATGGCGGTCAATGATCAAGTTGCGCACCAGCAGCATGAGGATCCTGTGCGGCGAGATGGCGCAACGTGGGTCGGGTATTTCAAGATACTGATCGAACAAGCACTCGATGCGCAGCCGATCGAGAAAGTGATTCACAATCGGCAACGCGCCGACCTTCCTGGAGTGCAATTGAAATTTCCCCTTGTCCTCACTCATTACCTACAGTATAGTACAGTAAGTTAACAAATCAAGAACCGATGGCACGAAAAAAAACATCAGCGAAAACCCTGGCCGGCTATGAGTCCGAGCATGGGCAACTGGCCCAGCGCCTATCTCGAATCGGCTTTCTATGGTCCGGGAGCCTGAGCGAACGTCATCTCAAATGCGGCAATCCTCGCTGTGCCTGCCAGAACGATCCCGCAGCTCGCCATGGCCCCTATATCTACTGGAGTACGAAGAAAGGGGGCAAAACCATTTCAAGAAAGCTGCCTCTCGAAGAAGCTCAGGTGCTTGAAAAATGGGTCGCCAATCGTCAGGAAGTCAAAAAAATCCTCGACAGCATGATGGCTGTTTCTCAGAAAGCTTTTGCAATGATAATGAAACAAAACGAAAAAGAGCGTCACCACAAAGTCCGCCCCTGACTTGCGGAAAGTCGGCTTTACGTAATGGGACCCAGACTTACAAATCTGCCATTTCTTGTCTCACAAGGTTTCTGCAGGTTTGCAGAAGAAGTTGATGAGCGAGAAATACTTCTCCATCCGTGCCCCCGGCAGCTCGGACATCGTTTGTCACCCGTGATTTGACTGGGGCTTCGTTGTACTTACGAATGCCGTTGATGAGGACCACGCCGTACCCGGGCGCGCCGGTGCTGGAGCTTACGACGTATGAGCCCTGCAGGCGAATGCTCTTCGCGTCCGGCAGCTTACCGATGTATATGGCCCACGCTCCGACGTTCAAGTGAAGGCTGTGGCCGCTTGTCGTGGCAAGTTTGGCGTTATCCTTGGACGCCTGCCAGCGCGAGAGGGGCCAGGCCTTGGATGAGATCCCGGTGGAGCAGGCGAAGGGTGCTTGTTGATTGCGGAGAAAAGATGAGAAGGAGGCAAGGGCGGTTCGATCAACCCTTCATCCCGGTCAGGGTAATGCCCTGGATAAAGTACTTCTGGGCGAAGAAGAAGATCACGATGACCGGTACGGTCATCATAAAGCTTGCGGCCATGGTGAGGGCAGGATCGTTGCCGACTTCCACGGAATAGGCATAGAGACCGAAGGCCAGAGGGTAGAGACGCTCGTCGGCGATGTAGATGAGGGGTCCCATGAAGTCGTTCCACGAGCCCAGAAAAGTAAAAATGGCGATCGCGGCCAGCGAGGGCTTGATCAGGGGCAGCATGACGTACCAATAGATGCGCAGGAAACCGCAGCCGTCCAGGCGGGCGGCGTCTTCCAGGTCCGTGGGCACGCCCTTCATGAACTGGCGCAGCAGGAACACGAAGAAAGCATTGCCGAAGGACGGGCCGAGCCACAGGGGCGTGAGGGTGTTGTAGGCTCCGAGGCTTTTCCAGATCAGGAACTGGGGGATCATGGTCACCTGCGAGGGGATCATCATGGTGGCCAACATGAGGAGAAAGCAGAAGTCCCGGCCGGGCCAATGCAGCCTCGCAAAGGCATAGGCCACCAGCGAGGAAACCACCACGGTGAGCACGATGTTGGCGATCACCAGGAACAGGCTGATTCGCAGGTAGCGGCCCAGGGGCAGGTACTCGAGGGTACGCAGATAATTCAGTGAGAGTTTGTTCCACCACGCGCCGGCCTGGCCGACGCGTAGGAACTCGAAGGTCAACTTGATCTGACTTGGGTCGCTTGCGGGAGCCGGGCCGATTGGCTCGAGGCGAATCCAGTTCTTGACCTTGCCGGAGTCATCGTCGGGTCCGGGTGGCTGCCAGAGCACCTTGATCACCTGGCGATTGGCCAGTGGGAAAGCGCGGCGGGCGCGCCACTGCTTCCCGTTGCACTCGGCACGCAGCCACAGCTCGTGCCAGGTGTCGTCGGGCCGGATGTCCACCCATAGTTTGTACAGGTTTTCCAGATCGAACGAAGCGGGCGCCGTGAAGGTTTGCGAAAGCACGACCCGTTTGGTCCGGCTGAAATCGTATTGGAGCAGTGCGAATGCCTCGCCCCCGTCGACCACGTCACGCACCGTCAGGCTCTCGGGAGTGAGGTTTTCGAGTCGCTCGCTGAGGGGCATGGGCCGGCCCAGTTCCAATTCCTCCCGGTCGTAACCGCGGATACGAATGGGCCCCATGCACAGGCGCCGGTAGACCTTATCGAAGCTCTCCGCGATCATCTCGGGCGTGATCTCATCGCGGGCGGCGGCAACCAGCGCGTCGACCACTGCTTCGGTCGGACCGATAGGCTGCCCCTCTTTTGATTTTCCGGCCCACAGATGGGGGGGCAGGCGCTGGCGGAACTTCCGATAGAGCCCGCGCGCGATTTGCACGCCGGCTGCGGCGGGGTCGATCGATGGTGGAGGGAGGAAACCGCTTTGTGCGACCAGGGCCTCGAGCCGGGGGAGCAGCAGGTCCTGGAAGGGTCCGTCGAGGTGACTGTAGTTGTGGCTGTCCACGTAGGGGCTGCGGATTTCGGGCCGGGGGGTCATGGGCAGAAGGCGAAACTCCTCGGTGTGGAGCTCGCGGTCGACCTTGACGCTGGTGGCGGCCATCCACAGGAAGGGAAAGGCAAACACGGCCGCACCGCCGGCCAGCAACAGGTAGATCAATGTGCGTGCGAGCGTGCGCATGGGAGCTTACTCCGACTCGTAATAGACCCAACGTTTGGCCGTCTTCATTTGCACCAGGGTCAGCGTGAACACGATGGCGAACAGGACCCAGGCCATGGCCGCCGCGTAGCCCATGTGCCCGTAGCGAAAGGCGTTGTTGAACAGGTGGTAGACGTAAAACAGCGTCGAGTTGGCCGGTCCCCCCCCGGTCATGATGAAGGCCTGGCCGAAGATCTGGAATGTGGCGATGATGCCCATGACCAGGTTGAAAAAGATGTAGGGGGTTAACTGGGGTATCGTCACGTGCCAAAAGCGCTGGAAGGCGTTGGCCCCGTCGACGCCGGCCGCCTCATAAAGCTGGGGGTTGATGGACTTGAGCCCGGCCAGCCAGATGATCATGCCGCCGCCGGCGCCCCACAAGCCCATGAGGATGATCGCGGGTTTGGCCCATACCGTGTCCTGCAGCCAGCTCGGGCCCTGGAGGCCGATGAACTCCAGGGCCTGGTTGAGAACCCCGTCGTTGGGATTGAAGATCCAGATCCACAGGATGCTGGCGGCGACCATCGGCACGATGGACGGCAGGTAGTACAAGGTGCGCCACAAGGCGATGCCGCGCACCCGGCAATTGAGCAGCACGGCGATCATCAGGCTCAGCGCCATCCCCAGCGGCACCCCCAGCATCATGAAAGCGGTGTTGCCCAGGCTGCGGAAGAACAACTCGTCGCGGGTGAACATCTCGCGGTAATTGTGCAACCCGATGTAACGCGCGGGACCGATCGCGTCGTAGTCGCACAGACTCATGATGAGGGAAAACAGCATCGGTCCCCCGGCCAGAAGCACGAAGCCAACAATCCAGGGCGCGGCACAAACCAGGCCGCCGAACCACTGGCGCCGCATGTAACCGCCGCGCGACCCCACAATGACGTTCTCGGCCCGCCGCCGCGACAGGCGGAGCACGCCGGCCAGGCCGAGGCGGAAGCCCGGCCGCGTGTCCCAGAGCACGGCGACCCCGGCCACGGCAACCAGTATCAGGGCGTAGAGCACGAAGAACCACGTCCAGTCGCGGATTGGCCGGCCCTCGGCCGGATGGAGGACCTTGTCGAGTTCGAGCTGGACGCGGGCGGTCTGGTAGTCGGCCGATTCCTGGGGGTCGCGCCCGCCCTGCAAGACGTCTTCGAGGCATTGGTGCTGGGCATTCCGAAGGAACATCCCCACCGGAGTCAGGGGGCGGAACCTGGCGCGGGGCAACAGATCGTTACAGATCTTGTAACCCTCCTTGAAACGCGGCGGCAGACGGGGATTGGTCAGCACGTAGGCTTCGTAGAATTCCTCGTTCAGCGCCTTGACGGCGGACTGGCCGGGCAGGAACAGCCGGCCTTGCGATTCGGCGGCGGACTGTAGGCTCTCCACGTGCAGCCGGCTGGCACGGTCGGAGCTGAGGAAGCGGATGAGCGCCCAGGCGCCTTCCTTGTGCCTGGCGTTGTACGGGATCGTGTAGGCCCAGCCGCCGGACCAGGTGAGCATCGGTTCCTTGCCGCCGGCCGCCAGCTCGTCCATGCGCTCCCGGGGCATGGCGAATGGCGCAACCCCGAAATTCATGTCCGGGGCGTGGCTGGCCAACCGGAACAACGCCCAGATGCCGTCGAACTTCATGGCCATCTTGCCCTGGATGAAGGGATCCAGCGCCGTCTCCCCATGTTGAAATCCCGCCTGGAACCGGCGCACTTCATCGTACCCCCCTTGAAGGTCGTACAGCTCTTTGGCAAACCGCATTGCATCGACCACCGCGGGCTCGTTCAACGTGCAGCGCGTCCCGTCGGCGCTGATGAATCGGCCGCCGTTCAGCCACGCCCAGGTGCACAGCAGGCCCTGGCCATAGGAGGGCGGAAAGCCGACCACGCGCAGTTGGCCGTCCTGATCCCGCCGGGTCAGCCGCGCCGTGTATTCCCTGAGCTCGTCCCAGGTGCGCGGCGGCCGGGCGCGCACGCGCCCGTCCGGTCCCGTGCGCCGGTACCCGGCCGCGATTAGCAGATCCTCGTTGTAGAACAGCAGGCGAACGTCGGTGTCGATGGGGATGCCGTAGCTCTTGCCCCCGTACATCGCCGCCTGCCAGCAGGCCGGATAGAAACGGTCGGCGCTCGGGATGTCCCCCAGGCCCAAGTCACTGCCTTCACCTCGACGCGCGGACTCCAGGTCGCGCTCAATATACTCGTCGAGCGGTTCAAAGGCGCCGCGGGCGGCCCATTCATGCATGAATGCGCGGCCGAACCACATGACATCGGGTGGCTCGCCCCCCGCCACGGACACCAGGAACCGGGTCGGGTCCCCACCCGGATCCAGGCTGGGGTTCAGGCCGAAGACGACACGGTAAATCGGGTGGTTTGGATCCCGCGCATGGGCCTCCTCGCTCCACGTCTCGAACTCCCGCAACAGCACGTCGAAGTTGCCGCGGTGCACGTACGCTGGACCCAGAAAGCTGATCTCGACGACGCGCGGGTCTTTGCGGGCCGCCGGCCGCTCGGGATACAACCACCAGAGCACCGCGGCAAGTACGCAGAAACCCACAATCGCCTTCCAGTGGTTCAATGTTCTCTCCGGCTCATGGTTTGTCGGTCGTTGATTCGCTGCATTGCTCTACGGGGTTGGCAAGTCCTGCCCTACTTGCTGCCTTCGCTCTCGAATTCGCCCTTCGCGGCGTCGCCATCTTTCGGCAGACCCGTGATGAGCACCTTTGCCCCTTCCAGACCTAGCTGGCGCGCCGTGGCCAGGCCGATGCCGACCGTGCCCCCGGTAACAATCGCGACCTTGTCCTTGAATCGATCGGGGATGGAAGTATGTCCGGGCATGTCTAGTGCATCATCAATAGGGCAGGTCTTCTATCGGGGCAACGGTATTTTCCGAATGATCCCCGAGTGCCTCCTCGAATACCTGCGTACCATGCTCGACCTTGCCGAGATGGCGAAGCGCGGAGAACTCACCGTAGAGGATGCCGTACGAAGGTGGGAAACGGAAGACTTTCTGCGAGGCATTGGCGAGTCTGACGCGCGCGCGAAGAAAAGAGCGTAGTCATGGAGTGCGGCGCTAGGCGCCGCTTTGGATGGGCAGCCCCTAAAACCTGCGACCGTCCATTTAAGCGATCGGCCTTTGACGTGATTTGTCAAGGGGCTATGCAAAAGGTGCCGATTTTTACAGAGGTTCTATCCAAAAGCGGCGCACAGCGCCGCATATTGGCGTTCGAACCGGCACGCCTATCGATTCGCGTCCTCCAGCATATTCACCTCCTCCACCGGGCTGCGTCTTGAGACCGGGATGCGAAATGTCTTTACCTCGTGCGGCCGAAAGGTGGCGGACCAGGTCCGCCGTGCCGCCGGAAGAGCAAACGTCGCCTTGCGGCGGCGGCCGAACCATTCGACAGCCCGCAGGATTAACCCGCGTCCGTCTTCCGCGCCCTTGAGGGTCTCAATGGCGACGCCCCGTCCCCTGCAGGTTGCGCAGGCCGCGGTGGAGGGCAGGGTACCGCGATGAAATGTTTCGCGCAGCGTGTCCGGCGGGCGATTGATCCGGCCGGAAATCTCAAGCACGCCGGCTTCGCGCCAGTCCCCGGCGTGCGGAATCAGTGCAAGAGTGAAATGCTGGAGACCCTGGTCCGTGTAGGAGAGGGATGCAGTATCCTTTATCGTGAAAGGGATGTGATAGGCATAGGGCGGACTGCGGAGAATCGTCAGCCGTAGATCCCCCGGCTCGCAACTGCAGGAGTACTTGCCGTCGGTGACCACCGCGAAACCTCGCCGGCCGTCGCTGATGTCCGCCCATCGGTGAATGGGGAGCTCATGTCCGTTGGTCACGCGTTCGACCGTGCCGTAGGCGGATTCGGCCGTCCATATCCTGCTTTCGAAGGGAACCGGAAAGGCAAGTTTCAACATCTGCCACTGCTGTCGCCAGTCCACGGTGCCGCGCACCACAACGAATGGCTCTCCGGTGCCGAGCTGATAATGCAGGGTGAGGGTTGAGCGCTTCCAGGTGTAGACGACTTCCAGGCAGCCCCGGACCGGTCCGGTTTCGAGAATGCGAGCCCGCCTGAACCGGAATCGACCGGCCTGCTTGCGGAACGCCCGGATCCCGTGGCTCCACGTGTCGCTTGTGTCCGCGATCACGATCGGCAAACCGCCGGCCGGGGCGAATACGTTTCGCCGTGCGCGGCGGTCGTACAACGTGATTCCGCCCCGCCGATCCAGACCGAGGCGCAGGTGTTCGTTCGCGAGCCGCCGTTCTGCGGTTCGGACCGCGGCCGGTCCCAACAAGCGTTTCGACGCGGATTTCGCAACACGGGTAGTGCGCAGCAGCATATAGCCGAGAGAGGGGATCCCCGTCTTCACCACGAAGCGCTGACGGCCGCAGACACTGTGCGGCTGAATCGGCTGGCTGGGAACCGGGTTTCCTGCCGCATCGACAATACCCGCAATCGTGCGGGAGTCCTCTGCCTCCAGGAATCCGGTATCTTCCGTTTCCATGACGCCGTCGAAACCGAAGGGCAGGTTGTTGAAGGCAACCAGGGGCTGCGCTTCACCCCGGGTATCGATCCGCCGACTGATTTGCTGCTTTGCCGCGTTGGATTCCACGGCTGCACCATGGATCGCGATGCCGAACTGGCGAATCGCATCGCTGCAGGCCACCTTGAGTGACGTCCCCGCCAGGATGTCGTGAAACTGATTGAAGAGAACGTGCTTCCATGCCTCTTCGAAGGCAGCGGTGTCCGGGCGTCGGCGGGTCACGGTGGATGCGGCCGCGCTCCACATTTCAGCGCCCACCAGGGCCTGTTCGGCCCGGCGGTTGGCGGCCTTGAGGGCACTGACGGCCGAGAAGCATCCCGGGGCGTGCATGTGCATCTCGCCGTTCCAACTCGGCAGTCGCCTTGACCGCACCACGTCCAGGTAGCCGGCCACCGATGAATACCGCAGCGCCGGCATCTTGCGATCCCGTTTCCATGTTTCGATCATTGAGAGGAGCGCTCTGGTCGGCCCGCCGCCGTGATTGCCGATCCCGTAGAAGACGCAGACGTCGTCCTCCAATCCCGTGGATTCGGCTGTTGCGAGGGTTTCGCGAATCGCCGTTTCAAGTTCCTCCGGGTCGGCAGCGTTGTAGGAACGGTGGATTCTCAGGGCGGGCAATACGGTGCCGTCGTCACCCTTCCATTGGAATGCAAGCTCGGGGATGTCGGGGTTCTCACCGTGCATCGGCCGCATAAAGACATAGCCTTCCAGGCCGCAACCCTTGAGCAGCTTGGGCAGGGTGCCCGGATGTCCGAAGGAGTCCGGGCAGAATCCGACGCTGCACCGGCGGCCGAGGTTTTTCATGAAATAGCGCTGTCCGTACAGGCCGTGCCGCACCAGCGACTCGCCGGAGGGGATGTTGCAGTCCGGTTCCACCCACCAGCCGCCCACGATCTCCCACCGACCTTGGGTCACCCGCTTCCGGATCTCGCGGAACATGGCCGGATCGCTTTCCTGGATCCATTGGTACAGCGCAGCCGACGATGCGGTGAAGATGCAGCCTCGCGTCTCTTTCATCCGGTCGAGCGCCGAGCGGAAGGTTGCCCAGGCCTCCGCATATCCCTCCTGCCAGCGCCACAGCCAGACCGGGTCAATGTGACCGTGGCCGATCAGGTGAACGCGTCTCCGCTTTGGGGTGCTATCCGGCATGCTCTTTTTTCGTACGCGACATTCTGGATCGACCGAGGTCTGTCATCGTCGTAGTCTTTGCCATAGTCTTTTGTCGACAAAGGACGACAGTGGAAGACAACGAAGAGGATGAAGCAAGAAGTCAAACGTGGCAACATCCGCATGACCGAGAAGCACAGATGAGTTCACTGACCCCTACGGTCCGCGAAAGCGAAATGTCCCTGCTCACGTACCGGACGTTGCCGAGAACGTGTCTGCCGCCGCTGAACGGCACCACTGCCGTCACCGGCGCACTCATCTCTGGCGTGAAGCCCGCACACGGCTGCAGGAACCGACGGACCCCGTGCCGAGTGAATTGATGGAGGATCCGTACGTCGTTTCCGGGTAGGGTTCTCCCCGTAGCTGGAAAACTGAAATTTCAGGGCCGTTTGACAGAGAGCGACATGAAGTATCAACCGCTTTCAGAAGTTCGTAAAACCCTCCGCGTGGAGTGGTATCGGAGCCCAATTGATCATGAAAAGCTTCGAGAGCTTTCAAAACGAAGCGATCGACAGGGGTGGTTTCAAGCGGGTGGTCATCTTGGTATGTTTATCATCACCGGTGCTTTAACCTACCTCTTCTGGTCACAGCAGATCTGGCTTGCTTTTCTTGTTGCATTCTTCTGCCACGGGACGGTTGCCAGTTTCTTTGTCGGGGTAGCTCCTCATGAGCTGGGGCACGGGACTGTATTTCGAACCAGGAAGCTGAATAAGTTCTTCATGTATCTTTTCAGTCTCATTAGCTGGTGGGATCACTTTGACTACGCCAGCAGTCACACCTACCATCATCGTTATACCCTGCATCCTGAGGGTGATCGTGAAAATCTATTGCCGCTTGAACCGTCCCTGGCGTCAACCTTTATGCTCCAGTTATTCACCATAAATCTGCTAACCCAACCGGGACGAGCGTTTGGCAAAGGCGGACTCATCTCAACCATTCGCGTTACCATAAACTCGGCGTTGGGTCGGGTTGGTTCTGCCGATATTCCGATCAATGAATGGTTGGAATCCTTACATTCCGATCAGCCGGATCAATTTCGTCGGTCCATACGATGGTCACGCATTCTGCTGCTTTTCCACGGATCGATTCTGGTCTTTTCCATTGCCACAGGGTTGTGGATCTTGCCACTGATCATTACCGTGGCGCCCTTCACGGCCAACTGGTTATCCTACTTTGTTGGTCTTGCACAGCACTGCGGCTTGCAGGAGAATGTGCCGGATTTCCGCAAATCCGTCCGTTCGATCAGGTTGAATCCGCTTGCCGAATTCCTCTACTGGCATATGAATTGGCATACTGAGCATCATATGTATGCAGGCGTCCCTTGTTACAATCTCAAGAAGCTCTATCACGAAATCGCCGATGATATGCCGGAACCGCGCAGCCTGGTCGGGGCCTGGCGAGAAATGCGCGAGGTCTGGCGACGCCAACAAACGGATCCGGATTACCAGTTCGACACCCCCCTTCCTGCAACCGCAGGTATTGCCCCAGCCGATAAACCGGATGAATTGGAACGTTCGATCGGAGAGTTGGCCCCGGAAGGATTGAGGGAATCACGCTGAAACGCGATGGCGCAAGAATGTAGATTAAGACTTGAGATTAAGGCTGCGGACGAAGAGGCCATGTCCTCTTAATCTACCCTCCTAATCTGCAGTCTTAATCTAATGAGGCCGCTTCAGGCGTCGCTGTATCGGGGCGTATGGATCAGACGGCTTGACCGAGGGGTCTACATACGTTTCGAGGTCCCGGAGAGCGATGACCGTGCAATCCTGTTCCCGTAAATAGTCCATGTATCGAGTAAAGTCTTCCTGACTCGTATGGACCCAGGGATGGTCAACGTCCGGGACTCCATGAAAGGTCAGAACGGCGATCTTTCCGTTTTCCGCCTGCTCCACTGCCCATTTCAGGTCGTCCATATTCCAATTGGGTCCCGATGCTCCGGTCGTGGGAATGAGCATCGGATGGTCTTCCCTCGGATCATACACCGGTCCACGGTCGCCGTGGTCCGATCGAGGATATTCCGGCTCCACTCCGCGTCGCGCAAAGAGGTATCCCTGTTCCTCGAGAATATGGACCGTTTCCCGGCTGTTCTGGTAGCCGGGGTAGCAGAAACTCACCGGCCTGGGTATTCGGTACTCGTCGCACCGCTTCTCAAGCTTCGTAAGGGTTATCGAGAACTCCTATCCGTGGATGTCCGGACCGTTCGGAGGCATTGCGATACGCCTCCGCCAAGTACACCGCCTGATCCACGGAAAAACCCAGCGTGGCAATGGTGGGCACATTCATCGAGGTCAATTCTTCCAGCGCGTGAGCACCCGCCGGAGTCGCAGGGACTTTCACAATTATGTTTTCGCCCAACTCGCGGTAGCGTGACGCGCCGTCAAGAATCGCGTCAGAGTCCGAGTTCACGCGCGGGTCGCCCTGGATTACCACGTGGCCGAATTTGCCGCGGCTTTCCTCGTATAGCGGAAGGAAGACGGTCTGCAGTCGCGCTACCGCGGCCATCATGAAACGATCCGCGGCCTCGTCATCGGAATCGGTTTCACGAACGACTTGCTCCAGCAGGGTGCTTGCCCCCGGATCCTCCCTGAGCAGTCGGGCGGCGTAGGTAGGATTCGTGGTGGCGCCGACGGCGCCAAGTGCAAGCGCGGGCTTTGCCTGCGCCGGTGTGGCATTGTTGATCCAAAGCCGGGTCGGCGTTCGCTCTGCAATGCGATGGAAATAGTTGCCCATTTATATGGCTACTTCTATTGCCTCGGTCACCGCCGCCCGTTTCGCATCCACGCGGAAGCAGTCGTACTGGTTGCCGCGCATGAATCTGCCGGCCAGGGCAATGGCCTCCTTTTCGGTGAGCAGTCCGTCGGCCACCTCCCCTTCCAGCGCGCGGGTGAACCACTTCCGTGCCTGTACCGCATAGCCGAATGCGGGTACGGGCATGAACGTGTCGCCTCCAAAAATAAACAGCTTGTTCGCGGGCACGGCGTGGATGCAGCGCCGGACGAAGTCGCAGGAGCTGTAAGGATCGATGCTCCATGCCCAGCAGAGATCGATGTACACGTTCCGGTAGTGTTTGGCCAGGGCCGTCAATTCGTGGCTGTAGGGATAGGCAATGTGCATCATCACGAAGCGGGTATCCGGGTGCTTGGCGAGGAGTGCGCACATGTTTCCGGACCGAATGTAGTCCACCGGCATCCGGTCGTTACCGGCGTAATAGCCGGTGTGAATCTTGAAGGGCAGATCGTGTTCCGCGCACAATTCGCATCCCCGGGCCCACGCCCAGTCGCCCAGGCAGAGCTTGGCCTCTTCCGCCGCGTCCTCTCCATCCCGGCGGATGATCTGGAACGCACTCTCCGCCTCCGCATCACTACGCTCGCGCCAGGACAAGGTCCGGGCGTATGCGTGCTGAGATTTCACCGCGATGGCGGTCGACGCATGCTTCTTGAACAGCGCGCTCATCGCCTCATGAAGCGTCGAAATGTCCGTGGCTTCGATTCCGGTTTCGTTCGTCAGGGGTTCAAGATCGGGCACGCCACAACAGAACCCACGCCAGCTCAAATCGTAGAAAAAGAAGTCCGGTCCCGATTCGTCCGGCTCGCAGGCCCAGCGGGCGTCGTCGGTCTGCATGTGATCGAGGTTTGCGAGATCCCGGAGAATGCGCAGTCGCTGGCCGGGTTGCACAAGTTCGGCATTGCGGCCGGCGACCCCCTCCACCGCATCGGGAGTGATCTCATCCATGCCATAGAGATGTTTTGCCGCCAATCTTATCGCCTCGCCGTATCCGGTGTGCTGGATCGCTTTCCAGGCCTCCTCCACCGCCGCGAACCGGCCCCGGATGTCAGGGTTGGTGGAATCCAGCAACGAATCGAGAGCCGATCGGGACACGCCGCCGCACCAAAAATCACCCTTCAGATAATTGTCGAATAGATGGCACAGGATGTCCGGATTCCGCTCCAGAAAAACCTTTTCCCGGTTCATGTGCTCATGGGTGTCGCACAGCGGGGTCTCTTGAATGAATTGGCTTAGATCGGTGGTTGTAGAGTTCATTGCGATGCCTTTCGATTGCCTTTTGTCCAACCTCGACTCTCGACAGTACGTAGATCGGCCCATGGGCGCAACCCGACGGCATACGCCGAGACGCCGGCGGCCGCGATCGGGACGGGATCCACGTATTCCACTTCACCCTGCGTGTGGGATCCCTCCATGACTTCGAGTTCGTCCAGCCGATTTAATGCACTCATGGGCTTCCTCGTTATTCCGTTGCGAGATCTCCGATCCTAGTGTATCCATCACGCCATGTCTCGAAAAACAATTCTTCAGCAACTCGCCGACTTTGACACCGCCTTGCTTGCCAACACAATCGGATACATTGACCCGACCCCGCCAAAATTGTGGTACATGGGCGGATCGATTCAGTCGTTGACACCCACGTTAGGGCCGACCGTAGGGGCTGCGGTCACCTGTGAAATGGACACCAGTTCGCCCGAAGGCGATGCCCACCTGGAGCCGTATCTGGATCAGGTAGATGCCATCAGGGCCATGGAGGAACCCGCGATTTGGGTTGTGAAGGCGGTCGGTTCCCGCCCGGATCACGAGTGCATCATGGGAGATGGCATGGCCAAATCGCTCTATGCGGCAGGTTGCGTAGGCATCGTCACCGACGGGGGGGGGTACGGGACATTGACGGCATGCTGACGGTGCCCTATGCCGTTTATGCGCGGGGTACGGTCATCCACCATACCGCCATCAAGATTCGATCGGTGAATCGGCCGGTCGACATCGGAGGGATCACTGTCGAGCCGGGTGAGGTCCTCCACGCAGGCAAAGAAGGAGTGATCAAAATTCCGCCGGGATGCCTAGAGGCACTTCCGGAGCGCGCCGCGGACATGCGAATGATCGAACATCTCTCTCACATTGGAAACCGGAGAGACGACCTCAACGCACACGAGGAGCGGGACCGGACGATGGGGCTGTTTAAGAAGTACGGGTTCATCTAATTCTGCCCACAACCCACCTGCATGAGAAAATGACTGCACGTTAGTACCGCGCTCGGACTTCCGCGCGCCCCGGAAAACCAGTAATACTGGGCCAGGCGCTCCAGATCCTCGGGCTCCTCAGGCAGCACCCGGCGGCTCCGGTGCACGTTGAACCCGGAATGCACCCCGGGCACCAGAGCACAGGTCGGTGCCCGGCAGGCACCCGCGCAGCATGTCCGCCCGCGCGGGCGGCAGCAGGCCCTTGTCCACGAGAAACGTGATGACCCGCGCCCGGAACATCTCCTCCAGCGGCTTGAGGCTGGCATCGGGCATGACGTAGAACAGCCCGGAGCGCACGAACAGACCGTCAGCGACCAGAGCGTGCAGGTGGGGATGGACGTCCAGGTACTCGCCGAAGGTGTGGATGGCCATGACAATACCGGGCAGGACCTCGGTCAGGCCGAGCGTAGTGCGCAGGTATTCGATCAGGTAACGGCATACCCCGGAAGAAACTCTGAGGGAAATGAAGGCGGGATCCAGGCCCCAATACTACCGCATCCGGCGTATGGTGCAGATGGTGCGCGAGGGCGCCGAGACCGGCTATCTGCCCAACAGCAGCGACTTCATGCGGGAGTTCGAGGTGTCCCGCCGCACGGTGGCGCGGGACCTGGACTTCCTGCGCGATGAAGAGCGCGCCCCACTGGCGTACGACGACGGGCGGCACGGATTCCGTCTCACCGACGAGACCTACACGCTGCCGCCGGTGCGAATCAGCCGCAAAGAAGCGTTCAGCTTCGGCCTCGCCCGCAATGAGCGTGAATTGGAAAACCGATGTGAAAGGGGCGGATCCAGTTTAACATATTTCTACTCGATGCGTCGGGGGCTTAGCAGGTGACGGATTGTTGGGTGGCGATAGAGCGTTCGATGGCTTCGATGGCGCGCTGGGCGCTTACGGCGTCGTCGAGGGTGGAGCGGGGGGTGCCGCCATAGCGGATGAGGCGGATGAATTCGCAGCCGGCGTTGGCGATGCTGCCGGCGTAAGCAGTGAAGGTGCGAGAGTGGTTGGTTCCCTTCTGGGCCTGGACCCAGTCATGATAGGTGTAACAGGTGGATCCTTCGGTGCCGATAACCTTGATGAGGAATGACCAGGGATCGGAAGTGAGGTCGTCAGCGGCGAAGGAGGCGCAGAGGTGGGCCAGGACGCCGTTTTCCAGTTCGATATTCACCATGGCGATGTCTTCGCGCGTCAACTTCTGGTAGTGCAGGCAGGCTTTGAAAGCCTGGACGCGGCGGGGCAGGCCGCCGAGGTAGATGAGGGAGTAGAGATTGTGGGTCATGATCTGGCGGATGACGCCGGGGTACCGGACCATTACTTCTTCGGAGTGGTGGAGGTTGTAAAGGACGTAGATGCAGATGAGTCGGCCCAGTCGGCCGGCGTCGATCAGTTCGCGGCTGCGGAGGATGCTGTCTTCGTAGATCATGTTGTGGCCGGGCATGCAGACCCGGTGGGCCTGGCGGGCCAGATCGGCGATGCGCTGGACATTTTCGACGGTGTTGGAGACGGGTTTTTCCACGAAGACGTGCTTGCCGGCGTTGAGGGCCAGCTCACAGTACGTCAGGTGCGTCTCGAGATTGGTCAGTACGAACACGGCGTCGATGTCGGGGTCGGCGACGAGTTTCTCGGGAGTGGGGTAGACGCGGCAATTGAATTCCCGGGCGCGCTGCTGAGCCCGGGACTCGGTGCGATTCCACAGGCCGACCAACTGGGCGTCGTCCATTTTGTTGACAGCAGCGGCGTGGAGGATGGAGATGTCGCCGGCACCGATGAATCCGACTCGGATGGGTTTGTCGGTCATGGGATTATCCTCGAAGATTGTAGAATCGGATGCCGTTGTCCCGGAAGAGGGCTTGTCGGTGCGAGGGGGATGCGGAGCGGGTGATTTCATCGACGGCTGCGAAGTGTTCGGGATAGGGGGCGGCCTCGCTGGAGACGGGCCAGTCACCGCCCCACATCACGCGGTCCCAGCCGAAGACTTCGATCAGGTGCTCGGCGAACGGGCGCACGTCGTCGAGTGTGTAGCGCTTCCAGTTGGCCTCGGTGTAAATGCTAGATATCTTGCAACAAACATAGGGGAAGGACGCCAGGCGCCGCATCTGCTCCTTCCAGGGGTGGAGCACGAGGTCGCGTACGATGGGGGTGCCCATGTGGTCGAGCACCATGGGGACGTCAGGACAGCGCTCGACAAATCGGAGCATGGCGTCGGTCTGGGGGTAGGAGATGCAGATATCGAACGTGAAGCCGTAGCTAGGCAAGAGGCGGACGGCGTCGATGAATGGAGGGCGCAGGCAGAAGTCGGGATCTTGTTCGTATTTGATCAATTGGCGGACACCACGCACAAGCGGAGTCTTCTTTAGTTGGTTGAGTTGATCAGCCACCGCGGTTCCGCTATCCATTTCAGCTCGGGCGACGATACCGCGGATGCGGGGATCCTGGCGGGCCAGGTTTGCGATCCATGCGACTTCTTTGCTGCGGTCGGCGGGGATGCATTCCGCTTCCATAAATACCATAGTGTCGACCGGGACAGCTCCGATCGCCTCGGAGTATTCCTTTAGCCCGTGACTGCGGCCCAAAGAACGGTTGTCATTGAGCCAGTCATAACGTACGCGTTGGAGATCCCACAGATGCACGTGCGTGTCGGTAATGGCGAAGTCCAGCATGTCTTAGAGCTCGTGGAGTTTTGTGGTTGCCTGTCCCGGTCCGGCGGATCATTCTGCCGGCAGCCAGGGGAGTGGGGCGATACTTTCTATGTCGGTCTTGACATCCATGAGGGCGGGTCGGCCGCAGGTTAAGGCTTGGTCGAGGGCGCCGGGGAAATCCTTGGGGTCGCGGAGCACAGGGGTCAGAATGTAGGGCATGACGAAGACATCTTTGATGCCGTATCCCTGTAACATGCGACTGATGTATTGACTGCCGGTCATTGCGCGCTCCCGGAAGAGAATTAGTCCATCCCCGCGCCGCCGGAGACATTGACCGACAGGCCGGTGAGGAAATCGGCTTCGGCGGAGGCCAAGAAGGCGGCGGTTCGGGCGATGTCCTCGGCTTGGGCGAGGCGGCCCAGCGGGATCTTGGCGGTTTCGGCTTCGATCATGGCTTGGCGGAATTCTTCGGTGGAGACATCGTCGTCCTTGAGGTGAGCGGCCATGTCGTCGAGCCGCTCGGTCTGGGTCAGGCCAGGACAGATGGCATTTACGTTGATGCGGTGCGGGGCGAGTTCCTGGGCCAAGACCTGGGTGAGGCCGCGGACGGCGAACTTGGAGGCACAGTAGGCGCCGTAGCGGGCCACGCCGATCTTGCCGACGGTCGAGGAGATGTTGATGATCCGACCGCCGCGGCCTTGATCGATCATGGCACGGGCGGCGAACTTGCAACAGAGGAAAGGGCCCTTGGCGTTAACGCGGAGGACCCGATCCCATATGGCTTCATCGAGGTCGACGACGGGCACGCGATCGCGGCCTGCTCGTATGCCGGCGTTGTTGACGAGGATGTCGATTGATCCCAAGTCGGCGACGGTGGTGCGGATCATAGCTTCGACCTGGGCGGCGGCTGATATATCGGCGATGACTGCTTTTGATGTTCGGCCCAGGGCCTCGATTTCGCTGACGACGGCGGAGAGTCCGGCCCAGTCGCCGGTGGCGTGGGGATTGTCGTCAATATCGTTGACGACGACGTCGGCGCCGTCCTGGGCCAGCCGCAGGGCGATGGCATGACCGATACCATTCCTGCCGGCGGCGCCGGTGACGAGCGCGACTTTTGAGGTAAGGTCATACATTGAAAGTGGTCCTCATCAAGAGATGTACTCGTCATTGAATAAAGCCTGTCCATAATCACGAGAAGACGCCCTGAAACGTAGGTAACGTTTCCTAGATACGTTACGGTGTATCGGAAACTTATACAGGGCTGTCTGATTCCGCCCTATTTCAGTAAACATCCCCTTTTCGTTCAGGCACTACCTAGCAAATCGTGAGAATATTTCCATCAATTAGTGTGCGACCTAGCATGCGTATTTACTCTATGTATGCTATGATAACGATCAATAGCAGGATTGGATATATGTTGAATTTTGCCATCGGGCCATTGTATTTCTATCTTCGAAACCCAATCTGATTCACCTAGACCAAAATGAAGGGTTGAGGCATGTTGGCTCCTATAGGATGTTCCCAATTGGAGACGCTCTACCTGTTTCCCATGCTCCGTATAGAGTGTTATTTTTGAACCGATTGGAGAGGCTTGAGCAGGATTATTCGGGAAATGCAATCCTATCCAATGGTTATCCGTTGCATTTTGATTTCTAACAAGGTGCAGAAAAGTTCTTCGTTTTTCCTGGCTCGACCAGCGAATTTCTGAAACGAGTAAATCGACACGCCCATCGCCATCGAGGTCATCACTGGCTACTGCCCGAGAATCAAATTCAAAGGACACTCCCTGAAGAAAGCCAATGTCGACAAAATCCTTCCCACTCTGATTCATAAATAGAGCGTTATGTTCGAAACCATTCCAAGAGATCGATGATTGATTGAGAGAGTGCAAAGAATTCATCAAAAGATCATTGACTGCTCTATCGGGCTTTGAAGAGCCGGTGTAAATATCGTGGCACCAAAAACGCGTGCAGTAATCTTTGGCAGATTGACCACTTCTGTGTCCATTGGCAACGTAGATATCACGGTCACCATCGTTATCGAAGTCAAAACTTGTCGAGCCCCAAGACCAACCGGTGCTCGCTACACTGTCATTGAATTGAGCTACCTTGAAATGCTTGTCTCCTGCCAAATACATCCGATTACCGTAGCCCATAACTGGGCGCATCGAGGCAATATTTGGTCGGTCAACCCGTGTTAAGCCCATTCGATGTAATCGCTTTGCCGTGGTGCTGCTCATGCCAATAAGGAAAAAATCGTATCGACCATCAATATTGTAATCCCCAAAGGTTACAGACATACCAAAGCTATGACGTTTGCCAACAATTTGCTTCGTTACATCGCTAAATTGACCATGCCCATCATTGGCGTAAATGTCAATTCCTGCGAAATCACTGACCACGATGAGATCGAGGTCACCATCTTCATCTAAGTCGCTAAGCGAGCCGCTATAAGCGCGGCGATAGCGCTTCTTGCCAAGCCCAGAAGCTTCCGTGACATCGGTGAATTGGCCACGGCCGTCGTTAGTAAAAAGGAAAAAAGGATGGCCATCGTTAGCATCATAGTAGGGCGTAGGCATTTGTCCGCTGGAATAAGGTGCTTTGTATTGGCAGGCCCAAAGGTCGAGATCACCATCGCCATCGATATCTCCAGCCGTGAATGAAGGAGGACGCAGAAAACCAACTTTGCCACAAGGAACACCAGGTGTGCTAAATAAGCCAGATTCATCAGCTTCGTAGCGATGCAGCAGGCCTTCTTTACCTTCTACACAGAGGAAATCAGTAAGACCATCATGATCAAAATCGGCCAGTAGCGAGCCGCCTCTAAAATCGGAGCCCTTCATGATAAAAGTATCCGGTTCGAACTGCCAATCACCTCGGTTCCAATAGATAAGATTTAAATTGGGTCTAATGATTTCCGAGAGGCCATCTCCATTGAGGTCGTATAAGGCCAGCAAAGTAGCCGCATTGGCGGTAGGTGGAACAGTTGATGAAGGTAAGGCAACAGGCTCAAACCTTTTTTCTTCGCAATTGAGCATTGTTGCCTTAATAACATGGAGCTTTTCGAGTTGTGGAGCTTCCAAACGATTCAGAGCCCATTGCACAGCCAACTTGCCTCTAATTATGAAGCGACCGAACTCAGGAAAGGCTTCGCCGTGCAGGACAAACGAGACCACGGAACCAGGAGGCTTGTCGCCTTCAGGTGGATGAAAAATCGAGTGATGCCATTCGGTTTCAATTAGGCGATACCCTTTAGCTTTAAGCGTTTCTATGGTCTTAATCCATTGGCTGTGATCCCTCTTTTGGGTCAGTTGCGCCATAGTTGCCGATGTAATACCCAAATCAAAATGCTCGAATGGGCCCCATTGTCCCAGTTCGATGGTTTTAAAAGGCAGTTGCTGCAAGACAGCCCATTTGTCCTGGCTAATCCTCAATCGGTCCCATAAATCGATAAAAACTTGTTCGTGTTTCTGAGCAAGGATTTCGGTGGCCCAAACAGTCTTGTCGAACTCCGTGCGCTCCTCAATCAAGCCTTCGAGCACTTGTTTGTGTTCATCGATAGATAGTCCATCCAGTGGTAGAAAATAGGCAAAGCTAATGAGCCAAAATAATCGCAATGAATATTTTGGTAGCCAAATTCGAGATACTATGAGTCTAATTAGCACAGAAGGTTTCTATCATCATGGCTCGTAACAGCAAGACTGTTGTTTACGACGACATTCGTCGCGCCGGGCTGCTCGGCGACGGCAGGTGTGGCCGTGCCACAGATCATTATGCAAACCGTGACGCCAGCCATTGAACAGGTTCGCCATTTTGCGAAAGCCCTTGTACGCAGTCTCTTCACCAGCAGAGTGATACCCGGATCCTGAGGCCTTGAGTAGCGAAACATCAAGTCCGTTTTCCTGGTCGTAGGCCACTGGGGATGAGTCCGGATGGGAGCGATCAAAACGACTTTCAGTCGCGTCTCGCTCACTCCGGTCGCGAAAATTGTATTGATAAGAAATCGCTTTTCGGGCGGCGCGGGCACATGCCCGCTGGGACCGGCGTGAAGGAGCGCTCTCCTGGGAAGACCGTTAGCTGAAGCGGGGTGGAGGGGTCAAGCAGAAGGGCAAGGCGCCCTCCGGGCCGTCTGGGGCTGCCCTGACCCGCCCGGTGGAGGCGCTGACAGGGCCAGAGGCACGGGATCAGAACAGACCGCCCCTGCCGCGTGCGCTCAGCCGTTCGCGTAGGAGACCCTCCTACGCCAAAGCTTCGGAGGACAAGTAGACTTGATGAGTTCACGCCACTTGGGAGAATGGAAGTCCAGGAACTTGTTGACGACCTCCGGGATGACCCGCCTTCGCGCTTCGCTTGCTACGGCGAGGCAAGTTGGTGCGCAGGAACCCGTACCGGGGCGGGTAGCGTTCCTCGTAGATCTCCTGAAACGCGTCGAGATGCCGCGATAGGCACTGCCACAGCGGCGACTGCCTGGGCCGGCGCGGACGATAGACTTGCTCCACCATGCCGCCCACTGTAGAAACGAGGGTGTGTCATCTAACGGCATATTTCCCCGGCTGAAGAAACAACGATGGTATCACGGAGGAATCTTCCATGCCAAACTCCTGAAACACCGACACCAGCTTGCGTGCATTGGCTGGATTCAGCGCAACCCAAATATCCATGTCAGCCGTGTTGCGAGGATAACCGTAATATCCGACCGCTATGTGAACATGGACATAGCGGCCGCCGGCATCTCCCTTGACCTCTTGCTTGCGGTTTCCTCTTGTTTCCGGCTGACATAATCGCTCGCTCTGTGTGAGTGTTTTATGGCCGGTTCGCATTTTAACCATGGAAGCGGGGAACCGAATAGTGTCCTATCCGTGGATGTCCGTCCGTTCCGTCATGGAGGAAAAGCCGTGAGCGACCGCCAAACCGGCACGAAGATACCCGGCCCACGCGCCGCCGAATTGCGCGAACAGTACCGAGCCGCATTGTTCGACGACGTCATTCCCTGGT
>Ga0310123_10000686_pt1 | contig 29938 bp, 20 predicted proteins | sample CB6_AW_1057_MG_FD_203505 | JGI IMG/M metagenome (GOLD analysis project Ga0310123, IMG submission 203505) | Marine microbial communities from Western Arctic Ocean, Canada - CB6_AW_1057 | ecosystem: Environmental > Aquatic > Marine > Oceanic | place: Canada: Western Arctic Ocean | collected... | reverse complement strand
AGCATCCAGAACCCGCAGTCGGGATGCACCCACTGGACGCGGCCGGGTCCTAGAACTTTGACCGCCGTTTCGATCCGCCGGGCAATTTCGTCCGGTGACTCGACCTGGTTGTCTTTGATGTCGATCACGCCCACCCCCAGCGCAATCGACGGTTTCAAATCGTTGAAGACTGCGAGTTCGTCGTAGCCCCGGCGAGCAAATTCCAGCACCAGATGATCGCACTCCAGTGAGTTGAAGAAAGGCAGCAGATCGCGGAAGAATCCTTTCTGGATTGTTTGGCCGCCGTAATTGCCGAAACAGAGATGCACTCCCTTTTCGCCCTTCGCCCCGCTCAAGACGCGGTTGATCGCCTCGGCGGCGAGCGGGGCGTCGCCGGGCCTTCCGGGCAGGTTTGCTTCGTCAATTTGCACGACCGGCGCGTCGATCTCGGCAACCTGCCGCTGCAAAACGTCAGCTATCGCCAAGACGAGCCTCTGAAGATCTCCGTAGTACATGTCGAGGAGTGTTCGGGCCAGCATGTACGGGCTGGTGACGGCGAACTTCAACGGCGCCGATGTCAGGCTTTTGACTCGGTTGTAATCAGCCGGCAGATCCAGCTCGCCTTCGCCGATGTCATCCCGAACAACGCCTACCGGTTTTGTCCGGAACGTGAACCTCGTTTGCTGTCGGAACGCGTCCAGTTCGCAGCGTGTGAGTGCTGTACTAATGCCTGCCAGCGGTCGCACAAAAGAGTCAATCATGCCGTTGGTTTCGGGATGATTGACGTCGAACCGCGATAACTCGCCGTCGGAGATGACGTCGATGCCGGCTAGCTCCTGAGTCTTCATGACCACCATGACCGCATCCCGCAGGTTCGCCGAGCTGGACATCACCCCCAGCCACTGGGGCACCGGATAGCTACCGACCACGGTTGTGCGGAGGGTTGTGCTCATGGTTGTGTTGTCTCGCCTGCTTGTTGTCGTCGCCATTGGGCCACCGGCAAGAACGCTTCGACGTCGAGCTCGAAGCCGACCCCGAACGGGGCGGCGTTGACGGAACGAAGATCGAGCTTGCCGTTTTGGATGTTGAGTGTCGGCCAGCCGGCCTCTGTCTTGCGATAAAGATCGGCGTGTGCTTGTAGCGTTTGCCGCTGCACCGCCGGCGGGAAGGCGGACAGGCCGGCAAGGTAATGGTGTCCGTTGCGTTCGATGCTTTCGACACCCAAAGCGGCCGCTGCCGCCAAATCCTGCAGCAGCGCAACCGGTCCGATGTTCACCAAATCCTCACCGCTCATAATCAGGGTGGCCTGCGGGTCGTCGCGTCGCCGTTGCTGGAGCAGGCAGGCATTCGCGATGCTTTTGAAGATCCCTTTGCAGTTCTTGTGGCTGGTTCCGTGGTATCCCAAATCCAGCGCCCGGTGCAGACTACCGGGCTCCGCATCCGACTCATCAATAATCATCAGCGGGCGGGCTATCCACTTTCGGAGCCCGTTGAGAATGTCCGGATCTAGGGCCACGTCGCGGTGAAACGGCTGTTCTACGAACAGGAGCCGACCGAAGAATTCCGACAAACCCCCGGCACGGGAAATGGACTGCCAGAATTCACGGAACGATTCGAGCGTGCGGAACTGTTCGTTGCCATCCATGGTGAATGCAAAATCGGGCGGGCCATGTTCGGCGATCAGCGCCGCGATTCGCCGGACCCGCGGCAGGTCGTATTTTAGGTCCCCGCTGACTTTCACCTTAAAGTGCCGCAACCGGTAGCACCCGATGCATTCACTTAGCGCTTGTGGGAGGCCGTCACCGAGGCGCTCGTCAGCCGCAATGTCGGTTGAAGTCAACGGGTCGGCCATGCCGATTGTGTGCCGGGCTATAACCGGGGTACGCGGTTTTTCCGGCAGCAAATCACCCGGTTCCGCGCCGGCGAGACCGGGAACCAATTCTCCGAGCTGAATGCCGAGCCGATTTTTCCGGACCGCATCGGCAAACGGTAACTCCACGAGTTTGCAAGCCGCCTCGATCAGCGCCCGCTCGATGAGCGAGGTTCCGAATTGGGTCAGTAGCGACGGCAGCTTTTGCGAGCTGCCCCATCGGTCCTGCAAGTCGAATAGCTGCCGCCAGAGATCGAACGTTGTTTGGCCATGCAGCCCGATCGAAGATTGGGCGGCATGCTCGATGACCGATAGCATTTCGTCCACTTCTTCGTCGAGCGGCTTTTCCGGCACCTTGGTGAACCACTTGGGTGGTAGGACGTCGGCGGCAATCCCGCAGACGGTTCGTCCCTCCAATTCGACCAGCGTACGAACAAAGACATGTGGCGCGTGGGTCATTGTGGCGATGCCGTACTGAAACGGCAGTCGCGTCCGTAGATCGATCAGATGAATATCGGCGTGGACGATTCGCATGGTGAGAGTTGTGAGTGATGAATTGTCGATCAACACCTGGTTCCCAAGCTCCGACTTGAGAACCAGGTGTTGGAATACGAAAGAAAGGAACCACGGATTGACACGGATCAAGTCTCGGCGTTCGAGAAGTCTGTGCCCATCAGTGCTATCCGTGGTTTAGATTTTCTTTCGGGTCTCTTTTCATTTGGTTGCGGCTTCGCTGCGCCAGGTCACTATCCGTCACTCACCACTCGCGGCCGCCATTTCCGCCGTCATCAGCAGTGACATGGCGCCGCCGCGCGGATCGGGGCCGAGAATGGCTGTGCGGTCGAGATAGGCCCGCAGGTCCTGCTGTTTGCCGGTACCGGTGCAGACATCGACCAGTGTGCCGTCGGCGGCAATCCGCGCCAGAACGGCCTGGAACGACTTTTCAAGAATCGGTCGGTAAGTCTTTTCGTCGAGCCAGCCGCAGCGGACGCCGCGGATCATGGCGAAGGTGATCATACAGGTGCAGCTCAGTTCGCGGTAACTACCGGTATGGTCAACGACTTGATGCCACATTCCGGTCGGGTCCTGATGCTTCACCAGTGCAGCCAGATGACCACGAAATTCGCGAAGCATCTCGCCGCGTCCGGCATGGTCTTGCGGCAAATCGCTTAGCGACAACGTCAGCCCCAACGCGGGGAATCCGTTGCCGCGACCCCAAGCGGTTTCATCCAGCGGCGAGTGCCGATGCAGGCCGTCCTTCCGCAGGTTCAGCTTGAGCATGAACCGCATATGCTTAAGTGCCATGTCGTAGTATTTCGGTTGGCCCGTCAGCCGGCCGACCTGCACCAGAATCGGCGTCCCCATGAAGACGGCATCGCTCATTTCGTTGTGAAACGGCATCGACTGTTTCGGATGGCCGTTCTCGTCGAAACCGAGGTCGGCTGCCGCTTTCGCCAGTTCGACGTAGCGTTTTTTTTCGGTGAATCGGGCTAGCTCACCGAACACCAGATGCCCCGACAGACTGCTGCCGCCGACACGTTTGCCGAACGTCGGCTGATCGCCGTTGAAATACGGCGCGACGATTTTTTCAACGTTGGCCAGATGGCTCGGATCGTCGGTGAGTGCACCCAGCCGGATGCGGCCGATTAGTGCCAGCGCCGGAATGTAGGCCACCGTGCTGAGGTCGTGTCCGTAACGCTGACTCAATTGACTGGCGACTTCGATCGGCGTGCGGGCCAGTCGTCGCTGCAGCTCCTGCCGGGCTGCTGAGGGGCCGCTGAAACCAGAGTCCATGATCAGCCTTAGCCAATGTGGCAGCCCTCTTCGAGACGTATCAATGCGGATGGCAGGGACCGTGCCGACGTTGGCCGGCTTCTGTTTGACCAGTTGTGAGACGAGTCCGGACGACTCGGGCAGCTTGACCCCCAGCCGGCGGAGCGGTTGCAATTGGGGTCCACCTTTTTCGGGTACGAACATCATCGGCGTCGATCCGCTGCCCAGCGAAATCACCAGGTCCGGCGCATGCATGCCGATCCAGCGCCACAGATACGCTGCCTCGGGATCGGTCGGGCTGTTGTAGGCTGTTCCCTTTGGTGGATAACTCCGTGCCGGGTCACCGCCGGAAAGGTTGCCGGCAACAATTCGGGACGCCCAACCGTCGGGATTGGCGATCGGAACGGCCGAGAGGGCGAACGTCTCGCGGTACGGTTTGGCCTCGTCGGTTGTGTAGAACCACTGCAGCGCGTTCAACGTCGTTTCAACCGGGGCGGGCAGCGTTTCGAGACCGACAATCAAGATGCGCGTTTTCTTGGTGTTGTAATCGAGATCGTCGGCGGTGATCAGGCAGGGAATTTTCGTTCCCCGGCGGGTGACGCCGAGATCGGAGCGAATCAAGCCGGGCCATTTCTCCGTTTGGGAGAGCGCCTCGTTGATCCGAGTGTTGAAGTCGGCAGCGGTTGACGGAGTTAATGCCGACGCCGGAAACAGCAACAGCACCGTCGCTGTAAAAACGTTTTTGATCATCTCTCGAACTCCAGGTGAGTACCGAAGGGTGCGGCTAAGCTGCAAGCGAATTTCAGCGTAGGGCGTCATCCGGAATTTCCGGATGCCAATCACTCAGCATCCGCGGACGCGCCACCAGTTTCAAGTCCCAGAAGGTGCAGATATCGGCGGCTGTCGGCGAGATGGCTCCAGATCTGCTCGTCCGATTCGATCTCGAAGAGTCCCGGTCCCCCGTAGTGGATCTGCCGGAGTGCCCGCCCCTGAGCGGCCCAATCAATCTCGCCCTCCGAGACCACGGGCAGCGGACTGCCCTCTCGCCGCTGTTTGAAATGCACCATCGACAATTCGTCGGCCTGAAGCGAGCGGGTGATCGCCGTCGGATCGACGTCGTCTGCGGAGAACAGCAGATTGCAGGGGTCAAAACAGATCCGCAGACGATCGCTATCGCCGCCCAACTGTTTTCGGGCCGAATCGAAAACCGCCCGAAATGCCATCCACGGTTGTCGTGAATTCTCGATCGACAGCATGCCGTCGAGTTCGATTAACGAACGAGTGAGCTGATAGACGACCGTGGCGGCGGCAGTGGCATGCACCTGTTCGCCGATGGTAGTCGAATCGACCAAACGTAGATGCGGCGGAGATTCACCCGACACAGCCTGCGCAGCCCATCTGCCGGCTGTGAAAACCGGGTCGGCAGCGGAAAATTGCGGATCGAGAAACGGCACGTTCACCGCAACGTTGAACCGCATCGCCGGAAACTGCTCGGGCAACGCCGCCAATGCGCCGGCGTCCGGCAGAGGCTTGTCACCTTGTTCGTAACCGCCCAGACAGGTTTGCCGCAGTTCGACCGCCCGCAACCCCTGCTGCGATGCCTCGGTGATCAAATCATCCAGCGGAATGCCCTCCGCCAGTTGTGTCCTCCAACAGTTCGAAACAAGACCCAGGAGCATGGCAGATCCCTGATGAATTCTGTCGAGAGCCGAGAGACAAGGGGCCAGAGCCAGACGATTTCCGGCTCTCGACCCTCGACTCAACTGCTGTGAAGCGGCCATGGCTTCGGAGCACAGTCCCCAATGCCGCGTAGGTCTTATGGACGAAGTAGCACCAGTGGTAGCTCAATCGGATCGAGAGCGGTGGTTTGGTCCGCTTTGACTGTGATCATGAACTTCCGGTCAATGTAGCGACCTTCGTGCCAAACACGGAATTCGTGTTCGCCGGCAGGAAGTTTGTTGATCGAGAAGCGTCCCTGTTCGTCGGTGATCGCGGCGTAGGGGTGGTCGAGCACCAGCCACCAGGCTGTCATCCAAGGATGCACGTCGCAATTGACCTTGAAGGGCCGGCTTTCGGCACGGAGATTCGCCAGTTCCACACCTTCGCGGTCGTTCGGTTTCATGAGATAATTCGCTGACTGACCGAGCACTGGATTTGTGTGTGTGTTGTGATTGATCGGATCGCCCGATTTGATGACAACCGATTGGTCCGTGCGAACAAGCAACGTGTGTGGCTCGAACCGGCAACTTTTCTGATCGAAGACCACGATCGCTTGATCGCTCGATGCCAAATTCGGGTGAATCTCCAACGCTTTGCGTAGATAAACGAAGATGTGTCGGATGCCCTTAGTGTCTGCATCGACGACGAGCTTCTCGCTGTGGATGGCTCGCGCAGCACAGACCGCAGAATCTTTGGCAGTGGGATCCCCTTGGGCCACGATCAACTCGGGCGTGGGAACGTCGCCTGCTAGCACGAATTGTCCCGTCACATCGCCATAACCTGTAGCGGATTTTACAGGCAGCGCAGTTGTTTCGTGACTTTCCGAGGTTTCGCCTTTCGGCTTGGTTGCGGCCTTGTTTGGTACCTCGACAACGGCCGGCGTAATCACCGGTTCCGGTGCATCGTCCCGGCTGCAACCGAGCGGGGAAACAATGGCTGCAACAGAGGCCCACCAGACGATTCCTGCGAACTTTTTCATAGCGTTGAGTCATCCACAAACCGCAGACCTCTGATGCGACGCAACAGGAAGCCGAGACGAGAACTCTCAGACGTGTCGATGATGCCCAAATCTGATTGAAATTGGCGCCTGCGACCGCAGATCAAACGTCATTGTGGCAACCGCTCTGTTTCAATGCGAGGAAACTCACCCGTGCAGGCTTCCATGAATTCGACCAGACCCGCCTTTTGCTGGTCGTTCAAGTTGAGTTTCACAATCTTTTCACTCAGGTGGGCGTTTGGCGTGCCGCCCTTGTTGTAGTGCTCGACGACTTGCTCCAGCGTCTGCATGCCGCCATCGTGCATGTACGGTGCCGACAGGGCGACGTTACGAATGGTTGGTGTTTTGAATGCGCCGCGATCCTTCTCATCCTTGGTGACTTCGTAGCGACCGAGGTCTGGTTGATCAACGTCCATACCGACGCCCAAGTTGTGGTATTTCTCGTCTGTCAGATTCGCTCCCACATGACACGCGCTGCAGTTCACTTTCTTGCCGAAAAAGAGTTCGCGGCCGCGAATGGCGCTATCGGACAGGGGATGCTCCTTCGTCGCCGTCTGCAAGATCTGGTATTCCGCGTAAATATCGGCATCGTCCTCGCGGATCTCCGTCAATTCCTCATCACTCAGCGTGGCGAATCGCTGAAACGATTCGTAGTAGTCGAAGGGCGACGGGCCGGTGACGATCACGCGTTCCATAGAGGCGATGGCTTTGCCGATGTTGTCGATCGTCACGCCGTCGTCAAAAATCCGCTCGAATTGAAGCAGGTAGCCTGCGATGCTCTTGACCGTCTCGACTGCGGCCTCATGCGTGTTGCCCATTTCGATGGGGCTGGCAATCGGCCCCACGGCCTGTGCTTCCAACGAGCCGGCTCGACCATCCCAAAACTGTGCGCCGCTTAGGATTCGGTTATAGCTGATGGGGGAATTGCGGCCGCCGATCTGCCCGTTAATTCCAACTCCAAATTGCGTGTGCCGGCCAAACCCCTCATCGGGATGATGACAGTCCGCGCAACTAACGGTACGATCAGCCGAAAGGCGCCGATCGAAATAAAGCTGACGGCCGAGTTCGATTTTGGCGCGCGTGAGTGGGTTGTCATCCGGAATCGTGATCGCGTTCGCGCCGGCGGCAAGACCCAGTGGCAGTTTGACTTCAAGCGGCACGTGGTTGTCTGGATTGTCGATCCACGTTTGAATCTGCTCGGGTGTGAGCGAGCCTTCTCCCTGAATACCGGATGTCAATTCCGGCGAGCCGAGCGTGACCCGATTCACGGGCGTTTCTGACGATCCGGCATCTCCGGTCGTCGTGGCTGCGTCGGCATCGCCTACACGGGGTTTTGTGAACTCGTCTGTTGAAGGACTCTCCTGCGGCACGTCCGTCTGATTCGCTGACGTCTCAGCGTCACCATCGGTTTCAGCGGTTCGCTCACCGGAACAACCGGCGACGGCGACGATCAGCCCGACAGTCACCAAAGATCGCAAGAACATGATTTAATGCTCCTTATATGCGCGTATTACGAGTCACCTGACTCACTCTCCGCTGTTGCTGTGCTGAACCCGGTACACGCCGGCAGCGATGGCTCCACCTGCAAATGGTCCCACCCAATAAAGCCAGAGATGTTTCCAGGAGCCTTCCCCGACGAGTGCGTGAATAATTGTCGGCCCCGTTCCGACAGCCGGGTTGAAAGCCCCGCCGGAAACAGGCCCGCCGACAAAGGTAGCGGCGACAATCGTAAAGCCAATTGCCAAACCGTAGTAGGGATTACCTTCTGTAGCTGGCGAGGTCGCCACGTTGAGCACGACCAGAGCCAATGCAAAGGTGTACAAAATCTCCACAATAAGAGGCTGAAACCACAACACCGCCGAAGCCGGTTCCGGGGCAAATGTTTTTCCCACAATAATCCAAACCATGCCAGCCGCTGTCAGAGAGCCAACGAGCTGCGAAATCACGTAGGGAACGAATTCGCTGATTGGTAGCTTGCCCCTCAACATGATGGCCAGCGAGACTGCCGGATTGTAGTGCGCGCCAGAGATGTGCCCCCCCATGTAAATCATGGCCATTAGCGAGACACCAATGGCCAGCGGAGCCAGCGCTGTACCGGATAACACCGCCAAGCCGATTGTGAGAACGAGAAAGAAAGTGCCGATCATCTCGGTGACATATTTACTCATCCTCGTGCCTTCATAAGAGAACGCCACGGTAATTGGGATGGGTGATTTGTGCCCGTTCAGCCGATGACGTCGGGTGGCCGGATCTGACCATCGGGAAGGCCCGGATTCCTCGGACCTGGGCCATCGCTTTCGCTCTGACCCAGCCACTCAGCCGACAGCATTTCGACACCCAATTTACAAACATGCGGGCCGGCTCACAACTCGGTACGCAAAATCTTCCCGCCGACACTTCGGCCGGCAATCTAATGAACACGATACAATTCTTGAAGTATTCCGTTATCTCTGCGAATCTAATTAAACAACCGGATAACTGACCTTTGGTTTGACCTGATCTCTTGGTTTGATCCGATGAAGTCAAAAATGCAAATGACGTCGACGACAGCAGCAACCGACCCGCTGCCAACGTGGTGCTTTTGTTCGCGAGAACACCAGTTCGGTCGTTTTCCGTGGATGATGGGGATTGTCAACGTCACTCCCGACAGCTTTTCGGAGGGGGGCGCTTTCTGCGAGACCGATGCCGCCGTCCGTCACGCGCTGCAATTGGCCGCTCAGGGCGCCGACATTCTCGATGTCGGTGGCGAATCGACTCGTCCTGCTGCCGATCCTGTTTCCCTCGCAGAAGAACTGCGGCGGGTCATTCCCGTGGTCGAGCGGTTGACGGACGAGACGTCGCTGCCCGTTTCCATCGACACCACGAAGGCCGAAGTCGCGCGACAGGCCCTGCAGGCCGGGGCCGTGATTGTCAACGACATTTCCGGCCTGACCTTTGACGCCGATATGCCGGCTGTCTGCCGAGACGCCGCAGCGGGTGTCGTCTGCATGCACAGGCAGGGAACGCCGCAAACCATGCAAGACAATCCGCGGTATGCGGACGTGGTGGCCGAGATCTGCGAATACTTCGAGAGGCGGTTGGAGAGACTGGCGCAATCGGGAATTCATCCGGAGAGGGTGGTCCTGGACCCCGGCATCGGTTTTGGAAAGACGGCCGAGCACAATCTGGAAATTCTCTCGAACATCGAGCGATTTCGGAGTCTCGGTCGGCCGGTGTTGATCGGTCATTCCCGAAAACGGTTCCTCGGCAAGCTCCTCAAGCGCGAGGTGGACGAGCGCCTCAGCGGAACGATTGGAGTCGCCATTGCTTTGGCGGCGCAGCAAACCGATATCATTCGCGTTCACGACGTTGGTGCCACGCGAGACGCATTACTGGCGTGGCAGGCGATCATCGAGCGGGTCGATCAACCGACTTGAATGTGGCAACGGTCAGGGCCGTTCTTTGGCAGGCGTTGGGGTGACTGCTACTGCAACTGGCCGCCGGTTCTCACGGTCGCCCAGAAGTCATAGTCGGCGTGATGCACGATTGTCACGTGCAGCGACCTTTGCACCAATTCGCCTTCGCCCGAGTGACAGCCGGCGGCATGGCAGACATCCTCGGGCAAGCCGATTGTCAGGCACACGTGAGTCCCATATTGGGTGTGCCTGATTCGCTGGGACGATTTTGCCAACGCTGCTGGTTGGCGGGGTCAAACTCATACGGTTTTCCCACGTCATGGCACAGGGCGCAAGCCACCAGCAGGCCTCGGTTGATCTCCAACGGGGGGAATTGCTTGTCCATCACGTCGGCAATAGCCATCGCCAGTTGGGTGGCCCCGCGGATGTGATCGGTTTGAGTCCCGCACTTCAAGGCGGGCGTGTCTGGGTTGCCGGAGGCTCGTATCTCGTCGATGGACTTGAACGAGCTTTGAGAGAGGCTGTACGCCTAGGCGTCGATCACCAGATTGCGGAGAGACTCATCACCGATTTCGTCCAACTCCGGCAGCGACTCGATGACCGAGTGGCGGAGTTCTTGATTGATGTCCAAGATCATGTCCGGGGCCTTTAGAAATCATCCTGAAATATTGTTCGGAAAGTCGGCGAGGCGACCGATCGGATTCCGAATTTTTTCGAGAAAATTGGGTTTATTTATTCGTTCGGCAGCAAGTCTTCCACGATTTCCGCGTATCCTTCCGTGTAGTCCATTTCGATGTAATGTGCGCCGAGAGACTCACGCGGCATGAAGTCGGAGAGATCATAAATCGGGACGCGACCGAATTCGACCACGCCGTCTCCCGCTCGGCAAACATGCACGGTCACGTCGGTGGTGGTATGGCCGGCATCGATGATCTGCATCAGTTGGGCGCCGCGGCCGTCGGCCCGCGGAATGACTTTCAAACGCCACGATGGTTTCAAAGTCGGCATTTCATCGATTGTCGCGGCACGGTGCATCGTGGAACGAATGCTCAACACCGAGGCGCCGGCCAACCGTGTGTCGGTGTACATCACACGTTCGTCCATGACAACATCCAGGTTGGCAAAGACCTTGGGCGTGCCGTAGATCTCGCGGCCGGCCGGAATGCTGCTGCGTGAATTGAGGAAGACCACCGGTGCGAAGTATCCGACCTGGCCCTTGTAGCTGCACTTGACGATCAACCCGCTCTCTTCAAACGTGCCGTAATTTGCGGTCCACTGAGCAGAGAGGCCGAACGCAGCGCAAAATCCGTCAGCCGCAGGATCGAAACAGGCCGGCAACACGCGGTCCACCGCCGCCACGTCGGCGCGAAAGTAGACGTACTGAAATCGGACGTTCCGATACCGTGCCGGCGGCATCGGGTAGTACGGTGAAAAAGCGGGCATGTTGGCAATTTTCTCAAGCGCGATCGTCATGGAACGCTCCGAAAGTTGAAACGTGATGGGTCGAACTCGATTCAGATAGGTTGTAGCAGATCGACCCAAAAACTGAAAATCTGCGTTGTTCGCTGGCCGCGCGACAACGGCCCGATTGTCAGGCTGAGACGGCTCGGCTACAGTTCAACTGGAAACGCCGCCGGCAACTATCCTCACGATTGTCGTGGTGCGACCAAGAACGGGGCTAGGCCCCTTGTGAAATCCCCAAGAAAACGGGGTGACTTCCCAAGAAACAGGCAGATTTCACGGGTCTGTGTGGCCCGCTATGCCGCAAGCGGCAACTCGGTTTGGGTGTGGCCGAGCCAACCAGCCACGCCGGGTGAGAACGAAAGACTCGTTTACGAATGTTCGGTCAGATCAACTCGACCCCCTACGACTTGCGGTTTTCCCTGTTCGGAATTCCGATCCGCGTGCATCCAGCATTTTGGTTGATTTCGGGAATGCTCGGATGGCGTGCCGGACGGTTGGACTTGGTCTTCGTCTGGGTTTGTTGCGTTTTCGTCTCAATTCTGGTCCATGAACTCGGACATGCTCTCGTAGCCAAGTGGTTTGGATGGCCGCCTGAAATCGTTCTGTTTCATTTCGGGGGCTACGCCGCTTACAACCCGATTCGCGGTCATACCGCGGGTCGTTCGATCCTGATTTCCTTCGCCGGTCCTGGAGCCGGGTTTCTGCTGTTCGGGGTTGTGTTCGGTGTTCTATTGATACCGGGCATCAATCTGCACCCGCTTGGTCCCACGACCTTGGCCGACTGGGTTGTTCAAGATCTCGTGTGGATCAACTTGGCGTGGGGGTTGGTCAATCTGTTACCGGTTTTACCGCTGGACGGCGGCCGCATCTCGGAGGAAGTTTGCCACCTGTTGAGGCCTCGCGACGGACAGCTCTGGGCCCATCGAATTGCCATTGTGGTCTCCGGTCTTATTGCCTTCTTATTCGTAAAAATCGGGTTAATCTTTGGGGGGATCATGTTTGGTCTTTTGTGTTTCCAGAATTTCCAGGCCCATCAGTCGATTCAGGGTCGCAACTGGTAGACCTTGATTCTCGACTTTCTGTGTTTCCAATCTTGCTCTGAGTCGCTTGCGGCTTAGCAGAGAGTCAAGGAAGCGAATCCAGCGGGCTGCTCAGCCGCAAGCGGCATTTTGTCAGAACCCCAACCCCATGCCGCGTAGTGACCCGGTTCCGACTGTGCCGTCGGTGATTTGGAACATCGCAGGATATTTTTTGGCCCATTTTCTGTTCGGACCGGGACAATATTGCCGACCGTTGCCCTCAATGGCCGCCACACCCGGAATGTTCGCAGCCAGACTGGCCGAATGCAGGAACGAATAACCGGGGCAAGTTAGATCTTGAACACAGAGGAACATCTCGAATTTCTGTGCCGCCGCCGCCAACAGCAGCGATTCAGTCTGACCTTTGCACGTCTTCAGCGCCACTCCGGTATAACCGAGTTCGCGGCTGAGCAGCAGCGCGTCGTAATCGACGAGTGATTCGTCAATGATGACCGGCTTCAGCTTGGCCGCCTCGTGCATCTTGTTGTCAGGGTTGGCCTGCAAATCACGGTTGGTCGGCTGCTCGATGTACTGAATGCGATCGAAGGGGGCCCGGTTCTGCTCACGGATGCGGCCGAGAAACTCGAGCACGTAATCCACGTTCTCGCACTTCTCGTTAAAATCACACGAGTAAAACCAAGTGTCGACACCCCGGGCCGATTGGGCCTCGGCCGTTACCCGTTCGACGGCCAGCACGCGGTCGACGTCCCATTGGAGATCATCGCCGGCAAGCTTGATTTTCAAATGCGTCAGCCCGTCGGCGACGATCCATTCGGCCAGCGTTTCCGGCAGGCCGTCGCCGATCGGCTGCTCAACGTCGGTAGCAGTCAGCGGGTCCAGCGCACCGACCAGATGATACAGCGGCATGCGCTCTTTCGGCTTCCGCAGGGTGTATTGGTCGAGGTACTCCCCCTTGAAGTTTTCGTCGAGATACTCCGAAAGATCATGACTCATGAACTCTGCGGAGAGCGTCTGGTAGCTGTTCAGGTTGTGTGCACGCCCGAAGGCGTCGTGCAGGGCGGCGTCGAACGGGCTGGCCGCCACCAGTTGGGCGAGTTCCGGCATTTCCTCGTCCAGTTTGAGCCGGCGTGTCAACGTCTTGCCCAAGTGATCATACTCGCCCGAGAGCTGATAGACGATGTCGATGGGATGGCCGTAGTCCGGATAGCCGTTGGCGATCTCGACCACCGCCTCGGCGAAGTTTTTCATCACCTCTTCCGACTGATCGACCGAGACGCTACCCGAGGGCCAAGCCCAAACATTGCCCAGAGGCATGCTGCCCGTGCCTTCCGCGTCACGTCCGTTGCGGCTCTCGACGGCGACATTGACGTTGAGCAGAAACGTGTTTTCGACAACTCGGCCGCCAAACTTCAACGGTGCACGAAATGGAACCGATTCGAAGGTGCAGGTCGCTTCGAGGATGCGGATGTCGGTCGACTTGGGCATGCGCTGCAATGACTGGAAAATCAGGGCCGCAGACTTTTTTGATCGCTTGGCCCTGGATTCTATCGAGGAGTGGCCGGCGGTTCAAGAATAACTGTGCGTTGATATGTAAGTGCGGACCATTCGAATCGTCTCGACGAGTTGTTTGAGGCATTTTCGCCGGCAGCTTCCCTCCGCCAGAATGGTGCAAATCGGCCGACCGGCGAGAATCAGCGAACCGGGAGAGGGAATGTCGGCCAGGTGGGGCCACAACCCGCTGATCGGAGGAATCGCCGAGCCATCAAACTGCGGAATATCGAGGTTGCGGCTCGCGTAGAGAATCGCTTTGCCGGCGGTCCGGTTGAAACGGTCCCGCTGTTTTTGCTCGCATAGCGAACTCAGTTGGTCATCGAGCCGCGATGCCGCCTGCGGGTCGGCAAACGCCTCGCAAGTTCGACCGTGCCAACCGAGCATCGGCAGCCGGAGGGCATTTTCCAGAACCTCGACGGAAGCTGTGTAGCGCGGGTTGACCTCGGTCAAGCGGGCCGATTTTCCGTCGCAAACAAGGTCGATGCCAAACAGACCGCGCAGCCGGCACGCATCGGTCAACTCCTGTCCCATCCGTTTGATTTTCCGAACGATCTGCGTGGGGAGATCGAGCGGGCCGATCGACCCGCAATAGCCGAACCGCGGCGCGTGGAGCATTTTGGTCCCCACAAATTGCCGCGTGATCCCCACAAGGCGCGAGCGGAGCGCCGTCGCCAGAAACAGGGCCGAGATCGATGTGCCGTCAAGCTTTTGTTGGAAATAGTGAGGTTCGTCGAGGGCGCCCGCCCCGGCGGCGGCTTCATTCCAAACCCGTATGCCGCGTCCGCCCGCGCTGCGGATTGGCTTGATCATCCAGCTCCCATCGGCGGGCGGCGGCTTCGATTGTCGACGGACGTCGACAGCAGGCAACCCGGCGTTGTGCAACAGCGCGTACACCAGGAACGGGTCTCGAACTCGATCCACAACTTCCACCGGGTTCCCCCACAACCGATGCTGGGACGAAACGGCGGAAATAATTTCCGGGTAGTTCTCCAGCGCACCGGTATACATCCATGGGCCGGTCGGCACTCGTTCGGCGATTTGGGGAAGATCGTGCGGATAGCGCACTGCGGGCAGGACTTCGGCCATTTCCCGCAGGTCGAGGTCGGCAAACAGGTCAGAGCAGATCGGACGCATGCCGGCACGGATGGCCGACTGCGCTGCGGCCCGCGCGCTGGCGCCGAAGATTAAAACTGGCTTCATCGAATTTCCGATCACCTTTCGAGAACGGCGGATTGACAATCGCATTTCGTCGAGACACAATCGTCATTCGTGACTCGTCAACCGTCAATCGACACTAGACAGGAGAACACAACATGTCGATGCACATCGGAGAAGCTCTGATCGGCGATGGAAATGAAGTGGCACACATCGATCTGCTCATCGGCGACAAGAATGGACCGGTCGGCCAGGCGTTTGCAACCGCTCTGTCCAGTCAGACGGCCGGCCACAGCAATTTGCTGGCTGTGCTCGAGCCGAACCTGGCGGTCAAACCTGCAACGGTGTTGATCACCAAGGTGACGATCAAAGGGGCCAAACAGGCGGTGCAGATGTTCGGACCTGCCCAGTTTGCCGTCGCGAAAGCGGTCGCCGACAGCGTCGGAGAGGGCGTGATTCCCAAAGACCAGGCCGAAAACCTGGTGATCGTCTGTGGCGTCTTCATCCACTGGGAGGCGGAAGACGACAAGAAGATCTACGAGTACAACTACGAAGCCACAAAGCTGTCCATCGCCCGAGCCATGAAGGATGACCCAAGCGCCGACGAAATGCTGGCCAAGAAAGCCGACGCCAAGCATCCGTTTTCGGGCGTCTAAACTGCGATTTGGTCCTCAACCAGTCAGTCTGCGCGCAGAAAGCGAAGCCGTCTCCGCACCCGTTCTACAAGGTTCCTTGATGCACAGTATCAACACGACTGACAACTGACCACTAACAACTGACTATTGACAACTCTCGCTGTCCATCCATGCGACGAATCCTCATTCAGCTCGACACCGATCCGCATCCGAGCACGTTCGACCGGGTGGTTGCCGTCGATGCGGGAATCGACGAGGTTTTCAGCTATGGGGCTGTCACGCCGCAGGACATCGAGCCGCTGGTACACGGCGCGATGTTTACCCGCGGTCCGCAGGACCTGAACAGCACCGCAATTTTCATCGGCGGCGCTGACGTGACGGCGGGGGAGAAGCTGTTGGAAGCGGTAACGGAGACCTTTTTCGGCCCAGTTCGTGTTTCAGTGATGGTGGATTCTAACGGGTCGAACTCAACCGCCGCTGCCGCCGTGCTCGCCGCCCGCAAACACGTTTCCCTCAGCGGCACCGGGGCTTTGGTGCTGGCGGCTACCGGACCGGTCGGACAGCGAGCCGTTCAACTGCTGGCGATGGAGGGGGCCAGCGTACGGGTGGCGTCTCGGTCGCTGCAGCGCGCAAAACAGACCTGCGATGCGGTTGCCGCCGCCGTTCCCAGCGCAAGGTTGACGGCCTGCGAAACCGCCTCAAACGGAGGACTGGAGTCGGCCTGCCGAGACGTTGTGGTCATCATCGCCGCAGGCGCCGCAGGTGTCGAACTGCTGCCCGCGGAGCGCCGCCGGTCGATCCGCACGTTGAAAGTCGCGATTGACTTGAACGCCGTCCCGCCGTTCGGTCTGACGGGGGTCGAAATGACCGATCGAGCCGTCGAGCGAAACGGTGCGATTTGTTACGGGGCGATCGGTATCGGCGGCAGAAAGATGAAAATCCATAAAGCCGCACTCCAGAAGCTGTTCGAGGAAAACGACCAAGTTCTGGACACCGAGGTGATTTATCGAATTGGTGCTGCACTGGCATAGTCCAGCCGGCCGTCGATTCGTTCCGCAGCGGAAGCAGTCCTTCATTGACTCGGAATTGTGCTGGTATCGGAGATCCGCGGTTGATAATTTGAAAGTGTTGATCGAGCGGTTCGGTAACGGTAGAGCCGGTGCCTTACCTCAGATTTGGCGAGCATTCGAGTCATGAGACCGGAAGACCTGCTTGAATTACTCCGTAACCGGCCATTTGTTCCGTTGCGGATCCATACTACGGAAGGGCAGACGTAGGAGGTTTGGCATCCCGGCCAGATCATCGTGCTTCGTTCACGCGTCGTCTTGGGAGTCGGCGGGAACAACGGCGTGCCAGATCGCCTGCAGCACGTCGCCCTGATCCACGTCATGCGCGTTGAAGAACTCCCATCGGAGGCTGCATCACCTGCCGATTAGTTAGACTCACAGGTTGATCGGTTCCCACTCGAATTGACCTAGCTGAACCTTCGGAGCAGCATCGGCATCTGCAATAAACACGGCGCGTCTGCAGACCGACCTCACTGTCAAGTCTCCCAAGTTACCCAAACTAAATCATATTCACGTCGTCGTCCGAACTCGTCTTGCTTCGCTGAGGCGATTTCGTTATTCCGTCCCCGCCCGAAAGCAGCGCGTGCGGGAGTTCGTGCAACAACGGCGTTGATGACGGGCGGATGTCCGGCCACACCGCGTCGGAACGACCTGTTCGCGTGCTTCCCGGCGCGCGGATCGCCTTCACACCACATCTCAGTCATCTCGATTTTCACGACCCCTCTCCGTTCTTCTCAGATCCGTTCTTCTCAGCGGGAATTGAACGTTATGAACGGTGTCTTCGGCGACACCCGCCGCTTGGATTGTGTTGGCCGGGCTCTCTGCCACTGGCGGCGCGGCATGCTGGCGCTATCCATGATTTGTTCGTGTGCCGCGCTGATTCTCGGGAGTGATCCGAGCTGGTTCTCGCCCGCGCAGGCCCAGGATCCTCCGTTGCCCCCTCGAGCCGAGGGGACAACATTTCCGACGCCCGACGAACCCATCGTCGACGTGCGGATTGAAGGCAACGTGACGATTCCGGCCGAGGCGATCGCCAAATTCATCAAAACCCGGCCGGGACGTCCTCCGGTGCAGAGCCAGATCCGGGAAGACGTGCAAAGCCTGTACCGTACTCGGTGGTTCTTCAGCATCGAGCCGCGTTACCGCGCGACTGACGAAGGATTGGTCATCATTTTTCGCGTGCTGGAACGACCGGTCGTGATGTCGGTTGAATACCGCGGCAATAAGAAAATTAAAACGAAGCAGTTGGCTGCCCGCACGGGTCTGAAGGAGGGGAGCCCGTTCGACGTCAGCGCCAACCGCGAATCGGCCCACCGGATCGAAGAGTACTACCACGAACGGGGCTACACCTCTGCCACGGTCAAACTTGTGAAGGGGGACGACAAGAACGACCGCGAGATCATCTTCGAAATCGAGGAAGGTCCGAAAGTCCGAGTCACCCGGATCAAGTTTACCGGGAACGACGCCTTCAGCGGTCCGTTGTTGAAGACAAAACTCCGAACGAAAACGGCCGTCCTCTGGTTGATCGGCGGAATTTACGATCCGGGAACCATTCCCGACGACACCGCATCGCTGCGGCAGTATTACCACAATCTCGGCTATTTCGACGTCGAAATCGACCACGACGTGACTTTCAACAAAAAACGTTCGCACGCTCGAATCGAGTATGTCATCAATGAGGGTCAGCGTTTTAAGATCCGCAACGTCAAAGTCCTGGGCAACAACATTTATTCGGCCGAACAACTCAAGGCCGACATGGAACTCGTCGAAGGCGATTACTTCAATACTCGTTTTTTGAACAAGGACGTCGCCAAGCTCAAGAACCGCTACGGCAAGCTGGGGCGGTTGTTTGCCAAGGTCGAGGCAGTGCCGGTCTTCCTCGAAGAGCCGGGCGTCGCCGATCTGGTCTACCGGATCGATGAAGACCGCGTCTATCGCATTCGCCGAATCGACGTCGTCATCAATGGCGACAACCCGCACACAAAGCGGTCGGTCGTGTTGAACAATTCCCTGATTTTTCCGGGGGACCTCGCAGATCCCAGACAAATTCGACGGGCCGAGCGGCGGATTGCGGGCGTCGGCGTGTTCGAGCGCGGTCCGCAAAACGGTGTCCGCGTGCAGGTGACGCGCGTCAACAAAAATGACTCCCCCAGCCGGACCCGGACCGTTCGGGGTCAAAGCGCTGAGCCGTCGTTTCCCGGTACGGGTCACTCGCTATCCGGCTCGCAACGGCGGCAGACTGCTGCGACGACTCGGCAGCCGCGGCGACGAATAAGTGGACCACCGGCGCGGACCGACTTCGTGCAGCCGGTTGCACCGGCCGTCGAACGGCGGGACATCGATTTCCGCGGGCAGAGCTTCGAGAATCCGGGACCGCTGGAACGGCCCGGCATGCCATTTTTCGGGAACAATCCGCAGGGCAACCCGCTGACAGACCCGCTATATCAACCGCTGACCGAGGAAGAGGTCGACATTATCTTTCACGCGACCGAAGCCCGTACCGGCCGGCTGATGTTCGGCGTGGGCGTCAACAGCGACGCCGGCGTTGTCGGCTCGATTGTGCTGACCGAGCAGAACTTCGACATCCTCAGGCCGCCCACAAGTCTGCGGGACCTCATCAACGGCACGGCGTGGCGGGGGGCCGGACAGAGGTTTCGGGCCGAAGCCGTTCCCGGAAACATTGTCAGCCGCTACCTCGTCAACTGGACCGATCCTTACTTTTTGGATACCAATTACAGCTTGGGCGTCAGCGGTTTTTTCTACAATCGGTTCTTTCCAGACTGGGACGAAGAGCGGACCGGTGGCCGGTTGAGCGTCGGCCGGCAGTTTACGCCGGTGGTTTCGCTGACCAGCGCCCTGCGGTTGGAGAACATCGAGCTGACCAATCCTGACTTTCCGACCCCCGCCCTGTTGGCCGCGTCGGTCGGGACGAACCGGCTCTCGACGATCCGCCTCACCGGGACACACGACACCCGCGATTCTGCATTCCTACCGGGCGAGGGACACAAGATCGACTTGAGTTTCGAGCAGGCCTTCGGTGATTTCGACTATCCCCGAGCTGAGTTCGAAGCCAGACAGTACTTTACCGTCTTCAGCCGGCCGGACGGTGGAGGGCGGCACATTGTCTCAGTCGGCGGGCAGTTGGGCTGGGTCGACGAGGGAACGCCGATCTTCGAGCGCTACTTCGCCGGCGGGTTCCAGACGTTTCGGGGCTTCGAGTTTCGCGGCGTCGGTCCGCGTCAATTCGGTACGGTCATCGGCGGCCGCTGGCTGGCTATCGGCAGCGTCGAGTACATGCTCCCGATGCTGGCCAACGAAACCATTCAGGCGGTTGCCTTCAGCGATTTCGGAACCGTCGAAGAGGACGTGGCCTTCGACGAGTTCCGCGTCAGTGTCGGGTTTGGTCTACGGATCACCATTCCGGCCATGGGCCCCGTTCCCCTCGCTTTCGATTGGGCCTTCCCCATCAGCCGCCAAGACGCCGACGAAACGCGAATCTTCAGCTTCTATGTCGGCGTGACCCGCTGAGTGAGTTGTCAGTGGTCAGTAGTGAGAATAGGTCTTGCCACTGACAACCGCACCGACTTTGCAACCGCTTTGAGGGCGGGATAATATAGGTAACAACCGAAACATCGTAATCGTCGTCCGAACATTGGGGGGGAATTTTTCGATGAAGCGTTGCCTGGTTTCCGTCTTGTTTGCCATTTTGCTGAACATCGGTCTGACGGCTCGCGCGCAGTCGAAAGACGATGCCCAATGGATCTGGTTCGACGAAGGCGATCCGGAGAAATCGACGCCCGCCGGTAAGGTTTGGTTTCATCGCGAGGTCCGAGCCAATCAACCTTCGACCGGAGCGGTCCGTCTCATCTGCGACGATCATTTTGTGCTCTGGGTCAACGGAAAAAAGGTGGGCCAAGGAGGTAGCGAAAAACTGTATCGTTTTAACCTCAACGGCTTTATCGGACGAGGACCGAACGTCATCGCCATCGAGGCTACCAACAAAAACAGTAAGGCGGGGTTGTTTGTCGACGGTGAAGTTCGTGGGCAGGGAGGAGGCAGTATCGGGTTCGACAGCGGTCCCAAGTGGCGGGCGACACGGGTCGCCCCAAAGGACGATACCTGGAAACGACCGAGGTTTGATGCGACGGCTTGGAAACCAGTCAAGGTCATCGGTCGGCATGGCGACTCGCCCTGGAAATCGATCGCGCTGACGGAGACGGATCTCGATCGTTTCGCCGTGGCCGACGGGTTTGAGCTGAAACGGATCGCAGAACCGGACCTGGTCGGTTCTGTCGTCGCCATCACATGGGGAAATCGCGGCCGGTTGATCGTCTCGCGCGAAAAGGGTCCGATTCTGAGCGTCATCGACGAGAACGGCGATGGGACCTACGACAAGGCCGTCCAATACAGCGACCAACTGACCAATTGCCAGGGCCTGTGTCAGGTCTTCGATGATCTCTACGCCGTCGGCACGGGTCCCCAAGGAACTGGAATTTACCGGCTGCCCGACCGGGACCACGACGACCGCGCCGACGAGGTTGTCCACATCTATGCGCACAAAGGGGGCATGGGCGAGCACGGTCCACACAATGTGGTGTTTGGTCCCGACGGCTGGCTGTATCACAACATGGGCAACCACGCCTGGGTCACCGCCGAACCGGAACCAACCACGCCGGTCCGCGGTTCCTACGAGGGCTATCTGCTGACACCGAAATTCGAGGATGCCCGGGGCCACGCCCGGGGCATTCCGGTCCCGGGAGGGACCATCTGGCGATTTACGCCCGACGGGAATAAATGGTGGTGCGAGGCGGCCGGGTTCCGCAACGCATACGACTTCGCCTTGAACTCGAAGGGAGACCTGTTCACCTTCGATAGCGACATGGAATGGGACGTCGGGATGCCGTGGTATCGGCCGGTGCGAGTCAATCACTGTATTCCGGGTGCCGAATTCGGCTGGCGTAGCGGAGCGGCCAAGTGGCCTGAAGTTTATTTCGACTCGCTGCCGGGCACGGTCAACATCGGCCGTGGGTCACCGACCGGTGTCATCTTTTACGAGCATCGGCAGTTTCCGGAAAAATACCGCGGCTCATTTCTCGTCTGCGACTGGTCGATGGGCCGCATCATCGCTGTGTCCCTGAAACCCCAGGGAGCAACGTACACCGGCACCTTCGAGAACCTCGTCACCGGCAACCCGCTCAACGTCTCAGATATCGAGATCGACCGCGACGGGTCGATGGTCTTCTCGACTGGCGGGCGACGCACCGAGGGCGGGATTTACCGCCTCACGTATTCTGATGGTCCGTCGCGGACGGCCTCCGCCGAGTCCGTCAATGACGTGCTGCTGCTGCCGCAGATTTCTTCGGCCTGGGCGCGGGAACTCGTGACCCGTGTCAAACAGACGGCGGGGAACGAGTGGCAGGAAGCACTCTCGGCTGTCATCGACGACGGCCCGCCGAATCAGAAAATCCGGGCGCTGACCCTGCTGTCTCAGTTTGGGCCGAAACCGACGAGCGACCGACTCATCGGCGCAACGAAAGATGTCGATCCCGCAGTTCGCGCCTTCGCGGTCTTTCTGCTGGGGGAACATCAGGGCGCAGAGGTCGAAGAGGCTCTGACGAAGCTGTTGCAGGATGAGCAACACCCACTCGTCCAACGGCGGGTCTGCGAAGCTTTGATCCGCAGCGGAATTTCACCGCCGGACGGCGCCGAGTTGCTTGAACTGCTCAGCAGCGACGACCGCTGGGTCCGCTTTGCCGCGCGGCTGCTGTTGGAACGCGATCCGCAACTGGCGGTCAAACAGGCGTCGATCCTCGCGCATCAGGAAACGCCGATTGTCACCCATGGTTTGCTGGCGCTCTTCCGTGCGCTGGGTGACGACTTCGACGCCGACACGGCGCTCCGCGTCGAATGGGAACTGCTGGGCGGGAAACGCGGCCCACTTTCCGATGAGCGAAAACTTGAAGTCCTGCGCATGATCGAATTGACACTAGCACGCGGTGCCCGCAACAACGTGCTCGGTGACATCTCGCAAAAACTGCTCAACGACTTTCCCACCAGCAATGCCGCCGTCGATGCGGAAACGGCGCGGATTCTGGCGTTCCTGCAGCATCGCGGAGCCGCCGCAAAAATTGTTCGGGCCCTGGAGACCGCTGAAACGCCGGCGCAGCAAATCCACTACGTGCTCACACTTCGCTATCTGAGAGTGGGCTGGAACGCCAACCTGAAACGCCGACTGCTCGACTGGTACGAAACCACGCGTGACTGGGAGGGGGGCAATAGCATGGTTCCCTATATCGCCAACATCGTGGGCGGAAGCCTGCATCAATTTCAGCCCGACGAACGCAAGCAATTCTTGACGACGTGGCAAGAACGGCCCTTCGCCGCCGGGTTGCTGATCCGTAACAGCAATCCGAGCCAAGTTGACAATTACGAAGAAGTGATCGGGGCAATTCTCAACGACACCGACGATGCTGGTCAGTGCGGCCGCGAAGAACTCGTGACTTTGGCCATCGAAGCGCTGGGACGCAGCGCCGCGGCCGATGCCCGATTAGCGCTGCGACAGTTGTACGAGACAAATCCCGACCGCCGCGAACAACTGGCCCGCGCGGTCTCCCAACGGCCGACCGCCGGCGACTGGTCGCTGCTCATGCGGACGCTGCAATTTGCCGACCCGACCACCATGCAGCTTTGTCTCGGCGCTCTCGGCCAAATCGACCGCCATCCGGAACAGGCGGACGAATTTCGCGGGGTCCTTCTCGCTGGGCTGAAGCTCCGCAATCAGGGTGGCCTGGTCGCGGTCCGACTTCTAGAGCGCTGGACCGGCAGCAAACACAGTGCCGGCCAGAACGTGCAGGCGGCCCTGACCCATTACCGCAAATGGTACATCGACAAGTTTCCGGAGGCCCCTCCCGCAGAACTCCCCCAAGATGACGTCAAAAATGCGAAGTACACCTTCCAGCAATTGTACGCGTTGCTGGAACAAAGCGAGAAAGGTCGCGGCGGTGACCCACAGCGGGGCCGGCTGGTTTTCACCAAGGCCAATTGCATCAAATGTCACCGCTTTCTGAAGGAGGGAGAAACCGTCGGTCCCGATCTGACGTCGCTGCGGCGGCGGTTTCAGCGTAAGGAGATCATCGAATCGCTGATCTATCCCTCGCAGGTCATTTCCGATCAATATCGCATGCAGACAGTTGTGACCCTGGGCGGATTGGTCCACAACGGCATGCCGATCCCCGGGGTCGGCGGCGAGAACAAGCTGGTCCTGATTTTGCAGAATGCGACGCGGCTGGAAATCCCGAAAAACGACATCGAACAGATCTCGAGGTCCAAGGTTTCTGTGATGCCGGTCGGCGCGCTGAAAGACCTGAAGCCACAGGAGATCATCGACCTGTTCGCGTTTTTGGAAACCAGCCGTTTCAACGAACTGACGCCCCGCGACCCGCGGGCTGAAAATAAATCTGTATCGCGCAGTGGCAATCGCTAGGTCGATATGATCGGCGAGTGGGGGGCGTCAGCCCCCTGGTCAAACGAGTGTGGCCGACGACTCAATCAGGGGCTAGACGGTCTGCGCTAGCTGGCCCCTGTTGTACGAAGTGATCTTTCAAAATAACTGTGCGGTTTCCGATGCCCGCGAATCTCACTCCCCAATATCAGAAGGCGGAAGCCAAATACCGCAAGGCACAAACGCCCGAGGAAGAGGTCGAGTGTTTGCAGGAGATGCTGCGGTTGATTCCCAAGCACAAGGGGACCGACCATCTTCAAGCTGACCTGAAAAAACGCCTCAAAGCAGCGCGGGCGGAACTCGCGGCGGAGAAGAAGTCACCCAAAAAAGGTCGCAGCTACCGCATTCCACGGCAGGGAGCGGGGCAGGTGGTGCTGATTGGGGCCCCGAATTCGGGCAAAAGTCGGATTGTCGCCGAATTGACGAAAGCACAACCCGACGTGGCTGCGTATCCGTTCACAACCCATGAACCAACCCCCGGCATGATGCCCTGGGAAGACGTGACCGCCCAGTTGATCGACACCCCGCCGATCACCACCAGCCACATCGATCCGTACCTCACCAGCATGGTTCGGGCGGCAGACGAGGCGCTGCTGTGTCTGGACGGTAGCTCCGACGATGCCCCCGACGAAACCGCCGCGGTGATCGGACAACTGCAGTCGCGTAAAACGTTTTTGGCCAGCGAGTCTGGTTTCGTAGACGGGGACTTCTCCGTCATCAGAGTCAAGACGCTGCTGGTCGTCACACGCGGTGATGACCCCGGCTGCGACGACCGGCTCGAATATTTCCGAGAAGTGGTGCCGACGGAGTTTGAAACGTACAAAGTCGAGTTGGGTCGTCCGGAGTCGAGGGAAAAGCTGCGCGGCGTCATTTATCGGTTGTTGGATGCCATTCGCGTCTACACCAAGGCACCCGGAAAGGCGGCCGATTACAGCTCTCCGTTTACAATTCCGAACGGAGGGACGATCGAAGATCTTGCGCAGCAGGTGCACGGGGAATTGGCCAAGTCGCTGAAATTTGCCCGCATCTGGGGAACGAGCACCCACGACGGCCAAACCGTCGGCCGTGACCACCGGCTGTGTGATCGGGACCTAATCGAGCTGCATGCGTAACAGGGAAGAGTTGTCGCTGGCGGCTAATTGTGCCGCACAGCCCAGAAAGGACCGCGTTGGATGCGACAGATTGGCACATTACCGAGCGCAGAGGACGCACAAACGTTCCAGGACTATTTGCTGACCCGCGGCATGAAAACAACCGTCGATGAGGCGGACGACGGCTGGTTGATCTGGATTCACGACGAAGACCACGTCGAACAGGCGAAGCAGGAACTCGACACATTCGTCGAAAAGCGGGACGATCCGCAATTTGCCGAGGCGGCCCAGGCTGCGTCCGACTTACGTCGTCAGGATGAGAAACGACGTCGGCGGGGGCGAAAGAACACGGTTAACATGCGGCAGCGATGGAACCGTTCGATGTCGGCTCGATCTCCGGCGACGATGATTTTGATCTCGATCAGTTTTTTCGTGCTGATTGTTGGAACCGACTGGAAAGACTGGCCGCAGTCCTTCAACACCTGCGACCGGACCGAACCGCTGCTCTCCTATCTGTTTATTGCTCCCGTGAAGGACACGGGCAACGGCCGGCCGACATGGATTCCAAAGGACGGGCTTCAAGCGGTTCTTCACGGCCAGATCTGGCGATTGGTGACGCCCATCTTTCTCCATTTCGGCCCGTTGCACATTCTGTTCAATATGCTCTGGCTCCGGCAGTTGGGAGCGGCTATCGAAATTCGTCGCGGCACGGCCCGGTTCTTGGCGATGGTCATTGCCATGGCCGTCTTATCGAACGCCGCGCAATACCTTTCCAACGTCCTACAGGACCCGGGTAGCGGCCCGTTTTTCGGCGGCATGTCGGGCGTGGTATTCGGGATGTTCGGTTATATTTGGATGAAAAGCCGTTACGAACCCGAAGCCGGCTTGTACATGCCTCCCAATACAGTCTTTTGGATGATGGCCTGGCTGTTTATTTGCATGACGGGTGGTATTGACCACATCGCAAATACGGCACATGCCGTCGGACTGGTCAGCGGGATGCTTCTCACCTTTGCGCCAACGGTGTGGAGAAATCTACAGAAGCCGTGAGGCCGATCGCCCGATTCAATGACGATCGGCATTGACTCAGATCGCCGAGATCGGCATCATTTTCGGGTTTTGAGTATTATTTTAGGCAGCGGTCGCGATAATCCCGGAACCACGTTTCGCGACGGACCGCGAAATTCACGCAACGGATTGTGAATCGGCATGTCGTACCATCTGATCGACGTCGTACAACGTCTGGGCCGCCCGCGAATTCTCGTGCTCGGCGACCTGATTCTGGATCGCTACATCTGGGGCGATGCCGACCGGATTAGCCAGGAAGCCCCAGTTATTCTGCTCTGCGAACAGCGTCAGGAGAACCGTCTGGGTGGAGCCGCCAACGTGGCTAACATGCTCCGCGGGCTGGAGGCGGAGGTCACCATGGCGGGTGTCGTCGGTGCCGATGCCGACGGTCAACTGATCCGCCAAGATCTTCAGGCGATCGGCGTCGACTGCGCCGGGCTGATTTCCGATCCCGCTCGCCCGACAACCCTCAAGCAGAGATACCTCGGCCGAGTCCAACATCGGCACCCGCATCAGATGCTGCGCGTGGATCGAGAAGTGCGGACACCGCTCGACGCCGACGTCACCCAGGCTCTGCTCGAGAGCATTTTGCCACGGGTACCGGAGCATCAATGTGTGCTCATTTCGGACTATGCGAAGGGAGTCTGCACGCCTGAGGTATTATCGCGGCTGATAGCGGCGAGCCGAGACGCCGATGTTCCGGTCATCGTCGATCCCGCCTGTTCGGCCGATTATCGACATTATTCCGCCGCAACCGCGATCACACCGAATCGGTTGGAAACCAGCCGCGCGACCCGGCGGGCAATCGAGACGCCCGAGGATGCGATCGAGGCGGGGCGTGCTCTCTGCCGGCAACTGAAGCTGAAGCATGTGTTTGTCACGCTCGACAGCGACGGGATTGTGCTGGTTCGGCCCAACGGACCGGCCGAGCTGTTTCCCACTCGCAAACGCGAAGTCTACGATATCACCGGTGCCGGCGACATGGTGCTGGCCGCCATTGGAATTGGGGCGGCAGCCGGAGTGGCACCCGCCGATTTGGCCAGACTGGCAAACATTGCCGGCGGACTGGAGGTCGAGCAGATCGGCGTGGTCGCCATCAGCCGCAAAGAAATTCTGGCAGATCTGGCCTCCGGCGGGCGAACGTCGAACGACAAGATTTGCAGCGCGGACGAGTTGCAGCAGCAGGTCGCGGCCCGGAAGCAGGCCAGACAGAGGGTGGTGTTCACCAATGGATGCTTCGACCTGTTGCACGTGGGCCACGTCACCTCTCTTGAACAGGCGGCCCGCGAAGGGGACTGTCTGATTGTCGCGCTCAACAGCGACGAGAGTGTCCGCCGGCTCAACAAGGCCGCCGGCCGTCCGCTCTTTTCGCAGAAACACCGTGCAACAATGCTGGCAGCACTGGAGGCGGTTGATTATGTGGTCGTCTTCAACGAACCGACGCCGCACCTGCTGCTGAGCCACCTGAAGCCCGACCTGCTGGTTAAAGGGGGCACCTATTGCCCAGAAGAGATTGTCGGCCGGGAGGTGGTGGAGTCGTACGGCGGTCAGGTGAAAGCGCTGGGGGTTGTGCCAGGTGTCTCGACGACCGAAATTCTCCGGCAGCTCCGCAGCCCGGCTGACTCGCCGACGGTGCCGATTTCCAACGAGCCCTCGATGCGGAAAGCGGGATGAAAATCGCCGTATTCCTTCCCAATTGGATCGGCGACGCGGTGATGGCAACGCCCACCCTGAGAGCCGTGCGGGACAAGTTCACGCAGGCCGAGATTGTCGCGGTCGTCCGGCCCTATGTCGCTGACGTGCTGGCGGGGCTGGAAACAGTGGATCGGCTGTTGCTGCACGATCCTCGCGGGACGGTCCGGGAAAATCGCGGTCGGCGATTCGTGCAGCGGCTGCGCTCGGAACGCTTCGACGTCGCTTTGCTGCTTCCCAATTCGCTCCGCAGTGGCTGGCTGGCTTGGCTTTCGGGAGCGAAACGCCGAATCGGCTTCGACCGCAATGCCCGCCGACTGTTGCTAACCGATCCGGTACGGCCCCGATCCCGGAAAGTCCCGCACCCGGTCATTGATGAGTATCTTCGACTGGCGGCGCAGCTGGGTTGCAGCCGTCTCTCACGGCAAATGGAGCTCGCCATTCTTCCGCAAGACGAACAACAGCTCGATCGCTTCTGGGAACGGTACGATCCACAATTGAGAAAGGCCGGCGTCGTCTGCCTGAACCCTGGGGGCGCGTTTGGCTCGGCGAAACATTGGCCCACTTCATCGTTCGGAGACCTCGCCGCCCGCATCGCCGGTGATCTCGACCAGAGTGTGCTGGTGTTGTGCGGACCGGCGGAAATCCAGACGGCCCGCGAAATTGTGTGCCGTGCCAACCATCCCCATGTTGTGACGCTGGCCGATGTGACGCTGAGCCTCGGACTGGCCAAGGCGGCGGTCAAGTCCTGTAAGCTGCTGGTCACGACCGATTCGGGTCCTCGGCATTTTGCACCGCCGTTTGGTGTCCCGGTCGTCACACTGTTCGGACCGACGCACATCGCCTGGAGCGAAACGTTCTCTCCAAAAGCAGTGCATTTGCAGCTCGACGTCGATTGCGGCCCCTGTCAGCGGCGGGTCTGTCCGCTCGAACATCACAAGTGCATGCGCGATCTGTCGGTCGCGCAGGTCTATTCGGCCGTTGTCGGTTTGCTCGGAAACCGTTCGTCCGCCGCAGCGTAACCGACCTGTTTAACAGTGACCTACCCATGAAGATCGCGCTCGTCAAACGACGCTATTCGCTCCGGCACGGAGGCTCTGAGCGCTACTGTGTGAATTTGGCGCGTCGGCTCAAAACGGTGGGACACGACGTGACGGTCGTCGGCGAGTCGATTGATGACGATCTTGCTGCGGAAGTCGATTTTATCCCGGTACATGTGAACCGCTGGACCTCGTGGACGAGCAATCGTTCCTTCGCGGAAAACTGCGGCCACGCCGTTCGCCGACGGCGTTTCGACGTCGTGTACGGACTCGGGCGATCGTTTGGACTCGACGTCGTCCGCGTGACCGAGCGGCTGCAACCGCACTGGTTGAGGGTTTATTACGGCAACCCTCTCAGCCGAGCCCTGCAATCGCTCAACCCGCGGCATCGAACATTAATCGCCCTGGAACGGACGATCTATCGATCCCAGCAGGTGCGGCGGATTGTGACGCAGTCTCAGTTGGACCGAAAACTGGTCGTCTCTTATTACGGCATTTCCGAAGAAAAGATCCGCACGATTTACAACGGCGTCGATACTGGCCTGTTTCACCCCGGCGTTCGGGAGTCGGCCGGCCAAGTGCGGGCCGAGCTCGGTTTGCAGCGGGACGAGCCGCTGCTGATTTTTGCTTCGATGGACTTTCAGGGGAAAGGGCTGCGGACCATCCTGCAGGCGATGAGAACGGCACGGCAACGGGATTCGCGGTTGTTGGTGCTCGGCAGTGGACCGGCGCAAAAGTTTCGCCGCATTGCGCACGACTTCGGGGTTGAGGGTCGCGTTATTTTCGCCGGCCGGCGGGAGAACATCCAGCGGTACTATGGTGCCGGAGACCTGTTTCTGCTCCCGACAGCGTATGAACCGTTTCCCAACGTAAATCTCGAAGCGATGGCGTGTGGCACAGC
>Ga0310123_10000685_pt1 | contig 29954 bp, 24 predicted proteins | sample CB6_AW_1057_MG_FD_203505 | JGI IMG/M metagenome (GOLD analysis project Ga0310123, IMG submission 203505) | Marine microbial communities from Western Arctic Ocean, Canada - CB6_AW_1057 | ecosystem: Environmental > Aquatic > Marine > Oceanic | place: Canada: Western Arctic Ocean | collected... | reverse complement strand
TGCCCCGAAAACCGGCTAGTCGCGGCGTGCGTGTCTCCACTAGAAAAAAGCTCGTCGAAGAACGCAAAACTGCTTAATACATAACGGATCACGACCAGAATTCTCTAATGCGATGCCGGAAGATCGGCTGAAGACTCAACAGAAAATGCAAATTTGTGAAATCGGGTAGTCTGCGCAGCACAACTCCCGTTGACCGACTTGCGGGAATAGATACAATCGGCTGGTCTGAGAGACCGCAGAACTCGGGCAGATCCAGTGGATCAGTTGATATGGTGAGCTTCGACAGTCTGTCGGCTTCTAATTCGACGCGGTAAAATAAGTTGGCTTCAAGGTCCAGTGTCGAGACCTGCCAGACTGCGGTTTGCTTGAGTTCCGTTGTTGCAGGTGACCCACGGACGGCGTCCGGCCATGGTCGGATGATGAAGTGGCTCACGCAGCTCATCGCTCCTCACAGAACGGATGTGTGATTTATGAAAACGGTATTCACCACAGGCGAAGCTGCCAAGATCTGCAAGGTTAGCCAGCAGACAATTATCCGGTGCTTCGATTCCGGCCAGCTCAAGGGATTTCGGGTCCCCGGTTCACGGTTTCGCCGGATACCACGTGACATCCTCTACAAGTTTATGAAAGACAACAGCATTCCCACGGATGCACTGGAAAGTGGAAAACGCAGGGCGCTGATTGTGGATGACGATGAGGATCTGGTCGAACTGATTTCGGACGCTCTGGCCGCAGACGGGCGATTTGAAGTGCGATCGGCCAATAACGGCTTCGATGCAGGTATGATGGTCAAGGAATACCATCCAGACATCATCGTGCTGGACGTGATGCTGCCGGACATTAATGGCAGGGAGGTTTGCCAGCGTGTTCGAAGTGATTCTGCCATGGACGACGTACGGATCATCTGTATCAGCGGAATGGTCGAACAGGACAAGATCCAGGACCTAAAGGATGCTGGAGCAGATCACTTTGTGCAGAAGCCATTTGAGGTCGATCATCTGATCGAACGCATTTGTCGGTTGCTGGACATCGAACAGCTGGGGTCGTGAAGTCACACGGTTCCAATGATTCTCACAACTGGACCGACAGGGTCTTTCGGTGTCTGGTGGGGCAATGGGTCCCGGAAGATGTGGCGACTGCTGCTGTCGGTGCCTGGATAATTGCTGGTCATGCGGATGCAGCAAGCGTCGTTTTGTTCACCTCGGCGTCGCGGTACGTGAGAGCATTTGGTGGACGTGACAGTGCAGGTAACGTTGAAATCGAGGTCGATTCCGGACGTGAGTCGATTACGACGCTGTTTGCACCGGAACAAATCTCGGGCCTGGGATGCTCACCACAACAGGTTGACACGCATATCTGGCCCGACCGTCTGGCTGCATGTTTTGTCTCTCCGGGCCGGAGTGCCCCACCGGCGTACGTCGCTGGCATCGCCGCCGGTATTCTTGGCCGTGCATCACCACAACAGACGATTGTTCCCTGCACGGACCGCATGGAAGCGATGGCGGAGTTTGCCGCCGGGGCGGGGCACGAAATCAACAACCCACTCGGCAGCATTATTGGGCAAACGCAGCTGCTCCTCAGACAGGAACAGCTAAAGGAACGACGGCAGGCATTGGCCACGATCGGTTCTCAGGCGTGGCGAATTCGCGACATGATCGGCGACTGTATGCTCTTCGCCCGACCACCAGCTCCCGATCTGCAAACCTGCGAATTGCGCGAAATTGTCAGACAGGCCGCCATCAGTGCCGTTAATGCGTTGGAGTGTTTACCCGAGTGCCTGGAATTCGATTTGCCCACGATGCCTGTTACACTTGATATCGACCCATCACAGATTCGAATGCTGGTGACTCATCTGGTGCGGAATTCCGTTGAGGCGGGTCTCAACGGCGAAATCGAGGCGGATATCCACGTCGAACTGATAGCTGAAGCCAACGCAGTCATGCTGACAGTGCACGACCAGGGCCCCGGGATATCGGACGACAATATGCGACGGCATTTGTTCGATCCGTTCTTTTCCGGTCGCCAGGCCGGACGCGGCATCGGTTTCGGTTTGCCGGTTTGCTGGCAAATCGCCCGGAATCATGGCGGCTTGATTCTGCAGGAGTCAACGGATCACGGTGGTGCCCGGTTTGTCGTCGGTCTGCCCCGCGGGTGCTGACTCGACTTTACCCGGTCGGATTCAGTCCAATCTCATTCGTCACCATGAGGGTGCCCGACATGGTACGATGGTCTCGGCTGATCGGCCCGGAGACAGGTCCCGGGCGTGATAGAGCTTCAGGGATGCACGTTCCGTTAGTCAGATTTTCAACGAACGGTCGCAGCTGCTTTTCTTCAGTCATTGATCAATTTCCATGTTATCATCACGTCCGGAGCAAGTGTCGTTCTTCTGTTCCCGAGTCGGAATTGGTTGGGAACCAGTGCGTCCGATCCCTCCGTTGTGGCGGGTGAGCACACGATTGCAAAATGCGGCCGTCGGGTGGATTCTCATTGCTGTCTGGCTGACGCTGCCAACCTCCGGTGCAGCAAGTGAACCGGCGATTCTCTCCGAGATCGTTTTCGACGGTCCGCATGCGTTTCCTGAGGGGGCCAGTGTCTCGGAATTCACGTTTCGGGCGGTCGACGACAGCGGCAAGCTGCTGGAGACCTGGTCAGGCACCGTTTCAATTTCAGGATTGAAGGTTCGCACGAACGATGCACCTTGGAATTCAGACCTGCAGCCATATTCAGGCGAATTCTCGTTTGACTCTGGCGTGCTTCGGATCACCCCCAAGCTGCTTGCCGTTCGCCAGGTTTCAGGCGTGCGACAGGGGATCTCAGTCAGTACTGGTAAACAGACCTGGCATTTCACACTCAGCCTGCGACCATCCTGGTTGAGGATCCTGCCACCAATTTTGGCCATTGGACTGGCCATTCTCTTCAGAAACGTGACCTTAGCGCTCATCCTGTCCATTCTTGGAGGTTGCCTTCTGTTCTTCCGAATGGGTGAGTCTTATTCTGCAGTCCCGGCGTTTTGTGAAACGATGGTGCAGCAGGTCAACGACCATGATCACGCATCCGTCGTTTTGTTCACGATGTTGCTGGGAGCGATGATTGGGCTGATGAATGACACTGGTGGAACACGAGCAGCCATTGAATGGCTGGCGCGTTTTGCTCGCACACGACGCAGAGGAATGGTGCTCACCTGGTTCATGGGGTTACTTGTTTTCTTTGACGACTATGCCAACACGATGCTGATTGGCGGGGCTATGCGGCCGCTAAGTGATCGGCTGCGATTCTCACGAGCCAAACTGGCATTCCTGATTGATTCTACGGCTGCTCCGGTCGCCGGGCTGGCGATCAGCACCTGGACAGCCTTTGAAATTGATCAGGTGGCTGCCGGATTCACAGCAGCGGGCGTCGAGGCCGACGCGGCCGGTTTCTTTTGGTCAACGATCCCGTTTCGGATCTATCCGATTCTGATGATCGCTGTTGTGGCTGCGGTGGCATTCAGCGGCCGTGATTTCGGAGCTATGTTGCGGTCGGAACAGAACCAGATTCATCACGAAACAACATCACCGGTGTCCGAAGTCGACGGCAGTCCGTGGCTGGCAGTGGTACCGGTATTGAGTCTGGTGGTGATCACTGTGGCTGGATTCATTCAGGGAGTTGATGCGTACAATCTCCTCTTGGTTGCGTCATTTGTATCATCAAGCTTGGCATTCCTGCTGGCGGTGGCATTCAGTCAGCTGTCGCTGGATGACTGCAGCCACAGCTGGACGGCTGGTATCGGTTCCATGGTTCCAGCCGTGGTGATATTGATTTTGGCGTGGGGTGTCTCTGCTGTCTGTCGTACTGATCAGCTGGACACTGCCGGATATATCATTGGGGTCATTGCAGATTCGGTTCGTGTGGAATTACTCCCCACGATCGCGTTTCTCGTTGCCGGAGCAATTGCCGTGGCAATTGGCAGTTCCTTCGCAACAATGGCCCTGCTGCTGCCCATGCTGCTGCCGCTGGCCTGGAATCTGGTGGGTGGTGCAAACGCTGAGAAACTGAATGACCCTGTTTTTTCCGCAACGATTGGAGCAATTCTGGCCGGGGCTATCTTCGGCGACCATTGTTCGCCGATATCTGACACAACAGTCCTGTCGTCAGCCGCGGCCGGATGTGACCATCTGCAACACGTCGCAACTCAGCTGCCCTACGCATTACTCACGGCGGTTGCCTCGGTGCTGCTGGGATATCTACCGATTGGCTTTGGGATACCGTGGTGGATCTGCTTACCCGTCGCACTTGTCGTGTGCACGGGAGGAATCATACTGCTGGGTAAAGAAACGAGTGCAGGTGCTTCGCAGTGATAGCTACAGCAGGTTCCGTCGGGTCATCAGGAATTTGTTTTGGAATCCGGCCTTCAGTCGAAATGCACGCGGCTGGCCATTTATGCTCAAGGAGCAGTGACAGACTACGTGCCATGACGTCGCAGTCACGGCAAGACTTACACAGAACCCGATAACCGAATCAGAGTCCCAAATGTCGCAATCACGCCTTCAGGGTATTTTTACTCCTAATCTTGTTCCCTACTCGCCGGACGGCGGGATCAACGAGGAAGAACTGCGCCGCTATATCGATTGGCTGATCGAGCGAGGAGTACACGGGCTGTATCCGAACGGCTCTACCGGGGAGTTCACTCGTTTTACCCCGGAAGAACGTCGACGAATCACGGCGATCATCGCTGACCAGACCCGGGGACGTGTGCCGATCCTCGCAGGTGCAGCCGAAGCTAACGTCAAAGAGACACTTGTGGCGTGTGAGTATTACGCGTCACTGGGTGTGCGGGCTGTCGCGATCGTCGCGCCGTTCTATTACAAACTTTCTCCGGCTTCCGTTTATGCGTATTTTAAAGAAATTGGCGACCACACTCCGGTGGATGTCACACTGTACAACATTCCCATGTTTGCGAGCCCGATTGATGTGCCAACGGTGCAGCGGCTGTCGGAGCAGTGCGATCGCATCGTAGCAATCAAGGACTCATCGGGAGAGATTCCACACATGATCCGGATGATTCAGGCTGTACGCCCGAATCGTCCGGAATTCGCATTTCTGACAGGGTGGGACGCGGCTTTGATGCCTATGCTGCTCGTTGGCTGTGACGGAGGCACCAATGCCAGTTCCGGGGTTGTTCCGGAGCTCACACGGAAACTATACGACACGACGCTGCAGGGAGACCTCGACACAGCACGTCAGCTGCAGTATGACCTTGTGCGCCTCTTCGATGCTATGATCTATTCCGCCGAGTTCCCGGAAGGATTCCGAGCGGCTGTCGGGTTGCGCGGCTTCAACATGGGGCAGGGCAGGCAACCAATGTCCGCAGAACAGCGGACAGATCTGGCTACTCTCAGCAACGAACTGCAGTGTCACCTGTCGGCTCACGGATTTACCGACCAGCCGATCGGCGGCTGCGAGGTTGAGCGAAATACAGTGACTGCCGACGCGGCTGAGGTATCGGCCATTGTGCAGAATGTTCTGGCTGAGCTGAAACGTCGCGGTTTATAGGTCACCCCGGACCAACAGCTAGCCGTCCGGATGGGTCAGCTCAGCTGTTCTTTGTAAACAGCCGCGCCAGCAGTAATGGCGTCCGCGATGCTGTTTAGCTCTCTTGCTCCGGCTTCTGCCATGTCCGGTCGTCCTCCGCCACGGCCACCTGCCGTCTGGGCGGCTGCTTTGACGGCCTGGCCGGCGTTGAGTCCCTTGGCCTTGACCAGCGGTTTACTCACAGCCGCAATCAAGGCCACTTTGCCGTCAACTTCAGCACCGAGCATCACGGCAATCGGACTATGTTGATTTCGCAGCTGATCGGCGTAGTTTCTAAGTGATTCCCGCGTCGCGTTTGCCACTTGCTGAGCGACAATCTTTACGCCGCCGACGTCCTCGGCGCTGGCTATGAGAGCATCCAGTCCCTCGGAGACCGATGCGGATGCCAGTTCAGCCAGCTGTCCTTTGAGATCTCTCAGCTGATCCTGCAGGGTTGCCAAGCGAGTTGGCAGATCGGCAGACTGATTAGCTTTCAGCATACGTTTCAGCTGAGTCAGCAATTCGTCGGCTTCGCGTCCTTTCTGGAGTGCGCGTGGACCGGTAATGGCCGTGATCCGACGGACCCCCTTGGCCACAGGTTCTTCTGATGTAACACGGCACAAGCCAATCTGACCGGTACTGGAAACATGAGTCCCACCGCAGAGTTCCACGCTGAAGTTTCCCATCGTAACCACGCGTACTTCGTCGGGATATTTTTCTCCAAACAGGGCCATGGCACCGCGTGATCGAGCCTCTGCGATCGGCAGGAGTTCTGTATCGACCACGGAACCGTCGGAAATATGGGCGTTGATGATGTCTTCAACCCCTCGGATTTCGTCCTGCGTCAGGGCCTGCTTATGGGAGAAGTCGAACCTCAAAGCATCATTTTCAACTTTGGAGCCTCGTTGAGTCGCTTTTTCGCCGATGGTCTGATGTAAAGCATGATGCAGAATGTGTGTAGCGGAATGAGCGCGGCGAATTCCAGATCGACGGATTTCGTCAACTTCCGCTGTCACAACCTCGCCGGTTGCGAGACTTCCCTGTGTCAGCCGGCCTTCCAGCACAAAGAGAGTTTGATTGTGTCTTTGACAGTCCACAATTTCTACGGCGATGCCATTTCCGGTCAGTCGCCCAATGTCCCCAACCTGTCCTCCGGACTCTCCGTAGAACGGACATCTGTCCAGCACAATCCCCACACGGCCGGTGGTGCCTGCAGGGACACTTTCGACACTTCGCTTGTTCACGATCAGACCTAAAACGGTGGCTTCCGCAGTCAGCCTTTCGTATCCGAGGAATACAGTATCACCGTGGTTTTTACGAATCAGATCCAGTGGACCTGCCGCCATCACTGAGACTTTACGACCACCTCGACTGATCACGGCATGCTCGTTCATCAGCGCGTCGTATCGAGATCGGTCGATTGTATAGCCACGATCGGCGGCAATGGCTTCGGTTAGTTCAATCAGGAAGCCATCCTCGGTGTGCAGAGTGAAGGCATCTTCACCGCGAATGATTCTGTTCTCCGATCTGGCGCGGGCCGCATAATCATCAAAACGACTCAGGCCCCGTTCGATGGTTCCGAGGAACTGTTCCTCTTCCTCGCGGATAGAGTTTTGGACGCTCTCAACGGTCTTTTGAATGTCTGGATAGGCAGCCTTCATTACGTCGACAACGGCCGGCACGACCTGGAAAAGGAACGGTTCTCGTTTGCCCAGCAGATAACCTTCCAGCAAAGCTCGACGCAGCAACTGACGGACGACGTAGTTTTCTTTTTCCGTATCCGGCATGACACCTTCGTGAATGCAGAAACTAATCGCTCGCACATGATCAGCAATGCGTCGAATCGGACGTCCCTGAAGAGAATCGAACTGATATTCGATCCCAACGACATCAGCCGACGCCAGACACAATGGCTTGAACACGTCATTGTCGAAGTTGCTGATCACGCCCTGCAGGGCAGCTGCCGTCCGCTCAAGTCCCATGCCGGTGTCGATGTTTTTTGACGGCAGAGGTCGTAAATTGCCGGGGGGGTTGCCAACCCGATTGAACTGGGTGAAGACCAGATTCCAGATTTCGATATCACCTTCAAACCCCGGAGGATGATAGAAAATCTCACTGCATGGACCGCAGACACCGTCCGGACCTTCACTGGGCGCGCTGGCTGGCCAGTAATTCTCATCCTCATCCAGACAGGCGATACGGTCGGTGGACAGACCAATTTCGTCTCGCCAGATATTGAAGGCTTCTTCGTCGAAACCATGGTCTCCCTGATATACACTCACCGTGAAATTGTCTTTTTCGAGCCCGAGCCATTTGGAATCAGTGAGGAATTCCCAGGCCCAGTGAATCGCATCGCGCTTAAAGTAATCACCAAAGGAGAAATTTCCGAGCATTTCAAAAAAAGTGTGATGGTAAGCGGTGACTCCAACATTGCCGATGTCACCGGTTCGGAGACACTTTTGGCAGGTAACGGCTTGGCTAAAATTCAGCTCGCTGATCCCCATGAATTCATTCTTGAACTGATTCATCCCGGCCGGAGTGAACAGCACGGTGGGGTCATCGCGTGGCACCAGAACATCACTGGGGCGACGAATGCAGCCTTTGGATTCGAAGAACGAAAGGAACTTCTCACGGATTTCGTCGGTTTTCATGGCGATTTGCGGAGATTCAATTCGGGACCTGCATGTCTCAATCTGAACGATACCAGACAGAGGGCTGCTGAGAAGCGGTGTGTCCGGTTTTCAACACCGCTCTTCAGGCGTTGATCTACACTGGTATATTAGGGCAGCTTGGAAAATCCGAGTTGGACGTTGGGCCGGCTGTCCATCGGATCCTTTGCAGGATCACGATCAGTAAAGAGGGCAAGGGAAGAGAGGAACGTGGATATTACGTTCGGGAGCCCGCCGCGATTTTGTCGATGGCGTCATTCACGTTGCCAAATTCGGGAAACAGAGCATCGGGGTTATGCTTTGCCAGGTGATCGGTGCTGTAAATTCCGGTGGCGACCGCGACGACCGCCGCCCCAATCGCTCGTGCACATTCGATGTCGGCTGGTGTGTCTCCAACCACGCAGCACTGGTCACCCGGAATCGACCGCCCGAGCACCGATTCAGCTGTGTGTTTAGCGGACCATGCGACCATGTTTCGATCGGCATAAATATCGCCAAACCCACCGAATTCGAAGAAACAGTCGAGTTTAAAGTGCTGAAGTTTCATCCAGGCACCCTCTGAATAATTGCCAGTCAGCAATGCCAGAACAATGTCGTCACGCCTGGACAATTCCGTCAGCAACTCGCTTACCCCTGGCAATACCAAGCCCGATACAGCGTGGAGCGACTCGGGAAGCCGTTCCAGATAGGCGTTCCGAAAACGTTCACGTTGATCGTCGGAATGTTCGATGTCAAACTGCTCAAAGATTTCGGTCACAATACCAAAATCTGTTCGGCCGGCTGTCGACATTCCTTCGAAGGGAAATCTAATCTGGAACTCGTCGACCAATGCAAGCTCCATTGCCTTCTGGCCGGCTCCACCCGAGGCAAGCAGCGTTCCGTCGATATCAAAGAAGATAATTCGTTGAGACATCAGCAATAGACAATTCGGCGACAGATAAGGGGAGTGAGTCCCCGAGATGATGCTTGGCGATATTGAGTAAGGTTCGAGCCGTTCTGACACTTCGGTAACGAATTGCAGCGGTCACTTGACTTTCGGAACTTCTGAGAGAAAAGGAGAATCTGATTCGGTGTGGACTTTCCGTGACCGTCTGCCCCATGATATTCTCTTGAGCAGGAACTCAGCACGTCGCAATTTTTGTGCAAACTCGGTGTCGAGCGGAAGTTTCCATCCAGTTGATTGTTTTCTCGACACACACGTTATCATCGCGTCTGGTACTGCAATGGCGAAAACGACCCGAAAACTAAAAAAAGCAAATCACGGTCGACGTCCGGCAAGTGCGAAAGCCCGCCGGCTGAAACGGCGACATGTGCGGTTGTCCCGATAGAGTTGTCTCCGGGATTTGGTCTCCGCCTCAGGGTAGACCTTTTGTATTGGACGGAAAAATCGAGCCCCGCGCCAGAAATGGCGCGGGCTTGTTGCATTTAGAGCTTCAGAACAAAGGCTCACTCCAAAGTCGACGATCCCAGACAGGCGAACTATAGTCCGGCTCTTCTGAGCGTCTGGGTGATGGCGAACATGTATTCGGCGACAAGAAAAAGGATGTTCCATGTCGAGCAAAAAAGGTCAGCTGTCAATCCATGAAAAGCTGTCTCGAATCGCAAATAATCTTTGGTGGAGCTGGCATCCGGAAGTTGTCGAAATCTTCCGACTCATTGATGCTGAGGCGTTTGGATCGGCACAGCACAATCCGGTTTCATTGCTGGAACAGTACTCGCCGGAAGAACTGGACCGTCGGACCCGAGAAGAGCTACTGCAGTCGCGAATACACCATGCCTATCGCCGGTTTCTCGCCTACCTCGAATCGCAGACAACTTGGGGGGCAACTCACACAGCGATACTTACACGGTCTCCGGTAGCGTATTTTAGTGCGGAATTCGGTCTTCACGAGTCCTTGCCAATCTATTCCGGCGGGCTGGGAGTACTGGCTGGTGATCACTTGAAAAGCGCTTCCGATCTTGGCATTCCGCTTGTCGGAGTGGGCTTGTTTTATAAGGAAGGCTACTTTTCACAGCAGATTGATATCGATGGCTGGCAGCAGGAAGAATATCCGCGTCTGCCGTTCGAACTGTTGCCATTGACACCCATTGTCAGCGAAGACGGCCCTGTAATTGTTTCGGTCGAAACCCGAACCGGGACGATTTCGGCTCGCATCCTCCGACTGGAAGTCGGCCGAATCACTCTGTATCTGCTCGACACGGACATCGACATTAATACGGTGTACGACCGCAAGCTCACCGGTCGACTGTATGGAGGCGACCAGCGTACGCGTATTCGCCAGGAATTGCTGCTGGGTGTCGGGGGAGTCCGGGCGCTGAAGGCCGTGGGGATGGATCCGAGTGTGATTCATATGAACGAAGGCCATTCCGCTTTCGCTCCTTTGGAGATCATGCGTACGCGGATGCGGGAAGACGCACTGCCATTTGATCAGGCACTTCAGGAAACAGCAAGCCGCTGCGTATTTACAACGCACACACCCGTCGCGGCAGGCCATGACCGCTTTGATCAGGGGCTCATCGATGAACACATTGGACCACTGGGTGATTCCCTGGGTCTCGACATCGGTGGTCTGATGGCAATGGGTCGGGTAGATCCGCAAAACGGCGGCGAAACATTCTGCATGACGGTCCTGGCTTTGAAACTGTGTCGAATTGCAAACGGCGTGTCTAATCTGCACGGCGTTGTCAGCAGAAAAATGTGGGCCGAGCTCTGGCCGTGGCGAAGTCCGGATGAAATCCCTATTGGACATATCACAAACGGTGTCCATGTTCCAACCTGGCTCGCTTCGCAGATGCGTGTCCTCTACGACCGCGTGCTGCCGGAAAACTGGTACGAACGCAGCGGCGAGGCAGAAGTCTGGAAAGGTTTTGAGTCCGTCACGCCGGGTGAGCTCTGGGAGACTCACCAGGCCCTGAAAAGCAGCCTGATCAGCTATGCACGGCGAGAATCTGTGATGCAGGCCAGACGACGCGGGGAAGACGCGTCTGTCATCAGCGATCTGGAACACGTATTCGATCCCGCCGCATTGACAATTGGATTTGCTCGGCGTTTTGCCCCGTACAAACGAGCGGACCTGATCCTGAATGACCTGAAATTCCTGGAACGTTTAATTCAGGACGTCGATCGGCCAATTCAGTTTCTGTTTGCGGGCAAGGCTCATCCAGCTGACAAGCAGGGAAAAGAGGTACTTCAGCGAATCTTCAAACTGACCCGCCAGGATCCGTTCCGCGGTCGTGTCCTCGTGCTGGAAAACTACGACATCGCTATGGGCCGACAGCTGGTTCAGGGTGTGGATCTGTGGCTCAACAGTCCTCGTCGGCCTCTGGAAGCCTCCGGGACCAGTGGTGAAAAGGTGGTATTGAACGGCGTCCTGAACTGCTCAATTCTGGACGGTTGGTGGGCCGAGGCCTATGACGGCAAGAACGGATTTGCCATTGGGACCGGTCGAACACACACTGACCGGAATGTCCAGGACAAACGGGATGTTCAGGAGCTCTATCGGGTTCTCACGGAAGAAGTTATTCCGTTGTATTTCCATCGCGACGCCGACGACCTTCCTCAGGCGTGGATCGCTCGAATGAAACGGGCGATCCGTACCCTGGGCTGGCGGTTCAACGGAGACCGGATGGTCATGGATTACGCGTCCCAAACATATGTTCCGGCGGCGGGTGGCGTGAGCTGTTCGATTGTTCAGATGCCGTAGCTTCCCGACGAAGGACGGACGACCGGTTCAAATTGCACGTCTGCCCCAAACAGCATGTTAACAGAGGCTTGGATTTTCCGGCAATTCCTGCCGCGACGACTGTCCCACTGCGTAAATCTGCGGATTGACACTTTGACGTGATGCCTCTAACGTAATGGAGTCAGGCCGTCGATCTTGCATGGGGACCGTTCTGGGGGTAGCGACCGTTCCAGTCGTCCCCTTCGCCTCGAACACCTGTGAGGTCTGATCCACAGCACTTGGTGGCTTGGATCGGGTTCGCAGATAGCATGAGAACGGGAGGTCTCACTACCGGGACAACGTCATTATTTGGGGCAGGTACCGATCATGAAATTGGGAATTCTGGGGAGCTTCTGTCTGTCAGTCATAGGCCTGTCGACCGCGGTTGCGGATGACTGGGCGCGGCCCATGATCGCCACAAACAAGGTCGATTTCGGCGTCATTGCGACCGGATCAGAAGCAAAGAAACTGGTTGAAATCAGAAACATTTATAATCAGACCGTACATATCTCCCGTGTCGAAACGACATGTGGTTGTTCCGCGGCGACGGTTGGTCAGACGACGATTACTCCCGGCGCCACCGGGACAGTCGAAGTCCAAATGAACACTCATAAGTTCCGGCAAAAAAAGGATTCGAACCTCATCATCCGTTTTGATGCTCCTCGATTCGCCGAAATCCGTATTCCAATCACGGCATACATTCGCAGTGACGTGGTCTTCGATCCAGGTTTGATTCGATTCAACAATGTCAATTTGGGTCAGGAAGCAACGTCCGTCGTCAGCATTCGCTATGCGGGGCGGTCCGACTGGGAGATCGTGGATGTAAAGACGGACAATCCGTTTTTGAAGGCTCAGCTTAAGCTCAGTCAGCGAGGAAATGACCGCGTTGATTACCAGCTGGCCGTAAAGCTGGACAGCCGCGCGAAAGCTGGTCGCATTCGTGATTTGATCACCATCGTCACCAACGACAGAAGCAATCCCTACGTGCCGCTGATGGTTGAAGGTGTTGTTGTGCCCGACATCACTGTCACGTCGTCACTGGTCAAGTTTCGGCCTGTCAGGGCTGGTGGCATTGTCCAGCATAGAATCGTCGTGAAAGGTCGGAAGGCATTCCGCATCAAAAGCATCGATTGTGACGGCATGTCCGACTGTTTCGAAACAAAAGTTCCTTCAGACAAAAAATTAGTCCATGTCGTCCCTGTCAAGTTCAATGCCCCACAGGATCCAGGGCAGTTTGACGATGAGCTGATCATCCATATCGTGGGACGAACAGATCCACTGCGACTTCGCGTGCGCGGCGTAATCAATTAGCATCGCGACACTACTGGACTCCGATTGAGTCAGGGATAGGGAGCCTGCCTGAATGATTCGGCAGGTTTTTTTTATTTTTCTGAACCAGGTGTCGAAAGCGGCTGTCAGAGTTTGATATTTCTTGGCAGTGTGCTGCATTGTACGCCCAGCAATCTTCCCTGTGGTCAAAAACACAGCACGAAAGTGTTACGACCGTCTTAAATGGTGACCGGGATTTAAAGTTCACCCAAAGAATGTCGCTGTGTGTCCTGATTGGCCGACTTGATCCGCAGCTTCATTCTGTGAATCTCAGTGGGAAGTTCCATCTGTACTACTTCCTGAACGGTTGCTGGCAGCAGCGGCCATTGACGCAGACCCTGCTGCTCTCACGTTTCCCGGAGCACTCCTGCCAGATTCAGCAGCACAGCGGCTTCCAAACCTTTCGTGCCGTCAAGGACATTATTGGCATCGTAAAGGTGAAACTAGCGGTTGTGAAGGAGAAGGGTCCATCACGTACGAAGCGGCTATCTCCTGGTCCGAGCTTGCCCCTATCGTTCCGTGGCTAAGTGACCCCGTCCAAAACCAGGATCAGAAATTCTGACCACGACAGTGAGATGCCGGGACCCAGTGGTAACTCGTTTCAGTGCCCGGGCAGTGATATTGTTTAAGGGAACGACGTGGAAAAATTACGCTGTTGTGATTGTTGACGATTCTCTTACCAGAAACTGTTGAGCAAGTTTTCCGTTTGGAATCCTGGACAGGGGTAACAGTGAGAAACCAATGAAAATTACCGATGTAAATGCATACGTCGTCGTTCCTGATTACGGTTCTCTCAAAGACGATACCAGCGAATGGCAGTGGACATTTGTAACAATCGACACCGACGCAGGACTCCAGGGCTGGGGGGAGGCATCCAATCCTCCACGAAACGCCTCACTGCTGACGGGAGCCGGAATTCGAGCTGTCCGCGAAGCACTAATCGGCGAAAATGCTGCGGATATCGAACGGCTGTGGCACAAGCTCTATCGGCGTTATACCTACCTGGGGTCCGGGGGATTTTCCAGTACCATCGTGAGTGGCATTGACATAGCGCTCTGGGATTTGAAAGGCAAGGCACTTGGTAGACCCGTGTACGAGATTTTGGGTGGTCGAATGCGGGACTGTGTGCGCACTTATGCCAACGCCTGGTTTGCTGACTGCGAAACTCCAGACGATTTTGCAGGGGCCGCCAGGGCGACTGTCGAATCTGGTCACGACGCACTCAAACTGGATCCGTTTCTGGAAATGAGTCCTTTTCACACCGCCTATGTTGACGGGCAAATTTCAGCAGCGGGTGAAGAGCTCGGATGTGACATTGTCGCTGCAGTTCGTGGTGCAGTTGGTCCCGACGTTGAAATCCTGGTTGACGCCCATGGACACTATAACGTGCCAACAGCTGTACGACTGGCAAATCGACTGTATGAAGAGTCTGGTATCGGCTGGTTTGAGGAACCCGTACCACCGGGAAGCCTGTCGGCGTTGGAAACTGTGCGCCAGCAGGTGCAGGTTCCCATCTGTGTTGGCGAACGGTTGTTTACGCGCTTTGACTTTCTTCCCGTCCTGGAAAAACGGTTGGCCGATTATCTTATGCCTGATGTTGTCTGGACGGGCGGCATTTCGGAGTTGAAAAAGATCGCTACCATGGCCGAGGCTCATTACATCCCCATCAGTCCACATAACGCGATGGGGCCGGGACAAATTCTGGCTGGGGCTCATGTGACAATGACTGTGCCAAATTTTTATCGGCTTGAGCATGCGGTCAGTTGCAAACCATCTTACGACCGCTTCCTCCAGGAGCCGCTGCAATGGGAGGGTAATGGCTTAAGGCTGTGGGATCGCCCGGGACTGGGTGTAGACCTGGATCGGCAGCAGTTGGAGGCGGCGCGCCATCCCGACTGGAACGATTGAGTTTTCGAACGACCATCAACGTTCCAACGTTACCGCACGAGAAAATCAAGGTTAAAACTCATCGGCACCAATGTTGACTGGAGTCGGTTATACGGCTTTCATCGTCGAGATCACTCTTGGACGCTGACCCTTTCAAAGCTTTTCCCATGCAGCGTGAATCAGAGAAAGATGGCAGGTTGGCGGTATGAAGAACCTGACAGTGGTTGAATTGTCTTCGAGCTGACCGCTGAGATCTCCCCAGATTTGTAGTGTTCCGTGTTTGTCAGGGCCAGTCCCCAAATCTCTCCAGAACTGTTGGCTGCGTTGACTCGTATTGGGCGGCCAGCGTGCGACTGTTCGACGAGTTGATGAATCGGGGTCGTGGTAGTATCAAGTTCGCAGGTGCTCTTGATGACGGTGTCGCTGAATGTCACTTGAGTTGTTCCGGTTACAGCGTCATCTGCAAACTCCGGCGCGACATCAAGGTTTCCCGATCCCGGGAAGCCGACTTGGATAACGTAGCGAGACACCTCCTGTGACAGTTAGAACAGAGTCAGTGGCGTTGTGAATGATGTTGTTCCATAGCAGTGAGGTCCGCAGGTGGTTGGTCTCATTCGCATAATGAACGTTGCTGCCTTGATTAGCAACGACTGTGTCATTGACGAGTTTCATCCTAGACTGCGGCATCTGATAGCTTCACCCGAGGACGCATGGGCCAATACATTGTTCAGAATACCCGCTCGTCCTCCGTTGTTGATTCGAACTGCCCGGCCACTACCGTGTGTTGTGCCATTGCCCACGACAAGGTTGAGTTCAATCAGCGGTTCGGCTTCTCGGGAGACGTAGATTGGTCGTCTATCACCACTTGCCAAATTTCCGACAATCCAGTTAGTCCTGATGACCGGTACAGCCGAGTATTCGACGTGGATCACTCCGGCATGTCTGTCCTCTCGAGCGTGGTGTTGAACGAAGACATTCTGTTCGATCAAGGGCGCGACGGCATGCGAGTACGACACGGTTCCGTCGCTGAAGCTGTACGTATTGAGGATATCTTTTCTGTCAGTATCGTTGGCAAAGAAAATATTGGAACGCACATCCACAGATTCGACTGGCAGGTCCGGCGCATAAAAAAACAGAGTCACTAAAACCGAATGACTCTGTTGGTTGTCCGTGGAGTTCCGACGAACATGAGCCAACTTAGACGACTCCCGCGGTCACCTCGGTCGATTCGATACTGATTTCCCCGAACGGAAACGCAATTCGTAATTCGTATGTTTTGCTACCACCGAGCGATTCGGCAAGATTTGCCAGTTCGGCACTGCCCACGCTTCTGTAGCAGGCCGCCAGTTCGCTCCAGGCGAAACTCCGCACCGGCGTAGGCATCACTCGTGCGGCTGTTTCAAGGTGTTCAATTGCCAGTTCGAATTCACCGGAACGTTTGAGTGCCAATCCGAGCAACAGACGGCGCGGACCTTCCAGGGGACCGGCATTTTCCACTTTCTCCAGTTCGGTTGCTGCCATTTCGGGAAGCTCAAGATGCAGATAACCGTCCGCTGCCAGAAGTCGACGGATTGTCCTGGGTGTCACGGGCGCTCGCATGATGATCTCACTTTCTGTTTGATACTGCCGCCACGTTACACGTATTCGTTCTGATCACAGAATAAAGCAAGTGTTGCGCCAAATGGCGCCAAGTACAGATATAATCACGTAACATATTTTTGATAAATGACTTATGGAATGCTTGGCACGTTCAGACAGCACACTGTCCACTGCCAAAACTACAAGACCAGGTAAATACGCTGACAAAAATGCCAAGGGCCGGTATACATTTATTCACATATTTTTGAAGGAATTTCATCGTCAGCCGTTAAACCACCTGCCAATTTCGGAAAGAACCCATGATTCGACCGTCACAAGTGAGAATGCAGCCGTACCTTGAAACAGTTGAGATCAGGGAGTTCTCCCGTCAGCACCGTGACCGTTGAGTTATTGAGACTGTCCCATTTTTCCTGTGATGTTCCCCGAATCGAATTGACGCTGTCGTCCGGCCACCCAGTGCACCCGCCGGGCTGTCACAAAACGCCCGGCCTGATGCAATGTTGACTTTTCTGGCGGTGAGCTTGCTTGCTGCTTTCATACCCAGCTGTTTAACCGCTCCGGTAATCCGTGCATTAGCGCCACGACTGGGACTGGTCGATCAACCCGGACACCGCAAAGTTCATCAGTGGCCGACTCCCACGGGTGGCGGGGTTGCGATCGCCATTGGGATCATGTTGCCACTTGCAGTGATGCAGCTGGCTCCTGCGTCGGTTGCCCGTATCTCTTATGGCTTCGAGACACTGTTGCTGGCGCTTGATCAGGACAGAGTTCAGCTGCAGCAGATGTCAGCGATCGTTGCCGGCGGCGCAGCGTTGTTTCTGGTTGGACTGGCTGATGATCGCTGGAAGATCTCATGGCAGATCCGTCTGTTCACTCAACTGGGTGTCGCGAGTGGCGTGACAGCAATGGGAGTTCAAGCGACGGTGTTTGTCACACAACCATGGATCGGGTTTCTGGTGACTGTTCTGTGGATTGTAATTCTCACGAATGCGATGAATTTTCTGGACAACATGGATGCTTTGTCGGGTGGCATCAGCCTGATCGCCTGCCTTTTATTTGCAGTCATTCTGCTCATTCTGGTGCCGACTCCACATTTTGTGGTGGCATTCGGCCTGTTGATAACGGCGGGTTCGCTCGGTGGATTCCTGGTGTGGAATCGTCCGCCGGCTTCGATTTTTATGGGCGATTCAGGAAGCAACCTCGCTGGGTTCCTGCTGGCGACGCTGACGGTGTCTGGCACGTTTTATGAGACCACCGGCAGCCGACATGTGATTCTGGCGCCGCTGTGCGTGCTTGCCGTCCCGTTGTATGACTTCTGTACAGTCATTCTAATTCGGCTAAGTCATGGTCGCAGCCCATTTCATGGGGACAAGAGTCATTTCTCACATCGACTGGTTGAACTTGGACTAAAGCCAGTTCACGCCGTTCTTACGATTCACCTGGCAACCCTGATGACAGGACTGGGCGGCCTGTTGCTGTACAAAGTGTCGGACTGGCCAGGAGCATGGCTGGTGATTGCCTTAATCTTCTGTGTGCTTTCCGTGGTGGCCATTCTGGAAACTGTCGGGCGACGATCAAATAAACTGCACCGTGCAGCGCTGGCAGCACGTTCGACAAACGAAATTCCATCACTACCTGAAGATGGCTCACACTAGGAGTCAGTGAACCTTCAGGCGGCACGCAAGACAGTTTTATGAACTGAACTGGTTCTTTATGAACCGCGCCAGAGCAAAAAAGATAAAGGCAGTGCAATTGGCACCGGACTCGGCCGCAACCGGTCCCACAGGACATTTCACAGTATTCGTGGCACTGTTTTCCTGTGCATTTCTTTGGCCGTCATTAGGTGCAGTCAATGGTGACGGTCTGCACCTGGCCTTCCTGTGGCTGGCGGCTATGTCGGGCGCTTTTCTGTGGCGACTCTGGCAAACTTCCAGGGTCGACGTGGAATCGTCGGTTAGCGGGTCCGCGACCGGATTGTTGAAGGTTTGTTCGTCACCGGACGGGCTGGTGACCGTCGGCCTGACGATTTTCCTGTTCGGAGTCTGGCTTTCAACCTGGAATGTTTTCCGCGTTTCGGGAGATCGCCGTGCCGCACTCAATCTGGCATTCGAATGGACCGCCATTTCAGCATGTGCTTGCCTGTGCCGTATCGTGGCAGCGCGTCTGGCCTGTCGCCGATCAATTGTGAATCTGATAGCAGGTGTGAGCGTTGGCCTGGCGGTGTATGGGATCTGGCAGAAACACCATTATTACCCGACGACAGCCAAGGCTTATCTCGAGCAGCGTCAAATACTGGAGGCAGGTACCAATCCGTCCGAAGCTGCGAAAATACAGCAGGAGTTTTTGAGCAAAGGGATATTGCTGGACGGCCCCGCGCGTGAATTATTCGAAAAGCGGCTGCTGCACAGTACGGAGCCGTTTGGTCCGTTTGCACTTGCGAACACTCTGGCCGGGATCCTCGCCGTGGGATTTGTTTTGCTCAGCGGTCGACTGGTGTCCGAATGGCGCAGTCGTGAGGTGCATTGGAAAAACCTGGTCGTTCCATTGATCGTAGGTGGCATCGTGGCCTGGTGTCTCATTCTGACCAAGAGTCGGACGGCGTGGGTCGGGACAGGGGTGGGAATGTCGGTGTTGTTAATGGCACGACACACTCGTTCTCAACGAGAAACCCGATCCATTTTGGGACCAGGTGCTCATGTTATTTTGATAATCGGAGTTTCGATGGCGTTACTGTTAACCATTGGGTTCCTGACGGGCGTCATCGACCGAGAGGTCGTACTGGAATCCCCACGATCACTGCAATTTCGGACATTCTACTGGACCGGAGCCGCCGGAGTCGTCGGGGATGAGCCTCTGTTCGGCGCCGGGCCTGGCAATTTTCGCCAACTGTATTTGGCTCACAAGCCCCTCGAATCCAGTGAATCAATTCAGGATCCTCACAATTTCCTTCTGGATGCATGGTGTTTCGCCGGCGTTATCGGCTTCAGTGGCATGTTATTGATCGTTGCCGGCGTGATGCGGGCCATTCGACCAGACGCTCACGCACACGAGGTAACAGCACGGCCTGAGTCAGTCCTTCCTGTCGCGGGACTGTTCGGATGTCTTGTTCTCCATTTTGGCTGGCGATGGCTGTCCGGAGCAACGCTGGAGTCTCAAGACACCGTGGCCGCAGCGACGATTGTAGTTGCTGGAATTGGATTTATTGCGCTGAGCAAACTCAGATGGAACCGGCTGGCTCCGAGCGCAGCATGTGTCACATTACTCGTGCACATGCTGGGAGCGGGCGGGCTTCAGATCACCACATTGTGGATTCTGCTGTTCGCACTGGTGACGACCGCGGTGCCACTTTCACCAGACGGCAGGAGTTATGCATCCGTTATCCCAGCCCGGATTGGGTGGATGCTGGGAGCCGTCATATGGGCCGCTGCCGCGGCAGCAACAGTGTATTGGGGCCTGACACCAGTGCTGGAATCACGCCTCCACCACAGCGTCGGTCAACAGCGGCTTCGGGTCGGTGACAAATGGGGGGCTCTTCATGCGTTCGAACTCGCGGCAGTGGCTGACCCACTGTCCCCTACGATGCGCCAACACATTGTAAAGGCTTCAGCGTATTCACTAATGCAGCGAGATCCCCGAAAAATCCCGGCCGAGGGGAAGGGATTAGCAGACGACGATATCAAAGCGATTGAATCGGCATGTGCCAGTTATATCCAAAGTGATACTCGTGCAATCGATGGACGACTTACCCGTGCCCGAATTTATCACCAGCTCTATCGACTCACGGATCAATCCGGGTACATTGAATCCTGTGTCGACGACTTCCGACAGGTCGTTGCCCGGCACCCCACGAATGCTCTATTACAGCTAGAACTTGCATTGTACGAGGAAGCTGCAGGCTATATTCCCGCAGCGCTGGAAACTGCCCAAAAAGCGAAAAACATTGAGACCGTCAATCACGTCTGGGGACACAGCGACCAATACCTGTCCGAGGATCAGCGGAAAACACTGGATCGTATTATCAACGGTGGACGACAATGAACCGCACAACAAAACGATTTTCGACCAAGCGGTCAGGATTACTCCATTTACTCGGTACAGGCCTTGTCGCATCGGCGGTCCTGTGTGTCTCCGGCTGTCAGGATCAGGACAATTCGACCGGTGCTGGAGGCGTGGCTGCTGTCCTCGGAAGTAAGATTCCGGAAGACCATGACCGCGATGGTGAAGGTCACTCCACGAAGAAGGAAATCGTACCCCCAAAGGTCTCACCAACCGGACCGTGGCCAAAGGCAGTCGCAGCGGAAACGCAATACCGATTTGGTCGTATGCGGCTGAATGGACCGGATCAGAAACATGATTTCACGATTACCAACAGCGGAGAAGCACCTCTGAAACTGGTTGCCGGACGCCCCACTTGCCAATGTACAAAGTTTACTCTCGACCAAACCGAGATTGATCCGGGGAAATTCGCAACGCTGACGATCGAGTGGCAGGGTAAAAGAGAGACCGCGTCGTTCAGCCATGGTGGTGATATCCTCACGAATGACCCTGAGAATGACACGATCCATTTTTTTGTCACAGGGATCATCGAATCTTCAATTGTCACCAGACCGACGAGCCCGTGGTTCGCCGGGAACATTACCGGACAAACGCCGGCAATCTTTGAGGCATCTCTGTTTACGCGAGTCATACCGGATCTCACCATCGAGTCGGTCTCTGCCAAAACAGATTATACGACTACGGAGTATCTCCCCATGACAAATGTGGAACTGAAAACGCACGATGCGTTGTGTGGATGGAATTTCAAGGTCACAGTCAGTCCTGAGTTCCCGGTCGGTAGTTTCAAGGACAGGCTGACTGTTGAATACAGTGACGATAAAGCAGAAGACACCCGGATTTGGCTGACGGCAAATCGATTCGGTGAAATTCGATTCAGCGCCTTCGGGGGAACGCGATTCGACCAAAAGCGGCTGCTCGTCAAACTCGGACAGTTTCCGGCCGCCAAAGGCTGCAAAGCTGAATTAATGTTGACTGTGAATCAGGAAGAGTTCGGCCACGAACTGAAACTGCTGCAAGTCGAGTCTAACCCTAAGTCACTCCAGATATCACTGAAAGCGATTGGAAGTCTGACTGGCCCGACCGCTCGATATCGGATGATGATTGGCCTTCCTCCCGGTGGCATGAAACTGCAGAGACGAAAAGGGATGGAGGGCACAGTCCATTGCCGTACGAATCATCCCAGGCAGGATGAGTTTACCATTGCCGTAACATTTAATGCATTCTGAGTGCAGCTGGTTGGGTCTCGTGCTGGCCACTCAGCGTTTGGCTCCGGCTGTTCAACGACCTTGTTCTGAGTTCACGGATTGCAGACGTGCGAGGATTATTACTGATTGCCATCGTTGTCCTGCTGGTTGGACCGCTGCTCTGGCTGGCCATTCAGACATCGAGCGTACCAACTCCCGTGTCGATTTCCGACCCAGGCAGCGCATTTGGTGACAGGGCAGGTGCACTGCGGGATTCCAACGGCGCGGCGATCTGGAAAGAATGGCCTCGTCCTCAACTGGCCCTGATGATCTCTGGTGAGCAACACGGTTACTTCGAACCGTGTGGCTGCACATCGAACCAGATGGGCGGCATGGCAAGGCGAGCCGACCTGCTGAAGAAGCTCATGGAAGCTGGCTGGGAGGTTCGCGGCGTTGATTTAGGTGGTGTTTCTCGACGTACGGTTCGTCAAGCACAGATCAAGTTTGAAACATCGTTGCAGGCGTTGCGAGATTTGCACTATGTCGCGGTGGGGCTCGGCCCGGAAGACCTGCGTCTCCAGCCGGATTTTCTGCTCGCTCAGGACATTCCGGACGATACCGGCGAAGCGCTTCGATTCGTTAGTGCGAATGTCGTCTTTTATGATTCACCGGAGCTTGGAACACCGCTGCGGTCCCGAGTCATAGAAATCCGCGGACGTCGGGTTGGCATCACCAGCATCCTCAGTGAATCCACGGTATCGTCGATTGTGGCCCCGGGCAGCAACACCGACATCAGCTGGAGTGCTCCGGGGCCGGCCATCGACCAAGTCATGCAGGAATTCGATGGTCAGCAGGTCGATTTTCGCATTTTGCTGTCTCAAAGTCATCCGGATGAGTCACGCGACCTTGCCAAACGGTACCCACAGTTCGATGTAATTGTGGTTGCTCAGGGAGTCAGCGATCCCAATCCTGCGACCGAACCTGAGAAAATTGGTAACACGCTGTTTTTGCAAGTGGGCCACAAGGGAAAATACGTTGGTATCCTTGGTCTCTATCCCGCGGACGAAGAAACGCCAGTACGCTATCAGCTGATACCTCTGGAACGAAGTGATTTCGGTGACGCACAGCAGATGATTGATCACATGCGAGACTATCAGGAGCGACTGCGCGAGGAACAGATTGTTGTAACAGACGGCGTCATCGGTCACCCGAGTGGTTCCTCGTTCGTTGGTGTCGAAAGTTGTCGCGAATGCCATGAAGCGTCATATCAGGTTTGGGCCGGCAGTCACCATGCTCATGCGTTCGAGAGCCTTGATCCAGTCAACAGAACGGATGGATACGAACGTCTCAACGGAGTGCACCGGATGTTCGATCCGGAATGTCTCAGTTGTCACGTCACCGGCTGGGACCCCCAGGAATACATTCGTTACCGCACCGGATTCCTGAACAAAGAGTTCGCTGAAACCGAAGAACAACTGTCACTGCATTCACGTCTGGCAGGTAACCAGTGTGAAAACTGTCATGGCCCCGGCAGCAGGCACATTGAATTGATCGAAGCTGGTGAAGAAGACCTGGCAAAGAAAGAAGTCGCTGTCACGCTCGAAGAGGCAAAATCCATTTGCTACCGCTGTCACGACAGCGACAACAGTCCGGAATTCGACTTCGATACATACTGGCCGAAGATTGAACACTACGATTCAGAATAGGACAGCAGTCTGGGAGTCACGGACATTCTGATGGTTTTGAAGTGCCCGTTCCGGATGTGGCTTGATGCCGCGGTTGTCAGGCAGGAACCTGTTAATACACGAGTTGTTCGGTATACGTCCATCAGTCTGCTGATTCAGCTCCATCACAGAGTGCTGACTGTCGGTGGGCAGTCGACACAGCCAGGTAATGCTCTCCTGTCTGTTTTCCTGCTGAAAGTGTTTGGACCCGTGACCGCAGACGACGGCTTAATCGGAGCGTACGCTGCGCTATGCAATAATGTCATCCAGCACGTATCCACCGATGTCGGTGAGTTGGCGCAGGCGGCCGGCATGCTGATAACGAAGCTGGTTGTCATCCAGGCCCATGAGGTTCAGAATCGTGGCGTGGACATCCCGGATGGGGATGCTCTCTTCGTCGACCGAACGCAGCCCGAATTCATCGGTTTCACCGACTGACGCTCCGCTTTTGACGTTGCCTCCAGCCATCCACATTACCAGATTCCATGAGTTGTGTTCCCGGCCTGGCTTCTTTCCCATGGTGCCGTTCTTGAATGGTGTGCGGCCCATTTCTGACGCCCAGACCACCAAAGTTTCTTCCAGCAGGCCACGATCGTCCAGATCGGCCAGCAGAGCAGCAACCGGCTGATCGACTTCCCGAGAATGCCGAATCATGCCACCCTGAACATCTCCATGGTCGTCCCAGCTGTGTTTGCCGATCTGGACGCCATGAACAAGCAATGTATACCGGACTCCACTTTCCACCAAACGTCGAGCGAGCAGACACTGACGTCCAAATCCTGCTGTGGCCGGATCATCAAGGCCGTAGAGCTGTTGTGTGGCTGCAGTCTCTTCTGTCAAATCCACGAGCTGAGGAGCTTCGGACTGCATACGGAATGCCAGCTCGTAAGAATTGATCCGAGCGGCCAGCTCTGTATCCTCCGGCCGACGTAAAAGATGACGATTGTTGAGCTGTGCGAGTACGTCGAACTCCCTCCGCTGCTGCTGCTCTGAGATTCCCTCAGCACGGTCGAGATTCAGAATAGGTGTCCCTTCGGATCGAAGCAATGTACCCTGGTAGCTGGCCGGCAGATATCCATTGGCCCAGACGGCCGCTCCGTTCACTGGCGCACCACGAGAGTCCTGAATCACCACGTACCCGGGCATGTCACGATTTTCCGAGCCCAAACCGTAACTCACCCACGAGCCAACTGAAGGACTTCCCGGAAACTGACTGCCAGTTGTCACGTGCAGCGTCGATGGTCCGTGATTCTGATTGTCCGTCTTGATCCCTCGGACGAACGCGAGCTTGTCGGCTTGATCGGACAGGTGCGGATAAAGCTCAGAAAACCAGTGCCCGGACTCACCATATTGCTGAAAGTTGAAGGGGCTGCCGATAGTCACGTGGGGAAATGACAGCCGTCCCTGCAGCTCACCGGAAATACGGGGGATTCGAGGAAGCAGCTGACCGTGGTGATCATTGAGAGCGGGCTTGTACTCAAATGAATCAACCTGGCTGACTCCTCCCTGCATGAACAGGAAAATGCAGTATTTCGCTTTGCGCGGCAGGTGTGGCTTTTGGGCGGTCAGTGGATCAACCGACGACGGAACGGCCTCCGCGCTGCCTGCCAGCAGGTCACTCAGTGCCAGTGCACCAATGCCGTTGAAAGTGCTGTTGAGAAAATGCTGCCGTGTGATGGGAGATCTCATTGGCTTCACGACTGTGGGGGGGGGTGGGGATCAAAATGCTGTCACCGATCATTTAATCGTGACTCATCATTTTAGCGGTGATTAATCAATGAACACAAATTCATTGCTGTTAAGCACTATTCGGCAAACGGACTCCAGTCCGGAATCGTTCTCGTCCATCAGAATGCTCATCGTGTGTATTTCATCGTCGGCCGGTAAGCGGCCTAGAGCGATCTGAAAAGCCAGTTCAATCTGTGCAGCAGCATCGGCATCCGCCCCGGCACTCTCCAGGACACGACCTGCGAAGTACTGCACTTCTTCATTCACCAGGCGACCGTTGTACATGGCGAGTGCCTGCAACGGTGTCACAGAATACCGGCGCTTTGGCCGCGACTCATCACACACCAGGGCATCGAACGCCTGCATGAACGGCATTGTGAGCGTCCGCTGTTGATAGACATAAATACTGCGTTTACGGCCTTCCGCCCCGTACTGAGTATCCCATTTATTTTGAGAGTATTTGACTCGTTGTTCTATATTGTCCGGCAGTGGTGGGAAGATTGGTAACCCGTACTGTTCCGGATTGAGTCGTCCGCTCACCGACAATACTGCGTCGCGAATCGTCTCAGCGTCCAGACGCTGCCTTCTAAATCGCCACAAGAGTGCATTATCCGGATCGATCTGTTCGGCCCGCGGGTCCTGATGCAGCGATGTTTGTTGGTACGTGGCTGATGTCACGATCAATCGATGGATGGCTTTGATGCTCCAGTTCTCTTTAACGAACTGCAGAGCCAGCCAGTCCAGCAGTTTCGGGTGAGACGGTCCGCCGCTGAGTTGTCCAAAGTCGCTGGGTGTTCTGACAATGCCGCGCCCAAAATGCCAGTGCCAAAGCCGGTTGACCATCACTCTGGCGGTCAACGAGTTGTCGGGGCTGGCGATCCATTCGGCGAGCGCCATTCGTCGACTGCGCGTAGGCCAGCGTTTGAAGGGGTCCAGACGGATGCTTGCGGGTTTTTCGTGCCCGGTGATGCAGCTCAGAAATCCCGGCTCAACAACGTCACCTGGATTGTCATACTCCCCCCGAATCATGACTCGAGATGTGGGAACACCGGGTTCAAAGGGTGGTCCATAGGAATGGCGTAACGACATGGCGAGGGGCTTCAGCCGCTTAATCTGCTGCTTCAGCATCCGTTCACGGTCGCTCAGCCAGGCGAGGCGTTTTCGTTGTTCAGCAGATACAAGTTCATTACCGGAGTTCGCCAACGCCGTTTCGAGATCTTTACCTTGTGCTGCCGCGACATTAACGAATGTGCTGATAAACTCACCATCGCCACCGATTGTCAATCCGTATCCTTCAGTGGATTGCTCTGCCGTGTAGACAACGACCAGAGATCCCTGCTGGTCCTGCGTGAGTCCAGTGCCGGAAAGCCGTCCAGCCAGAAAATCATCATCGAATCGAATCCCCGTCCAGGTCTTTGATTTGTGTCCGATGGTAGCTACAACTGGCTGTCGTTCCGGATCATTCTGCTTGAGCGTAATGCCATTGACACGGTCAGTCCATGCAGCGACACGGGCCCCCACTGACGGGTTTTTGGTAGCCGGGTCGGCATCCAGATCTTTGGCGTCGAACCACACTCGCAGCCCCGACTGAGGAGGATTGGCGGAGACCTTGGGATTGGATTTGTTCAGCCATTCATTCAGTTGCGAGCGTTCGGACTCGTCCAGTGCATGGTCATAGATCAGTATTTGAGCAAATTCGCCAGTATACGGATTTGAAGACATGAACGGTTTAGCACCACCGGAATATTGACCGAGTGTGATATGGCGTGGGTTGGCCAAATCACCGAACCACTGGCCACGGTTCGACCCCGCAACGGCGCCCGTTTTCGGCTCGGGTACGTTATCCGTAAAAAATGTCCACTCTGTGCCGTCGCAGTTCGCCACAGACTGATGCAGGCGTCCGTCGTTTACGCGGGATCTGGAATAGATGTAGTCGTGACCCAGAGACCCACCCATCGCCTGCAGTCCGAATCCTGCGGTGCAGCCGAGACGCTCCGTGAGTTCGGTACGAAGCTGTTTGAGTTGCGCCAGCGACTCGGTGATTTCCCGCTCAAACGTGCTGCGCTGCTGATCAACCCACTTCTTTTCCCCATTACGATAAAACGCAGCGGGAATGGGACCGCCGATCTGGTAGATATCGCCGGGTTCCGGCCGCGGCATAGAAACGGTCGCAAAGAAAGCTTTCATGCGATAGAAGTCTTTTGTCGAAATACCGTCATGTTTGTGGTCGTGGCATTTGGCACATCCAACGGTCAGTCCCAGAAAAACTGATCCGACGGTCGACGTCATTTCACTGAGCATTTCATGCCGCGTTTCGTCACCGCGAGGTTCAGTGAAGGGTGCGAGCCGCAGGAATGTCAGCGCCACAACTTTTTCCGGAGGTGTGTCCGGCAGCTCACCAGCTCCCATGACTTCGTTAAATTCATCTCCTGCGATCTGTTCTTTGACGAACAGATCGTACGGTTTGTCGTCGTTGAACGCATCAATGACGTAATCCCGATATCGCCAGGCATGAGGCAGATCGGGGTCACCTTCGTAACCTGCGGTATCAGCATAACGGGCCAGATCCAGCCAGAGTCGGGCCCAGCGTTCGCCGTAGCGCCGATCATCGAGCAGCTGGTCGACCAGATTCTCCCAGCGACCATCCGACTGATCATCTATGAACCGCTGAAAGTCATCGGGACTTGGCGGCAGACCGATCAAATCAAAGTACAGTCGTCGGACCAGTCCCTCGTCAGTTTGGGCTGTGGCAGGCTGCAGATCGTTCTCATTGAGTTTTTGCCAAACAAAGGCATCGATGCCGTTGCGTATCCACTCGGATTCGACTGGGGGAGGCTGAGAAATTTCGGGTGAATGAAACGGCCAGTCCGCCGCCGGAGTAGTGAGACCAATCCAGGCATACGCACAACAGACAAAACCAGTGCGCATCCAGTTGACTCGGCTGAATTTGATTTGGTTTCTGATAACGGTCATGGACTCCAGTATAACACTTCACCCGGTCGGCACACGAATCGGACTTTGGAAACGTCTATTTACTGGCTGGTCAGTTGTACCGTCAATAACCAGAAAGAATGTTATAGGCATCCAATGACAGCGATGTCGGCGACCACTGGATCTCGGCGGTTTCAATGCCATCGGGCAATTGTGTGACTTTGATCGAGGTCGGCTTTTCAACCCTGGTGTGTTGGTCCTGCCCGGAATAAATGAGCCAGTGTTTCTCATTGTTGTACGGAATTCGCGGATTTTCGCAACGATTTCAATTGTTGCCGCATCGAAGCGGAAATTCTTCGGTGAGTCGGGTATCGACTGCCACCGGATTTTGTTGTTGTTACGCCTGTGAACTGCCGCAGAAGAACAAGCCGGTAAACACAGATGCGGTTAACCGGAGCTGCTTCATGGTGCTCTTGTTTTGTCGATGTGGGTCTGTGATCAGATACTCACTACGGGGAGGTCCGTGACTTATCTACCCTGCTTGGACCGAGGGTGGAACATTGCAAATCAAAACAACAATCACCGCCCGTGTCTGTCTCTGTACTGTCAGACATCAGAGGACCGGTCCGGCTGAATATCTGAGAACAGCACTCTCATCAGGAGGCAATTCGTGACGAAACGTCACCCGTCAGCTATGATCCCCGTTTTTGTCGGAGGTTTCGCTCAACCGAACGGTGCTGATGGATCTGCCGCTGTCTATTAAAGAATTAACCGGCTTCGCTCTTCCAGTGAAATACATGGAACTGCTTACGGACTATCCAGCTGCTTTAAAGAAACTGGCTCGCGCTGATGATGAGAGTGAAACCGAAGGCTATGTGAACACTTTTGAACTGATGAGCAATCTGGCAGACGTTCTGGATATCAACAAGGAAGTACGATACGGAGCTGTGATGGATCCGGATGGGAACGATTTCGACTGGCCGAGTCAGGTGCTTGTCATAGGTGAGAATGGCGAGGGCGACTATTATGGAATTGATCTCTCCGATGAGATTCACGGCGTAGTGTTCTTTAATCACCAAACGGTCGAGTTTGAGGAGATTACGGACACCCTGAGCGAATATGTGGAACTGTTGCAGGAATCATTTGCCGCCTGAACTCCAGTCACTTACCGGAACACTTCCTGCATGAAGACGCCGAAAAACATCCGTGTCCACCGTGACGATGCGGTTTTGGAGATCGTCTGGACAGAAGACGAGGTTTCCCGGCTTTCGTTTCGCCTGCTGCGACAGAGCTGCCGCTGTGCCGTGTGCATCGATGAATTCAGCGGACGCCGGACTTTGGATCCGGAAAGTGTACCGGAAGACATCCAGCTGGTTGATGTTTCACTGACTGGTAATTACGCGCTTAAGTTTGTTTGGTCGGATGGCCATGATTCCGGATTGTATACATGGACTCATCTGCACAGTCTAAAACTGTGATCAATTGCACAAGGCCGGCCGGTCACATAGATTCGTCGATTACTCAGTCCGTCAGCTTTCGATTTTCATAATCAACAACCGGTTCTCATACTAATTG
>Ga0310123_10000684_pt1 | contig 29959 bp, 31 predicted proteins | sample CB6_AW_1057_MG_FD_203505 | JGI IMG/M metagenome (GOLD analysis project Ga0310123, IMG submission 203505) | Marine microbial communities from Western Arctic Ocean, Canada - CB6_AW_1057 | ecosystem: Environmental > Aquatic > Marine > Oceanic | place: Canada: Western Arctic Ocean | collected... | reverse complement strand
AGTATGAAGGCGCCTCGCCCGGTGCCCTCCTCGACGCCATGACCCGCGACAAGAAAGTCGTCGGCGGCCGTCCCCGCTGGGTCCTGCTCGAAGAGCTCGGCCGCGCCACTCCCGATCACGAGGTCTCGCCCGACCTCGCCCGCGCCACCGTCGAAAACCTGCGCGCCTGAGCCCGCCCCCTCCCCACCCAAACCCCCGCCAACATCTTCCTCAGCCGGCCCACATCCCGTTATCCTGAGTTGGATGGAAGCAATTGGCCGCGTAATCACCTATGGCATCGCCCTCGCCGGGGCCTTCATCGCCGCGCTCTGGCTCGCCTCCATCGTCTGGTGTTACTACGACATCCGCACCCGCACCCTCGACATCTACGTCCGCCTCTTCGCCATCCTCCTCGTCGCCCTCCTCGGCCCCTTCGGCGTCCTCCTCTACATGGTGCTCCGTCCTCGCGAAACCCTCGACGAAGCCTACGAACGCTCCCTCAGCGAAGAGGCCCTCCTGCGCGAAATCGAGCAGGCCGACTACTGCCCCACCTGCGGCCACCGTTCCCACAGCGATTATCTCATCTGTCCCAACTGCCAGACCCAGCTGCGCACCACCTGCACCGAATGCGGCCGCGTCAACGAATTCCACTGGCCCGTCTGTCCCTACTGCGGCGTCCACCACCACGATCGTGCCCACGAGCCCGACCAGAGCGACTCCCCCCCTTCCGGCCCATCCTAAAATGGACCCACAAACCGACGGCGACTCTCACTATCGGGGCCGCGTCCAGCAAATGGATCCTTCCGAACGCCTTCGCGAGCGCCTCGCCAAGCACGGTCCCGAATACCTGTCCAACGCCGAACTCCTCCCCATCGTCCTGCGCACCGGCATCCGTCACGCCAACGCCAACGCCAACGCCAACGCCGTAGATCTTGCCCAAGCGCTCCTCACCCGTTTCGGCGGCCTGACCGGACTCGCCGACGCCGTCACCGCCCTCACCGAAGTCCCCGGCATCGGCCCCGCCAAAGCCACCGACATCAAGTCCGCTCTCGAAGTCGGGCGCCGTCTGCTGCTCGCCCGCGCCGGCGAAAAGCCGCGAGTGACCGGAGCCTCCGACGCCGCCACCATCCTCGGCCCCCTCATCCACAATCTCGATCAAGAGACCCTCCGCGTCATGCTCCTCGACTCCCGCCATCAGGTAGTCGAGATCGCCAACGCCGCCACCGGCTCCCTCAACGTCGTCTCCGCCCGCATGCGCGACCTCTTCCGCTCCGCTGTGCGCCGCAACTGCGCCGCAACTGCGCCGCCGGCATCCTGGCCCACAACCATCCCAGTGGCGACCCCACCCCATCCGCCGACGACCTCCGCTTCACCGAAGCCGCCATCCAGGCCAGCAAACTCCTCGGCATCAAAGTGCTCGACCACCTCGTCATCGGCAAAACCGGCGATGGCTACATCAGCATCCACGAAGTCGGCAACGTCGACTTCGCCCTCGACTGATTACATCGGAGACTATTGAAATGAAACTCATCCCCTTCCGCGGCCAACATCCCCGGATCGCCGACGACGCCTTCATCGCCCCCGGCGCGGTCCTCATCGGCGACGTCCACATCGCCTCCGGCGTCAGCGTCTGGTACAACGCCGTCATCCGCGCCGACCACGAGCCCATCTACATCGGCGCAAACTCCAACATCCAGGACGGCGCCGTCCTGCACATCGACCATGGCCTGCCGGTCCAAATTGGCGAAAACGTCACCATCGGCCACGCCGCCGTCGTCCACAGCGCCACCATCGACGATGGCGCCCTCATCGGCATGAACGCCACCGTGCTCAACGGCGCTCACATCGGCAGCGGGTCCGTCGTCGGCGCCAACGCCCTGGTCACCGAGCACGCCGAGTTCGAGCCCGATTCATTGATTCTCGGCGTACCCGCCCGCGCCGTCGGCCAGGTCAAACCAGAGATGCGCAAATGGATCGTCAAGAACTGCGCCGAATACGTCCGCCTCGGCGCCGAATACGACGCCGCCATCGACGAGGTCGGTACTCACGATTGAGGGCTGGAGACTAGAATCTCACTGTCGCTTCGGATATCGTCGCTGTTGAGCGAGCAGGGGATTCCGCTCTCGGGAAATATCCTGGGTGAGCCGGTGTTTCTGGACCCGCGGCAGATGAATCCACAGTTGTTTAGAGACGCGATACGGAACGTGACTGCGAGTAGCTTCAACGCGATTGAGCGGGACCCCTCGCTACTGGCCAACCTCACGAGCTTCGGTCTGCTGACAGGTTCTGACCCGATATGAAGTTTCGCGGGAATCAGGGCCGCGTTGCCGACGCAGTTGAGGTTGAGGGGTTCGTTGCCGATTGGCGGGGCGCCGGCTTAGATCCCCAGTACTTCGAGGTCGGTGAGGGTCATACCGGGGAGGATTTGAGGTTCGTAGAGCAGGCGGATGATGGCGCGGTCGCTGGGGGTGAATTCGGTCGGGTTGCTCCAGCCCTGGTAGAAAGCGCTGCCCCCATAGGACCACGAATCTTGAAGCAACCCGAGTCCCTAGATCATCTCTTCCCGAATCTGATGCCGGCGGGCGGCGGCTGACTGCTCGGTCCCGATCCAGGCCTCCATCCGGTTCAGGTTGGCACCGCCCCAGACAAAGACGTGCGCGAGGCAGCCGCAGTCGGGGTTGAAATAGGGCTGGGCGGAGGCGTACTCATCAATCGTTATGAAGTAGATCAGGGAGTTCCAGCCGGATGTCACTCTGGATATTGAGAGCCTGGTCAACGCAGTTAATTCGGTGGCGACGCGGTCGATCTCATCGAGGTCACTCTGGGTGGGGGATCCCCGGACATCTAACTTTATGCCGCCTGACCATTTGGTGATCGTGTTATTCCCGAGACTGTCTTCATCACCGAATGCGATCTCCTTGAAGTCGGCGATCTCCTCGGCTGAGTAGCGCTGGTTGAGGGGGACTGGAGTTGGCGTACTTGCGGGGATGACAGTGCCGGGGGGTCGATGGCGTCACCGATCCAGTAGACCAAACCTTCGGAAGTCCACGCCCAGTGTTTCCAGTCGTCGGTAAAAGTCGGTGTATTTGTGGAGAGTCGGTAGAAGCTGAGGCCGGTGGTGGTCTGCTGGAGGATGTCGCCGTTGTCGGGATTTGAGTGGATGCACTCGATGAGATCGCCCATCGTGTAGCCGAGATAGGTCTTGAGATGGGCGAAGCCGTAGGTGTAGGTAGCGGCGGCGCTGGCAGATGAGGGCAGCAGGAGCATGACGGCCATGATCCAGAAGAGGATTGGGCCGAGGGTTCTGGGGCCGACCGGGTAGCGGTTCATCAATCAGAAACGTCGAGTGTGGCGATCCCGTGGAGAATCATTGGCACTGTCCCGATTCCAGAGAATGCGCCGAGCCGCATCCCCCTTTGCTGAATGAATCGTCAAAAGCCTTTTCCCGGGCCGTGCTTCCGACCGTTTCGCCGCTCCTGATCGCAACGGTGCTTGCCATGACCCCAGCAATCGCGACAGGTATGAGAGAGCACACCACCCATCCCCTATCAGGGTCTTCCGCGCTTTTGAAGTATAATTTATCCCTTTACGATTTCACCATTTCTCCGTTCTGACTTCATCGGCTCTCAGCCTCAACCTTCCGCCTCATCCCCATCCTGGACGGCAGAACCCATCCAATCTCAGATTCGCTACCCAATTCCCCCTACTCACAAATACCCGGAAATACCTGTGTTTTCTGCTACCGAAAGATTTTATCCTTGACTAGAAATCAACTCGGTGTTCTTATTGTTAACTGCCCTAACCGCGCCCCCGGCGTGGAAAACAACAATCCGGGCAGGTCTCACAAATGACCAGGTTGATAACAAATGCCACAAAGCCTCACCACTAAAACCTGCTCCGGGCGATTCACACCCCTCTCTGCCCTGTATCGCCCCTCCCAATTCCACGTCGCCACATCCACAACTCCACCACCGCTTGTGGACCCCTTCCCTGTGAGCCCCTCAAAACGACCCGTTCGTCCACAGGCCGCACAACCGCCGCTTATCAGTTCACAGGGACGCGCAGCCACTCGCTCTGCCCACCACAACTCCACCACAAGCCATGGCGCACATCAGCCCAAAAGGGGCCCGATTAAGCCCCTTCAAACCTGTAGAGCGATCTCATTTCAAGCGCTGCTCCAAATTCCCCAAAAACCCGCCAGTAGGCTTGTGGGTAACGTCGGGGTTACAATGGTTACGAAATTCAGCACGCTGACCATGCCCAAGTCCCTCAATAAAGACAGCGGTAGGCTGCCACTTCCACCCGCTACTAGAAAAGACAGGCTGTGCCTGGCCTGTGGCTGCTGGCAACGCTGCCGACCGGGTGCTAAGTTCAGAACATGCACATTGAGAGCAAAAAAGTTGCCCCGACCACCATCGAAGTATCGGTGAAACTATTCGCCGGTGCCGCCGAGCTGATCGGCCAGCGCGAGCTGACGGTCACCCTCACCCCCGACGCGACCGTGGACGCGGCCTTCACCGCCCTCGCCGCCGATCATCCCGGGATCGCCGCCATGCGCTCCATCCTGCGCTTCGCCATCAATCACGACTTCGCCGAGCCCGACCGGGTGCTGCACGATGGCGACGAGCTGGCCCTCATACCCCCGGTGAGCGGTGGCTAGGCTCATCCGCGTCGTCGATTCGGCCATCGACTTCGGCGAAGCCCTCGACGCCGTGGCCGCCCCCGAAAATGGCGCGGTCGTCACCTTCCGCGGCGACACCCGCAATCATTCCGAAGGCCAGACCGTGCAAAAGCTCTTCTACGAAGCCTATGAGCCCATGGCCACCGAGAAAATAAACGAGATTGTCGACGAGGTCCAGGAACGCTGGCAGGTCCGCGACTTCGCCATGATTCACCGGGTCGGTGAAGTTCCCATCGGCGAGGCCAGCATATTCATCGTCGCCGCCGCCTCTCATCGCGCCGAAGCCTTCGCCGCCTGCCGCTACGCCATCGACACCCTCAAACAGACCGTCCCCATCTGGAAAAAAGAGTACTTCGAGGGCGGCGAAATGTGGGTCGGCGAAACCCCCGGGGCCACCCGCGCGGACTCCCATTGAGCCGAATTTGCGTCGAGCTCCATTGCCACACCTACTGGTCGCCTGATTGCGGCATCGACCCGGCGAAACTGCTCGAAACCGCCCGCCGTAAAGGTCTCGACATGATCGCCATCACCGATCACAACCAGATCGGCGGTGCCTTCGAGGCCCGCGACATCGGATCATTTCCGGTCATCGTGGGAGAAGAAATCAAGACCGATCGTGGCGAATTGCTCGGCTACTTCCTTCAGGAGTACATCCCCCCCGGCATGTCCGTCATCGACACGGCCCGGGCGATCATGGAGCAGGGCGGCATAGTCTCCGTCCCCCACCCGTTCGACCGCTACCGATCCAGCGCCATCGGACGCGACGCCCTGTTCGAAATCGCCAGCGAGCTGGACATGATCGAGATCTTCAACAGCCGCAATATCAAATTGGAGGACAACGCCGCCGCCCGCAATTTTCAGGAAGCGCGAGAGTTGGTCCCGGCGGTCGGCAGCGACGCCCATTCATTGATCGAAATCGCCCGCAGCTATCAGGAAATCGAACCCTTCAACGACGCGCGCGAATTCCTTGCGGTGATGGCGCACGCCAAATTCACGACCCGAAAATCATCGAATCTTATTCACTTCATCTCCACTTACCAAAAACTCAGAAAGCGTTACACCGGGCGAGGCATCCCGGCCGGTGCGCAATAAGCGACCAATCATGTTGACGGAATCGAAGCCGAGCCGTAGCATCGGCGTCGCCCGCGCTCCATGCGCGAACCTGGGCAGGAAAGATCCGAATGAGAAGAGTCGTCTGGCGATGATCAACTACAGCCTCACCCGGTAGGTTCCGCCGACCGCATTCCAGCGGCCGCGAACTCCCCTTACACCCGCCGTCTTCCGCAACTCCCTTAAAAGGATTCCCCTTGTCAGTTTCACCTGAAATCAACATCGCCCTCGATGTGCGCGGCGCCGTCAAAATTTTTGACACCCGCGGCATCCGACTGCCGCTGCCATGGAATCGAGGCAAGCCCGAGCTTGTCGTAGCCGTCGATCAGGTCAGCTTCCAGATCGAGCGCGGCCGCATATACGGCATCGTCGGCTCTAACGGCTGCGGCAAGTCAACCCTTGTTCGCATGATCTCAACTCTGCTCTATCCCGATGGCGGCACCTTGAATGTCTTCGGCTATGACGTTGTCGACGACTCCCAGAAAGTTCGGCGGCTTATCAACCGGGTCTCAGTGGAAGCCTCCTTTTTCCGCAAGCTCAGCCCGATGGAAAACCTGCTCTTCGCCGGGCAGACCTACGGACTCGATCACGATGAGACCGAACAGCGGGTCATGAATATCCTCGCCCGTCTGGGCATCAAAGAGGAACAGGTTCTGCGGCCGTTAGAGCAGATGTCCCGCGGCATGCAGCAGAAGGTTGCGGTCGCCCGGGGATTCCTGACCTCGCCAACATTGCTCCTGCTCGACGAACCGACAACCGGACTCGACCCGGCTTCGAAGCGCCAGGTTCAGAAATTCATCGCCGAGCTTCGCGAAGAGCATGACGCTACCGTCCTCCTTGTGAGTCACGACATGGACGAAGCCGAAAAGCTCTGTGACGTCATCGCGATCATGTCCGAGGGACGCATCGTCGCCAGCGGATCAATCCCCGAGCTGGTCGAGCTGGCCGCCCGGAAAGGCCCGGCCGGCAATCTCGAAGAAGCCTTCTTGACCATCGTCGGTCACGCCTTGGACGAGGAGACCGAGGACTCGGCCGGGGCCTGGGATCTGGAAGCCACCCCAAAGGACTGAGGGGAAACCGATGCTCGCATCTTCTCTACAACTCCGCGGCGCCTGGGCGTTCATCGAGCGGAACTTCCGCGCCACTCGTCGCTACTGGGGCTGGGAGGTGGTATTCCTCATCTACAGCATCGTCAATGTCCTGGCGGTCACCTACATCGCGCCCGGCGCGGAAGCTCTGACCGGGGTCGGCACGGCCACGGATTTCATGATCATCTACTTGCTCGTGGGGACGCTGGTGTGGACCTATCTGAACGGCGTGTTCGACGCCGTAGCGTTCATGATCAGCTGGGAGCGCTGGGAGGGCACGATCGAATACACCTTCATGGCGCCGATCCGCCTGGTAACGATGCTCGGCGGATCGGCGGTGTTCGCGGTGGTCTACGGCCTGGTGCGAACGCTGGTCGTGATTCTGGTGGTGAGTCTATTTTTCAAGCTGAACCTAGCCAACGCGGACTTCCTGACCGCGATCATCTTTGTCATGCTCGGCAGCGTCGGGTTTCTCGGGGTCGGGATCATGGCCGCGGCCTTACCGCTGATCTTTCTCGAACGGGGAACGCAGATGACGATCGTCGTTCAGGCGCTGCTGCTCCTGGTTTCCGGCATTTATTATCCGGTTAGCATCCTGCCCGACTGGCTGGAACCGTTTTCCTGGATTTCCCCGGCCACCTACATTCTCGAGGGGATTCGCGGGGCCATGCTCGAGGGCAAGTCGGTCTTCGACATGAGCGGCGAGTTGTGGCGGCTGCTGGCGGTATCAGTAGTGTCGTTGCCGCTCGGCGTCTGGGTTTTTCAGAAGTCGGTAGATTTCGCCAAACGTACCGGCAGGCTTAAGCGCTACGGCTAGCGGTGTCCTGGCAGCTACTGACGTTTCCGCGTTTGTGATCTCACATGGAGGACTCGCTGCAACACGGTGAAATTAGTCACGACCGCCATTGCCCAAAGCACCGGAAGTAGTAGCCATCCTGAAAAGATGAGCGCTATCCCGAGAAGGATCAGCCGTTCCGGTCGCTGCAGAATACCGACCTTTCCGTGCAGGCCAAGCCCTTCGGCGCGGGCCCTTGTGTAGCTCACCATGATTGAGCCGGAAAGGATTACGAAACTCAAGATCACCCCTGCGGCGTCGTCACGCTGAAGGAACAACCAGATCAGCGCTCCGAAATAGGCCACTTCCACATACCGATCGAGGGTGGAGTCCAGAAACGCCCCGAATTCGGTCGCCTCATCACGCACCCGGGCGACCGCGCCATCGAGGGTGTCAAAGGCCGACGCGATCAGCAGGAGTATTCCCCCTGCGACCAGGTAGTCAGTCGCGATGAGAGCGGCTACCGGGATGGCGGCAAAAAAACCGGCGATGGTCATATGGTTGGCGGTAACGCCGGCGCGGGCAAGCGGACCGATGAGGGTCTCGAAGAGGCGCTTGGAACGGCGCTCAATCTCGCCCATGGTTATCAAGCGAGAGTTCCGACGGATGTCATAGTGCGGTCGGCCCGCATACCGCCATGCAGCCTGAGCAACTCACGGTAGTAGCCCATGACCTCTTCCGCGATCACTTCCCAGGAGTATTCAGACGCCTTGCGACTGCCCGCCAATTGATAGCGAGCCGCCGTCTCCGGGTAATCCATCATGCGCAAGATCGCGCGGGCGAGCGCCCGCGGGTCTTCTGGCGGCACGTAGAGCGCCGCGCTCCCGCCCGGAGAGACGGTGCGATATCCCAAAAGATCGCTGGCCACGACCGGCGTGCCTGCCGCCATCGCCTCCAGCAGGACCAAACCCTGGCTTTCCCGACCATCGCCTCTGGCTGGGGCGCAGAACAGATCGGCGCTCTTGAAATAGCGGATCTTGTCCTCTTCAGACGCAAACCCTTCAAACAGAACGTCCGTCAATCCACAACGTTTTACTCGACGCCTGGCTTTGGCCAACTGACGTTCGGCGAAGGCGCCGACGACTATCAGCCTCGTATTGCGCCGCAACTTCTGGACTATTTCCATCGCGTCGAGGAGATAGGGGAGACCTTTGCGCTTCTCCAGCCGACCAACGAACAGCACATTGAATTTTCCATCTTGAAGGTGATCGAACGGAGTTATTTCGCGCGAATAGGCCCTGACATCAATTCCATTCGGAATGATTCGATAATCACCCTTGAAGCTGCCCCAGACGAAATCCTTGGCGGTCCGGGAAACGGCGATCTTGCCGTGCAGGCGTTTGAACATTCGCTTGATAAAGGGCTTATAGGTACGGTAAACGGTTCGGGTTTCACGGGACGCGTGAAAAGTGGCGACATTCACGCAGTTCGAGTGCCACAGCACATACCAGGGGAGGAGCGGTGCCATGGGTTCGTGCAGATGAATGACATCGAAATCGTTCTCGCGCAAGATGCGCTTCACCTGCGGCCCAAGAGTAAGGGAAAAGCTGACCCGGGCGATGGAGGCGTTACTGCGCAGAGGGACGATCGTCTTTCCGACCCGGTGAAAATTGTTCACCGAATATTCCGGCTCATCGGTTGAGCTGGGCGCCAGAATGTGAACCGAATGACCGAGATCACGAAAACGCGCAGCGAGATTGACGATATGGGTCGTCACCCCTCCGGGTACGGCGAAGTCGTACGGCGAAACCAGCGCGATTCGCAGGGGGTCACCTTGTCGAGCCATCATGCTCATGAACCTACCATAACGAATCCGCAATATGGATGAAGATCAAGAGTCCCACATTTTTCTGAACATATACCACTGTTCCGGCGCCGTCCGGATGATTTTTTCGAAGTGATGAAAGACGCCCTGGGTGACTCTTTGCACGCGGACCTCGTCGGTTCCGGAGAGATCGACATCTACACTCCCGAGGGCAAATAGGGTGTGGCGGCCGTCACGCCGGCGAAGAGCCCCCCCCACGACCACTGGCAGCCCGAATCGGACCGCCAGTCGGCCGATGCCGTCGGGAACCATGGTGCGCCGGCCAAAGAACTCAACTTCAACACCTTCGCCCGGGGTCGGCCGGTCGATCATGAGGCCCACTGCGTCGCCGCGCATGAGACCGCGAAAAAGCGGCAAAAGGGAATCACCCATCTGCACCGCTTTGATATTCTTGGATTCGCGAATCCGCCTGAGAATTTCGTTCATTCGAGAATCGCCGAAGGTTTCCTGGACTGTCCACAGCGGCGTCATAGATGCCATCCTGGCGCCGGCAATATCCCAGTTACCGAAATGGCCGGCCGCGAATATGGCGCCACTCCCTTGAGCAAGGGCCCGGGCCAGGATATCGTCCGGGTCCACATACGTGGTTGTCTCCGCGATGTCCTCAGGCGAGATCCGGTAATAATCCGGCACGCTGGCCGCGTACTCGGCGTACTCCATCACCGATCGGCGGGCCACGTCTCTCACACGAGCGTCGTGCGGGGGCAGATTTAGCACCACTGACATATTGGCTATGGTGTTCCGTCGGACCCGGGAGTTGAGCCGGAACACGACCCGTCCCACAAGCCGGGCGGTGGCCGTCTTAAGGAGCCGCGGTATGTACCCGTAAACGCGGCAGGCCAGCTCGAACAGGGTCAGCAATGAATCATCCCCGAGGAGCTCCAGATGGCGCGGCCGTCGCCTTATCCTCGTTCGCAACGAATCGACACCGAGTCTGACCCGCCACTCGGAGATCCAACCGACCGCCTGCCCAGGTGGAGCTTTTGCAGGCGCTAACGGGCGGTGCCTACTGATCTGGTCTCCCTGATGACAGTGACCTTGATTTGGCCCGGGAAGGTCATCGTCTCCTGAATTCGGGAAACCACATCGCGGGATAAACGCAAGGCCCCCAACTCATCGATCTCGTCGGGTTTTACGGCGATGCGCACTTCGCGACCGGCCTGAATGGCATAGGACCGTTCGACCCCAGGGAAGGAGTTGGCGATGCCTTCAAGTTCTTCCAGACGCCGGACGAAGAGTTCCATGGTCTCCCGACGAGCACCGGGCCGTGCCGCGGATATGGCGTCGGCTGCGGCTACGACGAACGCTTCAAACGTAGTAGGTTCGACTTCGAAATGGTGCGCCTCCACGACATGCGCGACCGCTTCGGGCACCCCGAATCGGCGGCAGCGCTCGGCCCCGATCAGTGCATGTGGTCCTTCAATTTCGTGATCGATCGCCTTTCCGCAGTCATGCAACAGTCCGCCGAAGCGACTTATCTGCGGATCGCCCCCCACCTCGGCAGCCATCGTGGCAGCGAGAAACGCGACCTCCAGAGAGTGGCTGAGCACGTTTTGACCATAACTCTGCCGGTAGCGAAGCCTTCCGACCAGTTTGATAATCTCAGGATGCAGCTTCGGCACACCGACGTCGATGGCGGCGCGCTCGCCCTCGGCGCGGATGGTGGCGTTGATCTCCTTGCGGGCCTTGGCCACGTGCTCCTCTATCCGGGTCGGGTGGATACGCCCATCCTCAATCAAGCGGGTCAAGGCGGTCCGCGCGATCTCACGCCTTACCGGATCGAAACAGGAGATGACGACGGTTTCTGGAGTGTCGTCGATGATCAGATCAACCCCGGTGGCGGCCTCCAGGGCACGGATGTTGCGGCCTTCCCGGCCGATTATTCGGCCTTTCATCTCGTCGCTGGGAAGTGGGACGGTAGAAACGGTTGAGACCGAAGTGTGATCGGCGGAAACGCGTTGCAGGGCTAATCCCACCAACCACCTGGCCTTCCGATCCGCATCAGCTTTTGCGGCAGCCTCGGACTCTCGTACGATCTGGGCGAATCGCTCGGACGACTCTTCCTCGACCTGGCTGAGTAGAACGTCTCGGGCTTCGTCTCGGCTCATCTGCGAGACGCGCTCGAGAACTTCGACATGCTCTCTCTGCGCTGTCTCGAGCTGATTGCGACGATGGTCTAAGTCGGACTCCCGACCCCGCAGCTCCTCTTCTCGACGGTCCAACGCCTCGGCTCGACGGTCGGTCGATTCCTCTCGTTTTTGCAGGCGCCGATCACGGCGGCGGGCCTCGCCCCTCCACTCCCGAATCTCCCGTTCCGCCTCGTCTCGAAGCCCGCCAGCCTGTCTACGGGCCTCATCAATTAGCTCTCGCTGCTTGAGCTCGACGCGTTTTAGTTCAGATTCGAGATTTATCGCGACGGCGCTTGCCTGGCGCCGCGCGACCCATATTTGCACGATGTAACCACCGACCAGCCCTGATATCAGTAGGCCTATCGCGATGGGTACAACTACTACCCAATTGTCCAACTGGATTCCTCCGGATAAGGGTTGGGGAATTGACTGAAGTCAGGGCGCCCGGCCTCGGGGCGCAATAACACCGCACCTGCATGGGCGTCCACCGGTTGGGTAGCCCATGGGGCCGCAAGGCCGCCGTATCCTGGAACAATTCAAAATACATAACTTTTTAGACGCTATCACGTTCCGGCGGCGGCAACCACCCCGCGCACCGCTGGAGCCAGTAGCCACCGGCCATCAGAACGGTGCAAATCCAGATTTCGAGTCGCTCAGACCGCCAAGCAATTCAGAGTAATACGCACCGGTGGCCTTGGCTATTTTCCGATGGGTATAGTCCTCCATCACTCGCGCTCGACCGCGGCGCCCCAAATCCTCTGCCAGTTCAGGGTTATCTCGAACCTGTTCCAGGGCCCCGACCAGCGCTTCCTCGTCACCAGGGGGAGTCAATAGACCAGCATCTCCAAGGACGCCCGGAATTTCGCCGCAATCGCTGGCCACCACCGGAATCTGGCACGCCATCGCTTCCACCAGTACTCGGCCAAACTGCTCTGTCCACTTTGGAGTGGGTAGGGACGGCAGCACTAACACCTCGAGCGAGTTCAAGAAATTCGGTACCTCTGGTGGGGGCACCGGGGTGGGTCCGTCTAGACGATCGAGCATATTTCGCTCCGCGGCGAACTTCCTGATCCAGTTCGCCATCGGACCGCGGCCGCCGATCCGCGATCGCACATCGGGCATTTTCGACATCGCTCCCATAAACGGCTTCAGGCCCTTTTCTTCCACCAACCGCCCCAGATAGCCGACGGTGAACCGCGCCGGGCGATCTCGTCCGGGCGCCGGCCGAAATACGTCCGGATCGACGCCAAACTGAGGGATCACGGCGAGGGGGCCTTCGAATCCTTTGGCTCTCAGGACATCTCGCGCGCCGCCGGTACCGGCTATCGCGGCGGCCCGCTGGTAGCAAAACCGCTCCAACCAGGAAAAAGGCGGCGGGTAGCGTCTACTTAGGTTCTGCCAGCTGAAGAACACGGCCCGGGCGGAGTGCCGCCGCGCCAACCAGACCGCATGGGCGGTGGCAAGGTTGTAGGGCTCCTCGTCCACATGCACAAGATCCGGGGCGAAGTCGGAGATCTCGCGCGCTAGGGCGGGGTAAAAATGGTGATGGAAATGCCCGTTAAATAAGGCCTTTCGTACAGACATCTCGTATCCATTTAGATGCCGGCGTTCCAGCCATTCGCGGTGCCCATCGGTTCGCCAATAGGGCGGGACGACAACCCGCAACTCAACGCCATCGAGAGCGGCGATCTCTTCCAACTTTTTCTGGTACGGACCGGCCACGCATGCCTTCGAAATCATCAGCACTCTCACAGCAATTCCCCGTACGCGGCCAGAGTGGCGGCGCCGGTCGCCCGCCAGGTCAACCGGGACGCCCGCTCTCGCCCGGCATCGCTGAGGCCCTCTGCCGTGGCGGGATCGTCCAGTACTTCGCCGATCGCCGCGGACCAGGCGCCCGGATCGCGGGGATTCACCAAAATCGCGGCATCTCCGACAACTTCGGGAAGGGACGTAGCGTCCGAGCAAACCACCGGCGTCCCGCAGGCCATGGCTTCCAGCGGCTCAAGGCCGAATCCCTCATACAAGGATGGGAACGCAAATACGGCGGCGGCGCTCAAGAGGGGGGCTTTCTCCTCCTCGGTTACCGGGCCCAACCAGATGATCGAATCTTCCACGCCGAGCTCACGGGCAAGTCGCTGATAGTTTGGAAAAAACTCGGTCCCGGTACAGGGGATGCAGCCAGCGAGGACCAGCGGCACCCGCTGGGCGGCGGGTGTCAGGAACCATGCGTGCAGGAGCACGTCTAGGTTTTTTCGAGTGTCGCCTGAGCCTAGATAGAGGACAAAGCGGGACGGGAGCTCGTAACGATCGCGGACGGCATCTATCGCCTGCGTTGAGGAAGGACGCATATCCTCATCAACGCCGAGGAGGACGGTTCTGATCCGGCTTTCCGGGATTCCGAGAATACGTTGCAGGTCGCGGGCGGTCGCGGTGGAATCAGCGAGGATGAGCCGCGCACGCCGGACGGAAGCGGCGACCATCCGATTATAGGCCCGCATCCACGGCGATGACGCGTACTCCGGCAGCACGAATCCGATCAGGTCGTGAACGGTGACGAGGTCGTTCCGCCCACGCAGCGGCGGGCCCATGTAAGGCACATGGGAGAGATCGGCGTCACGAACCGCCGCGGGAAAACCGATTTGCTCCCAGAGCAACTTGCCCAGCCTTCGCCCGAGCCGCGAGTAGCCGCTTGTCCAGGGGGCGATTTGGAACTCATCGTTAGGCGACAACGCCGCGAGGGCGCGCTGCAAATGCTGAAGATACTGACCGGAGCCGGTAAGCGGGTGTTCGGTGAAGTATCCGTTCAGAATGATTTTCACGGTGACCGGCCGCTAATGATGAAGCCGCGTTCCAGAAGCGCGAGGCGAGCCGGAATCAGATTTACAGTGTCGGCATAACGCAGCCGCTCGATCAGCTTTTGTTCACGCCCATGAACCGACCAACCCCGTAGCGAATGCTGTCGTCGGTCTCCACCGTGTGCTTGAGATGGAACATCACCGCCAGCACCAACCCGGCGAGGAGGAACTCCAATGATCTTCCAATCAGCCAGAACACGATCGGCAAAGCGCGGAGGACCAGCGTTGTGCTGGTGAAGGTTCTCCGCGTCAGCAGCAAGCCGGCGAACCAAAGGCCCAGCAGCGCCAGCGGGATCGGCGGGGAGATCGCCAGGGTGGCCCAGCCACAGGTGGTGGTGCCCTTGCCGCCGGAGAATGCCAACCAGATGGGCCACAGCGCGCCCGCCGTCACGCAGACCAGCGCGACCAGCAGCGCCAGATCGCTGTCCGGGAGGAACCAGCGGGCCGCGAATACGACACCGAGTCCTAGGCCGGCGTTCCCGATCATCGTCAGCATCGCCGGCCAGAAACCGACGTTGTGGTAGGAGTTGTAAACGGTGATGTTGCCGCTGCCGAGTTTGCGCAGATCCTTGCGCGCGATCACCAGCGTCCAGATAAACGCGAACGGCACGGAACCGACTAGGTACGACACGCCCGCCACCATCAGGTAGTGCCCAATGCTGGAAAGGTCCGCCATTGCCCCTCCTACGGGTTCCCGGAGTGCCCACGGTAGTCACGATCCACTGCGTAATACTACACTTCCAGAGCATGCCGATAGACGGATAGCGTCGCCGCCGCCGCCACGGGCCAGCCAAATGCCGCTGCTCGGCGTTCGCCGGCGTGGACCAGTCCCTCGACCAACCCCTGGTCGGTGGCTATTCTCCAAACGGCGTCCGCGATGGCTTCGGTGTCCTGCGGATCGACCAGCATCGCTGCTTCCCCGGCGACCTCGGGCATACAAGACACGTTCGCGGTTATTACCGGCGTGCCCATAGACATCGATTCAATTATCGGGAGCATGAATCCCTCGGCAACGCTGGCAGCCATGGTCATCTCGGCCTCCGCGTAAAGAGCCGGCAACCAGAGATCGTCCACGGGACCGAGCAGCCTGACGAAGCCACCAGGGAGTTCGCTCACCCCGTCCAGCACCCCTTCCGACAACCAACCCCGCGCGCCAGCGTGGACTAAATGTATGTCTTCCCCACGGCGTCGCACAACCGACACTGCCTTTGCCATCCGCACCAGATTCTTCCGAGGTTGGATCGTTCCCACGGCAAGGGCGAAACGATCGGGCAGCTCAAATTTTCGGCGAACTTCCTGGCGTTGAAGGTCCGTCGGCCGCCTGGCAAACAATTGGTCGAGCCCATTGTGAATGATGTCTATCCGATCGGATTCGACTCCGTATTCCCGTACCAGGTCGTCCCGGGTTGCGGCCGAGACGGCGATTATTCGAGTCGCCCGGTTGACGGATCGGGGCACCACGCTATCCAGATACCGTTTCTGGGCGGGATGGGCGGTTTCGGGGTGGGTGACGTAGGTTAAATCGTGGACGGTCACGACCGACCGACGGCAAATCGAAGGCGGCAAGACGAAGTCGGGACTGTGTACCAGATCGACGCGACCAGTAATTAATTCGATCGGAATCGGGATTCGCAATTTGTGCCACAGGGCCAGCACCGCCCGTTCTGGAAGAGGCAGCCGGCGTGGGCGGTGACGGGTGGACGCGAATATGCCGTCCGCCAATGGCGATCGCCGCAGGCCGGAGTAGAAGGGCCGCAGATCAAGATCGCCATCGAGCTTGAGAATTTCGCCTACCAGCCCGCGGGTCGCCCGCCCGATACCGGCCGCCTGCCAGGCACCCGCAGTGAAATCGAACGCGACCCTCACAGGCGGACACGATCCACGGGCGCAGGGGCTGAGAGCGCGAGGACGAGCCCCACGCTGACACCAAATATTATCCCCAGACCGCCGACAAACATGCTGTCCACCAGATTGTGGATCGAGAAGGCGATGAGGCTGCCGGCGGCGCCGGCCATCAGTATCTGTTCAAGCTGGCTCTTCGGTTTGAATCGCACCGCCTTCGCCAGCACTCCAGCCAGAAATACAACGAACAAACCGGCTCCGATAAGTCCTGTCTCAGCCGCCAAATTAAGGTACAGATTATGGGCGTGACCAAGCGACTCGCCCCATATTCCGATGTTGTAATCAGGGTATCTTTCATCGAAGTTGCCGGCCCCCACTCCGGTAAGCGGACGGTCGGCGACCATCCGCGCCCCGGCCACCCAGAAGGCGATTCGCTGCGTGATTGCAAAGTCGGCGTCGCCCGGATTCGAGGCAATCTCAATGACGTCCTTTTCGCCGCTCAGGACCGAGAGGGCCGGGCCGGGAGCCACGCTTCGGCCGGCAACCAGGAGCAGGGTCGCCGCCACAAGCACCACGGCCAGGGCCATCCGCTTTAGCGTAAGGGGCACATACCTACCGGCCAGCCAGAACACGGTCAGCGAACCGGCTATCCCCGCCAGCCAGGCTCCTCTGGACAGCGACAGCACGATTCCAGCCAGGATGAGACCCACCACAATGGAAGAGGCCCATCGCCGTTTGCCCCGCCAGACCGTGAAAGCAGCCAGAGCGAAGGGCAGGTGTAATGCCAGATAACCGGCGAACGGATTGGGCTGCTCGAAGGTGCCGTAGGCGCGTGCGATTCCGCCGACGCGGAACGACTCCGGGCCAATTGCGAGGACGGACCTGACGCCGGCGAATAGGGCCTCTGCACCCACTACGAGTCCTGCGGCAAGGACGACGGGCTTGAGATCGGCCGGCCTGCGGGCCAGATCCATGGCCGCGACCAGGGCGATCGCGACCTGCCCCCATTTCGCAACCTCCTTCAGGGACTGATCCGGCGCGGCGGCCCAAGAGGCGGAAATCGCCACGTAGCCGAAAAAGAGTCCGGCGACGATCAGCAGACGGGACAGATGAAGCGACCCCGGTTGCCGGAAGGCGATCATCCAGAACAACGCCAGGAGAGCAAGCGGTTCAGTGATGCCGACCCTGAAACCAGCGAGTGATCCCTCCAGCAGCGACCGCAACGGAACGGCGGCCACGAGCAGGGCCAGCCCGATGCCCGGGTGGGGACGGGGGACGACCTTGCCGGCGATTAGCGCCAACATCCCAACCCCGACCACCGCCGCCGCTAGTGGGACGATCCCTTGTCGGGGGAGCGAGACGACCCACCAGGCGAGGACAATGGCGGTTGCCACTGCCAGCACCGGGCCGAGCAGTCGCGCGGAGCCCGCAGTCCTTCTCCAGGAACGCCGTGAAAATTTATTTATCGTTTCGGGGCTCTCTTCACAAAGATGAGTCCACGCCGCATTCTCAACCCTTCCAAAGGTTGGTCCCGGGCATCCTGTTACGGCCAGTATCCTGACCAAACAGCCTTCCCCTCGTTCAAAATTCGGTCGGTCCGGCCACACCAATCGCGTGACACATCGCATATTGTGGCACCGACAGGCGGGCAGCAGGCGGCTCTGAACGGAGGCGGCCGGTGACTTTCACTTATTTCCTCGGGCTCGGTTCGAATTTGGGCGATCGATTGCAGCAAATTATCTCCGCGCTGGCCGCATTGGCCGCGGACACCGAACCCATCGCGATTTCCTCTATTTACGAGACGGAGCCGGTGGGAGGTCCGGAACAGGCCGACTATCTCAATCTGGTTTGTGCGCTGAAGGCGGAGAAAAAGCCGCTGGAGATGCTGCAATTTGCTAAAGCGATCGAGTTGGACATGGGCCGAGAAACCGGCGAGCGTTGGGGACCGAGGCCGATAGACATCGACATTCTCACGGCCGGATTGCTCAGGTTGGATACGCCCGAACTGGAAATCCCCCATCCTCGGCTGGGGGAGCGGCTTTTTGTGTGCCTCCCGCTCGCGGAACTCCAGTCTGAATTCAAGCCTCCTGGAATGGCGATGACGGTTTCGCAACTGGCGGCTCGGTTGAAGGATTCCGCGGCGGTCAACGTCTGGCGATCGCGTGAGGACTTTCTCCAGGATTTGCCGGAAGGGGTCTGGGCCGGAAATCCTTGAGGCTGATCGGCGATCGGCGGCATAATCACCGCACATGAAGTACGAGGAAGCGCTCAAGTACATTTACAGCTTTGCCGACCTGGAGCGGGGCGTCGGATTCTCGGATCGCTCACCGGCTAGATATCGGGTTCAGCGAGTCGAGCATCTGCTGGACGAGCTGGGAAATCCGCATCGCCGGCTTAGATTCGTGCATGTGGCCGGCAGCAATGGGAAGGGCTCGACCGCGGCGATGCTGGGCTCGATCGCTGCGGCCGCCGGAATGCGGGTGGGTCTCTACACTCAGCCTCACCTCCACACGTTTCGGGAACGAATCATGGTGGATTCACGACCGATATCCCCGGGGGATTTCGCTTCGTCGATGGAGCTCGTCGGGGGGGCGGTATCGAGATGCGCTGACCGTTATCCCGAGGAAGGTGACCCAACAACTTTCGAGATCGCGACGGTAGCGGCGTTCGACCACTTCGCGGAAGCTGGAGTCGATCTTGCGGTGATCGAGGTGGGACTGGGCGGGACCTGGGACGCGACCAACGTGATCAACCCGGCGGTGAGCATCATCACATCGCTGTCGCTGGAGCATCGGGCCATTCTCGGAGACACGCTGGGTGAGATCGCGGGCGAAAAGGCTGGGAGTATCAAGCCGGGCCGTCCGGTAGTAACGGTTCCCCAACCGCCCGACGCCATGGATGTGATCGAGCGACGAGCCCGCGAACTGGGAGCTCCTCTGCGGGTCGTCGGACCCGGCTCAGAGCTCCGTCTGGAATCCGATGGCGGAATTGAATGGTCCAACCGGCGCCCGCTGCTGGGCTGTCGCCTGCGGATGGCGAACGAGAGCTACGACGTGAGATTGCCGCTGTTGGGGGAACACCAACTGCTCAATGCGGCGGCGGCGGTGGGCGCGGCTAGGGAACTCGCCCAGTCGGGCTGGAACATCAAGTTTGAACACATTGTTCAAGGGTTGGAAAATACGGCCTGGCCGGCCCGATTCGAGACGCTTCGGCGGAGGCCGTTACTCGTGGTTGACGGAGCCCATACGCCCGACGCCTGCCTGCGTATTCGGGATGCCCTGGTCAAGATGGGCGCCGGCGATATCCATCTGGTGTTCGGCGCCGGCGCGGACAAGGATGCGCTTTCGATGCTGCTGGTTTTCGCCCCGATGGTGGCTGGCGTTTACCTGTGCGCCTCAGATCATCCCCGGGCGGCCCGGGCGTCGGCTCTCCTGGGAACCGCGGCCGACATTGACGTTCCCGCCCGGGAATTCAACTCAGTGCAGGAGGCGCTGGCAGCCGCGGAATCAGGGGCGGGGGACGATGAGACGATACTGGTGACCGGAAGCATTTTCGTGGCGGCCGAGGCCCGCGAAGCAAAGGGACTGGCCCGTGAGGTCGACCCACCGATCTTCTCTGGGAAGATATCCACCCGATGAAGCGCGGGCTGGAAGTTGAACGGCAGATCAGGAGAGCTATCGAAGAGGGGAAATTTGCCGATCTTGCGGGTGCGGGCGAACCACTCCGCCTGGACCAAAACGCCTTCGAGGACCAGACCCGGCGAATGGCGTTTCACCTGATGAAACTGGGCGAGGTCGTGCCCGATTGGGTTCAACTCGGTAACGAAATCGAGTCCGCCAGCGATGCCATACAAGTGGACATTGAGAGGCACGGGCAAAATATGCGCCAGGAGCGCGATCGAATGCTGAATGATCCCGGCATGGATCTGCGTCATCAGCTGGGCGTCCTGTATCGGAAGCACTGCTCGTCCCTAAGAGGGATGCGAGCTCGCCTGATCCAGTTGCGGCAGGAGATCGAGCTCTTCAATTGGATCGCCCCGGATTCGGCCGGCCGGGTGGCGATCCAGGTTGAGCCCGAGATGCGCGGAGTCGATCGCGCCTGGCCCTGGCCGGCGCCGCGGGAATAGCGTGAGCCCGGTCGTACCGCTGCCGTCGACCGGTCGCCTGAAACGCCGGATCAAATCCCTGGTCGCTGCGGTCGTAAAACCCGGCGTCGGGATGTTGGCCGGGATGGTTGGTAGCGCTGCTCGAGTGCACGAACGATCGTTCTGGCCGTTCGAACAAGACCCCGACTCCATACTCCTGGTTCGATTCGATGTACTCGGCGACACGGCGATGTCATTGCCATTGGCGTTCGATTTGAAGGAAAGATTTCCCGGCGCCTCGGTTGTGTTCGCCACCACCCCGGCATCCGCTCCGCTGGTGAAGTTGTGCCCCTTCGTGGACGATGTGCTGGTTGTGGACGCTCCATCGCTGACGCACCTCCAGATTGGGGGGCGGCCGTCACGCTGGCGAACCGCTCTCCAGTTCGTGACCACCTTGCGCCGGCAGGGCTTCGATCTGGCGATCTCGCTCTACGGGCCGCTTTCCGGACTGATTGTCGGTTTGAGTGGGGCCCGCTGGCGCGTCGGATTCGATGGCGAAGCGGCATCCGGAAATTTCGATTTCGCTTTTCCAGGAGGCCGGGGGCCTGGCACGCAACACGAAATTGATTGGGTGCGGCAACTTGGCGGCCGTCCCGGGAGCGACCTGCCGTCTAATCTGATCTCCCCGGGTCGGGCAGAACAGGACTGGGTGCGACGGGAGTTGGCGCCGGTGGGGTCGCGCAGGCGAGTGGTGATCCATCCAGGAGCGCGCACCGGCTCGGCCAAGCTCTGGCCCGAACGACACTGGCGAGAATTGATCAATTCGCTCGCCGGAGACGATTCGGTAGAGGTCGTTGTCACCGGTGGCTCCACTGAAACCGCCGCCGGGTCCCGACTGCTCGCCGGGCACGGCGAACCCCATCAAAACGTCGCGGGGAGGACATCCATTCCGCAGCTTGCGGCACTGCTGGAGACGGCCGATCTGACCGTCTCCGCCGACAGCGGCCCACTCCACCTAGCCGCCCTGCTGGGACGGCCGGCGCTGGGAATCTACGGACCCACCGATCCGGGCTTGAGCGGTCCATTCGGGCCCGGTGCGATAAGTATCGTCACCGATCTGCCCTGCCACCCCTGCTACGACCTGCGAGCGCCGGCGATTTGCCCCTTCGGAGACGCCCTGTGCATGGAATGGATCTCGCCCGCGCAAGCGCTCCGAGAGATCGTGGCGATGCTGCACTCAGAGAATTCGGCATGACTTCTGTAAAAGGCGGACGGAGACCCGTGCAAGCCGCGGTGATGGGAATTCCCATCGCGCCGGCGCGAATGGGTGAGGCAGCAGCGTGGATTGCAGCCTGGGTTCAGTCGCGATCGGGAAAGGCAGTGTTCACGGTGAACCCTGAAATCGTCATGCTGGCCGGGCGAGATGACGAATTCGCCAGGATTCTGCGGGACTCCGACCTCAACCTGGCCGACGGTATCGGAGTCGTGCTCGCGGCCCGGCTGGCCGGTGTGGACATCCCGGAAAGGGTCGCCGGGGCGGATCTTGTTGAGCATCTCGGCGAGATCGGGGGAGCGCTCGGCTGGAGCATATTTTTTCTGGGTGGGCGTGAAGGAGTGGCCCGCCGGGCGGGCGAGGCGCTGGCGCGGCAGCATCCGGGCCTGCGGATCGCCGGTTGGTCAGAAGCCGATTCAGGCGAGGCTGCCGATGAGGAGACAATCGCGGCCATCAACGCCGTCAATACCGATCTCCTGCTGGTGGCGTTCGGCGCTCCACGTCAGGAATGTTGGATCGCGCGCAACCTGAAAAATCTCGACGTTGGCGTTGCCATCGGTGTGGGAGGAACATTCGATTTTATGGCCGGTGACGTCCCCCGAGCTCCCAGGCTAATGCGAGCGGTGGGGCTGGAGTGGTTGTATCGGCTCATCAAGCAACCCTCGAGGTGGCGCCGGATGCTGGCGCTGCCTGCGTTCGCCTCAGCGGCGCTGCGCTGGGCTCTCGGCAGTAGGTGCTAGTTCTCCGACGGTCAGCAGAGCTCATCCTCAGAAAATACGTGCCGGATCAGCGTGGAGCCGCACCCTGTGCGCGTAAAGATCCCGGTAAGAGCAATCCGGCGACGACAGCAAGAGCGGGCGCCAGTGCCAGCAATGACATAGCTGTTCCGAGCCCAAGGACATCCGCGAGCACACCAGTCAGCGCCTGGCCGGCGGCCTGGGAGAAGAACGTAAAACCCAGCGCCAGGCCGGACGCGGCCCCCAGGAGGCGGGGCATGTACTCCTGCACGGCCATCACCGTCGGCGTCTGCGAAGCGCCGAGCGTCAATCCGGCGACGATAGTGGCGATAAGGGTTGGGCCGGAACCGGGCTGCGAGGCCACGAGTAGCACGAACGGAGTCGCCGCGATTAGCGTCACCACCACAACGACTTTCTTACCGATTCGATCGGCGAGAAATCCACCCAGAAAGGTACCGATGGCGACGCCGCCGAGGAAAAACGAGAGCGCCAATCCGGCCGCCTCGACCGGCAGTCCCGCCGCCCCGTAGAGCAGGGGTATGAATACTGTGAGCCCGCCGAAAGCCAGTCCCCGCAGCAACATCACCGCGACCAGAGCCGACACCCCGAAAATCAGGCCGCCGTTGCGAGCAGCGCCCGGGTGCGTGAGAGGTAGCGGCGGAATCACCTCTGCGGCGGGCCGATCGGAATGCCGTGTGAGAAACAGGAACAGGGTCACCGACAATGCCGCCGGAGCGATCAAAATCAAGGCGTAGTCCAGCCCCATTGCTTTGAGGGCGATGGCGGAAATCACCGGGCTCACCGCGAATCCGGCGTTGCCACCAACGAAGAAAGCTCCCATCGCAGTGCCTTTAAGCCGGCGTGCCGAACGGCTGGCGATGCCGATCGCCAGCGGGTGGTACATGCCCGACCCAACGGCGGCCACCGCCAGCACTATCAGCAGCGACGGAAAACTCCAGGCCTGCGAGACGAGGGCGATGAACGTCCCGTGCAGCATGATGCCGGCGGCGATCAGGTATCGAGGGCCGATACGATCGCCGAGATAGCCGAAAATTGGTTGGGAGACGCCGTTCACGGCCATATACAGGGCCGCGGCCAGGCCAACGTTGGTGTACGTCAATCCCAGCGTGATGACCAGGATTGGATACATCATCGCCGTCACCTGGCCGGTGTAATCCACCACAAAATGACTGGCGACGACCGCAAGGAGAGATTTGTTCTTCATGTTGTCGCGATGGGCATCTTAATAGATTGGTGACACAGCGCGGATTCCCCGGTGGGGATGGCAAGGTTCACTCAATTACACTGGTTGGCACGTAACCAGGCACGCGACTAAATCTAGGCCAGCTCGATCTTCGGGCACCCCACTTCCACGAGCTTGAAAGAGGTAACCCACTGATGACATCAGAGCAACAATGGGTCTATATGTTTTCCGAGGGCACCGAATCCATGCGCAACCTCCTGGGAGGAAAAGGCGCCGGTTCGGCGGAGATGACCCGGGAGGGCATGCCGGTCCCGCCGGGCTTTACGATTACCACCGAAGCCTGTCTTGAGTATTTCCGGATCCCGGGAAATCTGCCCGAGGAACTCGCCGACGAACTCACCGCTGAGATCGAAAAAGACACAACTGGCGATTTCCCCCGCGCACTGGCCGACAGAATCCAGGATGCCCTGTCAAAGCGGCAGGGCGACTTCCCGCCTGGCATGGCCGACCAACTGCGGACGGCGATGGCGTCGATCGAAGCGGAAAAGGGCGCAAAGTTAGGCAACGCGGAAAATCCGTTGCTCGTGTCCGTTCGCTCCGGCGCCCGCTCGTCGATGCCCGGCATGATGGACACCGTGCTGAACCTTGGCCTGAACGCCACCACCCTGCAGGGCGTCATCGCCAGGACCGGGGACGACGGCGAGCGCTTCGGCTGGGATTCCTATCGCCGCTTCGTGCAGGGCTACGGATCGATCGTGCTCGGTATGGAGAGTCGAGAATTCGAAGGGATCATCACCTCCCAGAAAGCCACGCTGGGCAAAGACGACGACACCGACCTGTCCGCCGACGACTGGAAGGTCGTGGTCGATGAGTTCAAATCGCTGATCAAGAGCAAGACCGGGCACGACTTCCCCGAGGAGCCCGAAGAGCAACTGGACGGCGCGATTCGCGCGGTGTTCGGTTCCTGGTTCGGCCAGCGGGCGGTCGACTACCGCAACTACGCCAGTCTGCCGCACGACTGGGGAACCGCCGTCAACGTGCAGACGATGGTGTTCGGCAACATGGGCGACACCTCCGGTACCGGCGTCGCCTTCACGCGCGACGCCGTCACCGGCGAGAAGGTTCTGTACGGCGAGTACCTGCTCAACGCCCAAGGCGAGGATGTCGTCGCCGGCGTCCGCACCCCCGAGAATATCGCCACCCTGCAACAGCGCATGCCGGAGATTTACCAACAGTTCCAAGACTACGCCGACAAGCTCGAGCTGCACTACCGCGAGATGCAGGACCTGGAATTCACGATCGAAGACGGCGAACTCTATATGCTGCAGACGCGCGCCGGTAAGCGCAGTCCCCGGGCGGCCGTAAAAATCGCCGTCGACATGGTGGATGAAGGTCTGATCGATCAGGTGACGGCGTTGCAGAGGGTGGAACCCGAGCAGGTGGACGCCCACCTGCATCCGCAGATCGACCCGGCCGCGGAGATCGTGCCTATCGCGACCGGACTCAACGCGTCACCCGGCGCCGCGGTGGGCATAGCCATCTTCGACGCCGATGAGGCCGATCGCCGCGGGCGAGACGGCGAAGACGTGATCCTCGTCAGACCCGAAACCTCACCCGACGACTTCCACGGGATGGCCGTCGCGCAGGCCATCCTGACCGCCCGTGGCGGCGCCACCAGCCACGCCGCCATCGTCGCCCGGCAGCTGGGCCTGCCGGCCGTGGTGGGATCGGAAGGGATGAACATCGACCTCGAGTCCCGCAGTTTTGAAGCTGGCGGCGTGACCATCGCCGAGGGCGATCTGATCACGGTGGACGGGACGTCGGGCAACGTCATGCGCGGCGAGGCGCCGCTGGTCGCCGGTGAGATAACCCCCGAACTGGAACGCCTGCTGGGCTGGGCCGATGAGCAACGTCGCCTGATGGTCTGGGCCAACGCCGACACCCCGGAGGAAGCCGAACTGGCCCGCGGCTACGGGGCCCAGGGAATCGGCCTCTGCCGCACCGAGCACATGTTCCGCGAAGGCGACCGCCTGCCGATCGTTCAAGAAATGATCCTCGCCGAAGGTGCCGAAGAGCGGATCCCGTCACTGGATCGCCTGCTGCCCATTCAGCGGGCCGACTTCCACGGCATCTTCAAGGCCATGGAAGGCCTGCCGGTCGTCATCCGGTTGCTCGACCCACCGCTGCATGAGTTCCTGCACAGCGTCAATGAACTCTCCGAGGAGCTAGGCGAGTTGGAGGCCGCCAGCGACAGCGAGGGGCTGGCCCGGACCCGCCAGATGCTTAGCCGCGCCGAGGAACTCTACGAGGTCAATCCCATGCTCGGCCTGCGCGGCTGCCGGCTGGGAATTATGATGCCCGACGTCTACCGCATGCAGGTCCGCGCCATCGTCGAAGCCGCCATTCAACTGAAGCAAGAAGGCGTGGTCGCAAAACCCGAAATCATGATTCCGTTGGTCGGGCACATCAACGAGTTGCGCGCCGTCGAGGCCGAGCTCCGCAAGGAAGCCAACAAGGTCCAGGAAGAGAAGGGCGTCGAGGTTGATTTCAAATTTGGCACGATGATAGAGGTGCCGCGCGCCTGCCTGACCGCCGGCGAGATCGCCGAAATCGCCGAGTTCTTCAGTTTTGGCACCAACGACCTCACGCAGACCACCTACGGCATTAGCCGCGACGATGCTGAGGGCAAATTCCTGCTCGAATACGTGGAAAAGGGCATCCTGCCGGACAACCCGTTCCAGGTTCTGGATACCAAAGGTGTCGGGCACTTGATGGAGATCGCTGTCGCCAAGGGCAAAGCGGCCGCGGCTACGCTCAAGAAAGATCTGGAAATCGGCATCTGCGGTGAGCACGGCGGCGATCCGGCATCGATTGAGTTCTGCCACGGCCTCGGGCTGGACTACGTGAGCTGTTCGCCATACCGGGTACCCGTGGCGAGGCACGCCGCCGCCCAGGCAGCGATTGATCTGCAAGTGACCCGCGACGTTTAGCGAATGCGGCTCCGGAAAGGGATTCGGGAGGATTGGATCGGGCGTCGGCCGCCAATGTGGAACCCACCGAACGGGTTACGTACAATTGAGCGACCAGATTCGTAAGCGCAACCGGGGATAGATCGAATTGCCGAATACCGTCGAGGCCATCAAGGAACGGCTCACCGCCGCCGAGGTGATCGGTCGCCGGGTTCAGCTCCGCCAGTCCGGACGAAATCTGCGCGGGTTGTGCTGCTTCCACGCGGAAAATACGCCCTCATTCTTTGTTTTCCCAGAGTCCAACACCTACAAATGCTTCGGCTGCAACGAGGGCGGCGACATTTTTACCTTCGTGATGAAGACGGAGAATCTGGATTTTCGCGACGTGCTTCGTCAGCTGGCGGAAGAGGCCGGCGTTCCTCTGTCCGAGGGGCCGCAGCAATCCGAGCGAGCGGCCGCCCGCAAGGCTCATGTCAGCGCCAATAGCGCCGCCGCCGGGTTTTTCAGCAGGCAGTTTCAGGAGTCTCCAGCCGCTCAATTTGTGCGTGAGTACGTGGCCGGGCGGGGCCTGGATGACCGCGTCCAGGAGCAATTCCAGATCGGATTCGCACCTGATTCATGGGACGCCCTCCGGGTCTACATGCATGAATTGGGGTACGACGACGACGACCTGATCAGCGCCGGTCTGGCCCGAGACCGCGAACGCGGAGCCTACGACGTATTTCGAAACCGGCTGATGTTTCCGGTTTTCGACCGGCGCGGCGACATAGTCGGGTTTGGTGGTCGCGCCCTGGGGGACGATCCCGCCAAATACATGAATACCCCGCAGACGGCGGCATTTGATAAAGGCGGAGTCCTGTACGGACTCAACCTGGCGACGGAGTCCATCAGGAAAGCCGGATCGGCCGTGATCGTCGAAGGCTATATGGACGTGATCGCCGCCCATCAACACGGATTCAAGAATGTGGTGGCGGCGATGGGCACTGCGATAACTCCGATCCAGATTCGTCTCCTGCGCGGGATGGCGAAGCGACTTGTGCTCGCTCTGGATGCGGACACCGCGGGCGCGGCCGCAACGCGCCGCAGCCTGGAAATGGTCAGGGAGGCCACCGGCAGTAAACAGAAGGAAGAGACCGGGCTCGACTCATTGGTCCGGCACGAAGACCGCCTAGAGGCTGAGATATTCGTGGCCACGTTACCGGCGGGGAAAGATCCTGACGACGTGATTCGAGAGGATCCGGCGATATGGGAGGCGCTGATCGAGGAGTCGACACCGCTCGCCGATTACCTTTTTATAGCGATTACCGGCGATCTCGATTTTTCGAGTTTTTCGGCCACGGCCGAAGCCCTGAACCAGGCGATTCCAATTGTCCGTGAAATATCGCAGCCTGCGGTCCGCTCACACTACGTGGCCCGGTTGGCGGCAGCGCTCCGGATCCCGGAAGAGGATGTCGAGCGACAGGTGCGGAATTGGCGGCCGCGTCCACGACTCGCGCCGTCCAACCGGGGCGGGGACTCGCCTGAACACCACCCCGACGACTATCTCCTAGCTCTGGGGATGACCAACCTGAAATATTTCCGAATGATCGCCAAGCTCGTCCACGCTGACGACTATTCAAGTAGTGAAAATCGTCTACTGGCCGAATCTTTCACTAGGATAGAAACGGTGAATGGCGGTTCCGGCAGCGAATCTTTGCGAGAGCGGCTTGATAAATCGTTGCGCGAACGTTTTGACGCGATCGATAGATTCCGGCTGACGTTACCCTCATCTGAAGGCGAGGAACTGTTTAGCGATATGCAGCAGGTGGCACTGCGCTTGCGGCGCGACGGGCTGCGGGCGGAAAATCGCCAGTTACAGATAATCCAGGCGGATGGCGAGACGATGCGCGATAATGAGTCACTGGCCGAACGTCAACGGCAGGTCCTGGCCGAAATACGAGAAATCGCACAGGCCCTGCGCTAAATTGGACGGATTAAGCTCTAGGCGATCGGCACCGGTACCGATCGCCCAACAATCGGAGATACTGAGTAGTTGATACCTGAACCCGAAGCAGATGTTCGCGCCGATGCCGCGGAATTGACCACTGAGATGGAAACGCTCGTCGCCAAAGGCAAGGCGCAGGGCTACATAACCTACGATGACGTACTGGACGTTTTCCCGGAGGCAGAGGACCAGCTCGATCAAATCGACGTCCTCTACCAGCGCCTGATGACCGAGGGTGTGGAAGTTGTCGCCGAGGCGAAGGACGAAGATCGGGACGAGGCGGAGAAGGATCAGGACAAGCAGGACGAGGAACACCGGCTGCGGAACCTTCGCATCCCGAGCGCGGTAGCTGCCGCCGAGGAAGCGCTGGCAACCGGCGCCCTCGACGACCCGGTGCGCATGTACCTCCGCGAAATCGGCCGGGTAAACCTGCTCACCGCCGCCGAAGAAGTCGATCTCGCCAAGAAGATGGAAGCGGGCAGCATGGCCGCGCGGGAGCGTCTGATCCAGGCGAATCTCCGGCTGGTCGTCAGCGTGGCGAAAAAGTACATCGGCCGCGGGATGTCTCTGCTGGATCTCATCCAGGAGGGCAATATCGGCCTAATCCGCGCGGTGGAAAAGTTTGACTATCGCCGCGGGTACAAATTCAGCACCTACGCCACCTGGTGGATCCGGCAGGCTATCACTCGGTCCATCGCCGATCAGGCGCGCACCATCCGCATCCCGGTTCACATGGTCGAGACGATTAACAAGCTGGTGCGCGTGTCCCGACGGCTATTGCAGGAAAAGGGACGCGAACCGACTTCCGAGGAGATCGCCAAGGAAATGGGTATCACCGCGGAGAAGGTGCGGGAGATTATCAAAGTCTCGCAGCAGCCAGTCTCCCTGGAGACACCCATTGGTGAGGAAGAAGACAGCCATCTCGGCGACTTCATCGAGGATCAGTCGGCGATGGCGCCGGCCGACGCGGCATCCCACCAGATGTTGAAGGAGGCGGTCGGCGCGGTTCTCAACACTCTGACGGACAGGGAACAGAAGGTCCTGAAGCTGCGGTTTGGCCTTGACGACGGGCGCACGCGCACGCTCGAAGAGGTCGGGCGAGAATTCGACGTCACCAGGGAGCGTATCCGCCAGATCGAGGCGAAAGCGCTCCGAAAACTCCGGCATCCCCGGAGAGCGCAGACGCTCAAGGACTATCTGGACTTATAACTGGTACCCTCCGTTCAGCATCGCGGAGAATCTCCCGGGCGGCGGACAGTTGAAACGCTGATTCCGATCTGCCGTTTGCAGCACGGCCGGTCGCATGTTGATAATTGAGTGACTTGCCGCTTTTGAAATTGGCTCCGGAGTTCACGGCAATCCAA
>Ga0310123_10000683_pt1 | contig 29974 bp, 30 predicted proteins | sample CB6_AW_1057_MG_FD_203505 | JGI IMG/M metagenome (GOLD analysis project Ga0310123, IMG submission 203505) | Marine microbial communities from Western Arctic Ocean, Canada - CB6_AW_1057 | ecosystem: Environmental > Aquatic > Marine > Oceanic | place: Canada: Western Arctic Ocean | collected... | reverse complement strand
TCATGTGGGTCTTCGTACATACAAACTTTCCTGTCGTGATGCCTGGTAAGAGTGTTGTTTTCTTAAAAAGTCTCGAGTGACGGTTGCTGAAACTCGAATTCGTTACTTCAGATCAACAATAGAGATAAAACAGGATCCGGCCACTCCTATTTGAGACAAGCAGAAGCTCACTCTGTGTGCCGAATTGAAGTACTCCGAAACCACAAGTTTCAGGGGTCCTTGCAAAACGGTTCCTGGGAATCCGCCGCTTGTCATTACATCGTAACGAATGCCCCCAACATCATATCATTTTTTCGCAACAAGTCAATTACCGCCAATCAAGTTGAAGTGCCCCCCGAGAAGACCGCCATGGACGAGGACGGGCTTCCAGCGTTGATCGAACAAAGGGATGACATCATTCGAGGTTTCCGTTTTGTGCAACAAGGACCAGATGTCGTCGGGGCATGTTGCGCAATTCCTCGTTGGCTGGTTCCACTCCATTTTGAAATCGGGGTTTTTCCGGCTTTACCTGGTGTGCTTTAAAGGCGAAGTCGACTCAAGGGACTGTATATCTCTTGCTTCGTGTTTTACTGAGCGTTTTGCGCGCGAGGTCTTGGTGGTGCGTTTTCAAGAATCACGGGGAATTGCAGCAAACATATGCCGGCAAAAGTCATCCAATGTTGCCTGCTACATCCGGCCTTGTAATAAGCCATGGTATGACATAGCTTTAGCTCTACTGTGCATCCCCCGTGCGGATTGTTAAGGATGATTCGGGATGCCTGCTGGAGCCAAATGGAATGAAATCCTCCCAGCAAGATCGTCTTGGTGTGGGCCTGGACACGGTCCGTGGCGCAGGTGCGTCGCAATCGCCCCTCTCTTCTACGAGTCGGTTGGAATCGTCGGCTCGCAGCAGCATCTTCAATGCGTGTCATCGGCTGTTGACCGAACAGCATCGTGATGGTTACTGGTGTGGAGAACTGCAGGGCGATTCCATGCTTACCAGCGAATACATTCTACTGATGGCGTTTTTGGAACGTGAGAAAACGGAAGCTGCTAAAAAAGCAGCCTGTTATCTTTTGCAAGAGCAGAATGCCGATGGTGGCTGGAGCGCCTATCCAGGGGGTGGGGTCGATGTCAATGTCAGTGTCAAAGCTTACTTTGCCTTGAAGCTAACCGGTCACGCAGAGCAAGCTGAATATATGCTGCGTGCCCGGAGAGCAATTCTCGAAGCGGGCGGTGCCGACTGTGTGAATAGTTTCACGCGATACTATTTGGCTATGTTGGGACAGATCAATTATGCGCAGTGTCCGGCCATCGCACCCGAAGTCATGCTCTTGCCCAATTGGTTCCCGATTAACATTTATCGAGTCAGTGCTTGGTCGCGTACGATCCTGGTGCCGCTTTCGATCGTATGGTCCAAGCGACCGACCCGCCAAGTTGATCCCGAGTGCGGTATGAGTGAACTGTTTTGTCAAAATACAAAAAATTGGCAACCGGCTCGCTACGTTGACCTGGGGAGTTCCTCGCACCCACTGGGTTGGGAAAGCTTGTTCCGTTGGATGGATCAAGGAGTAAAATGGTTCGAACGTCACAATTGTACGCCTTGGCGTCGTCGGGCAGTTCATGTTGCCCAAGAGTGGATGATCAAAAGGTTCGTTGCGAGTGACGGATTGGGTGCCATTTTCCCCTCGATTGTTTGGAGTATCGTAGCTCTCAAGAGTCTGGGCTACGAGGACCAAAGTCTTGAACTTCGTTATTGCAATGAACAACTCCAAGGTTTGATCATCGAAGGAAAGGACACGATCCGCCTACAGCCTTGTAAGTCACCTGTCTGGGATACGGCGATAAGTCTAAGGGCGCTGGCCAAGACCGGCATTAAATCAAGTCAGGTAGCCGTGCGTCGGGCTGTCTCTTGGTTACTCAGTAAGGAAGTCACAAGGCGCGGCGATTGGGCGGAAACAGTCGATGCCGAACTGGGTGGATGGTTCTTTGAACACCACAACGATTTCTATCCCGACACAGATGACACAGCAATGGTAACGATGGCGTTGGCCGAGCAGTTTGCCGACAGTCGTTGGGATGACTCGAACGCACCATCCGGCGTTTCGTTTATTGCCGCCGAGCGGGCGACGGACCTTGCGGATGCCAAGGAGCAGACAAAGCTGTTGGAAGAGGCGGCGGTTGCCTGTGACCGGGGTCGTCGTTGGATTCTGGCAATGCAGAACAAGGATGGGGGTTGGGGTGCCTTTGACAGGAACAACAACGCAGGGTTTTTATGCCATGTTCCCTTCGCAGATCACAACGCCATGATCGATCCCAGTACGCCTGATCTAACGGGTCGGGTACTCGAAATGTTGGGTAAACTGGGAGCCCGTGTGGGACATCCGGCCGTGGACAGGGCCATTTCCTATCTCAGAATGGCTCAATCACCTGATGGAAGTTGGTACGGGCGTTGGGGTGTGAACTACATCTATGGCACCTGGCAAGCGCTGGTCGGATTGAGGGCCGTGGGAATCACTGTGGACGATCAGGCAATGGTGACCGGTAGCCGCTGGCTCCTCTCTTGTCAGCAGAAGTCAGGAGGTTGGGGGGAATCCCCTGAAAGTTATGCCAATCTGGCTACCAAAGGTCAGGGGCAAGTCACGGCTTCGCAAACTGCCTGGGCCCTGATGGGACTGGTCGCCGCCGGTTTTGCACGGGATTCATCAGTGATACGGGGCATTCAGTACTTGTTGGAGACGCAGTCGAAAGATGGAATGTGGCAGGAAACCAACTTTACAGGTACTGGTTTCCCCCGGGTGTTCTATTTGCGCTACCACATGTATCCCCTGTATTTCCCGAGTTTGGCCATTGCCAATTGGTTGGAGTCCAAAGAGCCGCCCGAAGGATAGCGGGGTAGGACGCCCGGGTCATTGCATGGTGAAGTACATTGCCCTTATTCGAAAACCCAGAGGTTGTTGAATTCGGTGTGGGTCGACCGGGCATGTTGAAATTTGATGCGGCCTTGTTGTGAACGAGATCGGTTCCCCAATTATTCTTCATCCTCTCATTGACGGAGTGGTCCTGTTGTCTGTACCTGTGTCACAAATGTGGAGAGTGGCCACCTACGTGCTGGCCAAGCGTTTGCAAGGTCGGAAGCGTTACCCGCTAGTCCTTATGCTCGAACCTCTCTTCCGCTGTAATCTAGCATGTGCGGGTTGCGGAAAGATTCAACATCCGGCTGATACGCTGGCGCGTCATCTGTCTCCGGATCAATGTTTTCGAGCGGCCCGGGAGTGTGGCGCACCAATCATTTCGATCCCTGGTGGGGAGCCCCTGCTGCATCCACAGATTGACCAGATCGTGGCGGGTTTGATCGAGCAAAAAAAATATGTCTATCTCTGCACCAATGCTTTGAAACTTGAAGAGTCGCTTGTGAAGTTCGCCCCTTCCAAATACTTGTCTTTTTCTGTGCACATGGATGGACCAGAAAAAGTCCATGATCGTCTTGTTTGTCGAGAAGGGGTTTATAGGGTGGCAATTCGGGCGATACGATCGGCGATCTCGGCAGGGTTTCGTGTCACAACCAATACCACTTTGTTTGACGGAGTTGACCCGCAAGACATACGCAGTTTCTTTGACGAAATGATGGAGTTGGGGGTCGAAGGAATGATGATATCCCCCGGTTATGGTTATGAGAAAGCTCCGCTTCAGGATCACTTCTTACGACGTCAACAGACGAAGGAACTTTTTCAAAGAGTGTTAGTCAATCGCCCGCGTAGGTGGAAGTTCAATCAGACTCCGTTATTTCTTGAATACCTCCAGGGCCGCTGGGAGCTGGAATGCACGCCCTGGGGGAACCCGACTTACAACCTGTTTGGGTGGCAAAAACCATGCTATCTGGTTGACGACGGTTACTGCGACACTTACCAGGAGCTACTGGACTCCACCAATTGGGATCTTTACGGCCATCAAAGTGAAAACCTGAGTTGTCGAGATTGTATGGTTCACTCAGGCCATGAGCCGACCGCTGTGATGAGCACGTTTGGTTCTTTGAACGGGTTGTTGACGACCGCAAAAATGACCTTGTTCCCGCAGGGGAGGGTTTCATCAACAGAAGACGACAACCAATTGCCGCCCCGGAACCCGAAAAATGATCTGGTGCAACTGACGGTTCTGCCGTAATTCAAGATCTGCTGCCGAGCACCCATCGGGTAAATGTGTTAACTTGTTGGTGGTTTGCATCGTCTGGTAGCCAGTGGCTGTCTTGTCACTGAACCTTCAATCGAATCATGGAACCGTGAATTCAGTGAACCCCGAACCATTGCTTCCGCTTGGCAACACGGCATGCGACATTGGTATCGTGTTTGCACTCGGTACCGAAGCAGCTGGAATAGTTGACGAACTGGATGATCTTGTCACAATTCGAGGCGCTGCTTTACGGGAACATCAAGGTCGGCTTGTCGGCCGGCGGGTTTCAATTGTTGAGTCAGGAGTAGGCCAGGCTAAGGCCGTCTCAGCCACGAAAGATCTCATTCGCGTGAGGCAACCCGCGTGGGTAATTTCAGCCGGATTTTCGGGATCGCTCGTGAAAAGTGTGCGCCGTGGCGACCTTGTTGTCGCGAACCAATTGGGGACATGCCAGGGCGGACAGCTAACAGTTGATTTGCAAATGAAATCTGATGAGCAGGTAGGCCTTCACGTGGGAAAAATCCTGATGACGGATCAACTGGTAAGCAGTTCATCGGAGAAGAGATCGCTGGCTGAGCAGTTTTCTGCCCTGGCAGTTGACATGGAATCTTTTGCCGTGGCCGAGGTGTGTTCTCAGGAACGGGTGAAATTTCTTGCGGTGCGCGTGATTTTGGACGGCGTCGATGATGATTTGCCGGGACATTTGGGAAAGGTACTGAATGCTGAGTCAAATCCCGAGCGACTGGGGGCGACTTTGAATGCACTATTCCGACGCCCTTCTATGGCTCGTGACCTCTGGAATTTGAGGCAATCTTCGCTTGAGATGTCCAATCGCCTAGCAAAATTTTTGCGGGGCCTGGTGGTCCAACTCACCGGTGATTGTTAACCAAACGGGCTTCCCAGCCAGCTGAGGGTTGGAATGGTCCCGCTCAAGTGGATCCGGGGTGATCAGGTCACACGTGGGAAAATTTTGGAGGTGGTGTGGTCTGATGTAATCCTTGTGTTCGCAGGCTCCAATCTGATTCTTCGATTCCCCCGTAGCACTGCCACGCCTATCTTTCATCAACGGAACTTCTCAATCCACGAAGAGCCATCGAGCCAGCCAGCTTCGCGGCAGATCGTCGACGAGAACGCGTTCAGGACGACCGTTCTCCTGCAGTATCGCTTCGGCTGCCAGATAACCGCTCCGCACAGCGCCTTCCATCGTGGCGGGCCACCCGGTACGAGTCCAGTCACCGGCCAGCATCAGGTTCTCGATCGGTGTCTGTTGCCCAGGCCGGAACTTTTCGTGACCCGGTGGCGTCACGAAAACCGCGTGTTGATCAGTTACCAATTTCGAACGTAAGAGTTCCGCCTGCCGGGCTTCAGGAAACATTGCTTCCAGATCGGTGCGTACTTCTTTAATGATTTCAGGGTGTTGGCGCTGAGCGAGGTGTCGTGAGCCACTGATGACGACTTGATAATAGTGTCCCGACTGCGCGTTGTGGATACCACGATTAAACAGCCACTGGCTCAGATGCCCCACCATCACTGCGTGGCGCAACGCCGTGATGGGGCGGTCGAACCACAAATGAACTCCTGTTATCGGTGCAGACCTGAACTGCTCGAGATGTTTCAATCCGGGCATCGACCGAGTGAGTTCTACTGTGCAAACATTCGCCACCTGCCGCCAGGGAACTGCCAGTACGTAAAAGTCGAATTGTCGTTGAGACCGGTCCTGCAGCCACAGGCCTGAAATTCCCTGTCGGTTTCCGGTAATCTGATACACCGGCGTGTTCAAGTGAATTCGAACGTCCTGGCTCTCCAGCCAGGGTAGGAGGCGATCGTGGTAGATCTGGCTCAACGAGACATTGGGAATCTGAAGGGGGTAACTGTCGCGCGACGCCATGAAACCGTCGACAAAAATCTTACGAGCCGCTTGAAGAGATATTTGATCAATGCCTTCTGCAAGGGCGCTCACCAAGATTACGGCCCAGAAAAGATCAATGGTCCGTTTTGACTGCTGCCGCTGCTGTAACCACTCCAGGAAAGTCTGGCGGTCATCGGGAACCCGCTGGCGTGCCAAATGTAATAAAGTCCGTCCAATCGAGCAGCGTTCTCGTAGCGATAAATAGCGGAGACCAAATAAACTTCCTGTCAGATGCAGAGGACATGGCAACCAGGGACAGGCCGTCACGCAGGCTGGCTGGCCCAGGGGGCCAAAAAAATGCAGATTCGTTTCAGTGGTGAAGAGGTCTGAGATCTTCGTTCGCCGGCACAAGTCATCCAGGTTCGTGCAGCATCCCATGCTGACATGCTGGCAGTGATCGATTAAATCTTTGCTCTGCGGGTCAACGAACGAACCTGCGCGTCCACCTAATTGTCGGCGGGCCTCAAAGAGTTCGACGGAAAAATCACGGTTACAGAGAGCGGTGGCGGCGGCAATGCCTGACAATCCTCCACCGATTACCGCGACACTCGGTTTACTCGATGACTCATTCAGTGGATTCACAGTGGCTACGTGGTCGAAGTGAGCGGGGTGTTAAGGTAGTGGCCCGGTTGACTGGCGCGTCAGCGATTGACGTTGGAGGATCCAAGTGAGTGTAAGGTTCGTAACCCGGCGTTTTGAGTTTAGCATTCATGGTCCGGAGAAAATTCCTGAGTGTTTTCCATGACGACGGACTAGCGATCTTGGGATGCTAAGCCGGACTTCTTATTTCAGGAGATTAGGACGGATAAAGCAATCCACATTTTTTTCCAATGACCCAATTGGACAGGTTCGCTGAATACGTCGCCATTGCGACGTTTTATTTCGTGAAGAAGGCTATGATAGGTGGCGTACATTGCTCGGAAAACACGGTGTCCGTCAGGATGCAGATAATGGAGCAGACCGAAACCTTCCTCATAGAGCTGCTCGCTACGCTGCAGTTCAAAATTCATCAGTTGCTCAAAGCGATGATCGCGGATACCCCGCTTCAGGTCATCACTGCTGTAGTCAAAACGGGTGAAATCTTCTTGGGGCAGATAAATGCGTCCGTTTGCAGCATCTTCTTTCAGGTCGCGCAAGATGTTGGTCATTTGGAATGCGATTCCACATTTCCGGGCTGGTTCGAGAGCTTCATCACCGTGGTACCCCCAAATGTGGACGCATGCCAGTCCCACGACGGATGCGACTCGATAGCAGTATTGTTCGAGTTGAAAGAAGGTATGAAATACCTGGACGTCTAAATCCGAATCAACACCCCTCAGCACTTCGTACAGGTACTCGTGCGGAATCTCAAAACGTTGAACCGTGTCAACCAGCGCCGGCAGGATCGAATCGTCCATGTGCCCTGAAAGGGCTCGTTGCAAATCCTGTTTCCAACGTTCGAGTTTTAAACGCCGGTGTTCGATAGGATGTTGGCTGTCGGCGATGTCATCACTGTAGCGCAGGTAGGCATAAAGGGCGTACATCGCCCGTCGTTTTTGCCGCGGAAGCAGCAGCAGGGGGTACGAAAAGTTGGAAGCAGATTGTTTGACGACCTGGCGACAGAAATCGTAGCTCGCTTCGAGCTTACTCATGATTTAGGAATGGCACGCCATGCGTTGAGTAATGATCGTAGTTTCGTCAAAGGGCCAACTGTTGGTCGATGGCTCCAAACGTCATAATTTCTTTTCCGAATAGCTTTCAGAATCGAGCGTCCGCCCTCGACAAACAAGTTTACCTGGATGGAGAGACTGGGTGGAACGTGAGCGACGAGGGGTCTCCCGGCTACTAAATAGGCCTCAGCTCGATCGACTTCAAAGGACAGCATGGCTTGAAAATTTTTGTTAACTTTTCGTTGCTCGAAGTCGGTTTCAGCGTACCCGAACTCATTCCAGCTTTCCACCGGGATGTAAATACGACCCAGATCGAAATCACGGGCAATGTCCTGGCAGAAGTTTGCTAGTTGAAGTCCCGTGCAGATGGAATCTGACCAGGGTAGCAGTTCAGGTCGGTGGCAGCGACCTAGGTAGAGTATCAATTTTCCCACGGGATTCGCTGAATGTTGACAGTACCCAAGCAGGTCCTGGAAGGTTTGGTAGCGAACTTGATATTGATCCCGACGAAAAGCGGTGAGCAGATCACGGAGTGGTCGGATGGGAATGCCAAATTCATGGATTGTTTCTGCCAATGCAACGAAAACCGGGTGCCCAGCTTGTCCGTTGTAACAACTTTCTAATTGTTGTTCCCACCAGTCCAGGAGGGGAATGCGTTGGTCGGGAGCTTTGATTTCGTCGGCCAGATTGTCGGACCAACGGCAGTAGGCATAAATGTTGTAGAAATGCTGTCGTAAACGTCGCGGAATCAGCCAGCTCGTCACAAGAAAGTTCTCGTAATGACTGCGGAAAAATTTGCGACAGTAAATTCGTGCTTGTTTTTGTGTGCAAGATGGAACTCGGGAAGTCCCCGGTCCATAGAGAGATAAATCAGAAAAAAATTTGTCGCCGTTCATCGGTTGCCGATTCGCCAAGGGGACAGGTATGATGAAGTCTTAAGAACAGCACGGAGAGCGATTGATAATGCGAGTTATTTTAGCGAGTCCCAGGGGTTTTTGTGCTGGTGTCAACATGGCCATTGAGAGCCTGAACCTGGCGATTCAGACATTCGGTCCACCTGTCTACGTGTACCACGAAATCGTTCACAACAAGTATGTCGTGGAATACTTTCGAGCCAAGGGGGGAATTTTCGTCGACAATTTGGATGAGGTGCCCGTAGGTGCCCATTTGTTATTTTCAGCACATGGCGTGTCACCCGAAATCCGTCATGCAGCTCGTCAACGCAGGCTGGATGCGATCGATGCTACTTGTCCACTGGTTACCAAGGTGCATTTGGAAGCGGTTCGCTTTGCCAAGGCTGGTTACACGATCATCCTCATCGGCCACGAGGGCCACGATGAGGTCATTGGGACAATGGGTGAGGCCCCCGAAGCAATTGTGTTGGTCGAGTCGGAAGAGGATGTCGAACAGCTTGATATTTCTCAAGATGGAAAACTTGCCTATCTCACGCAAACAACGCTTTCAGTCGACGATGCAAACCGAATCATCCAGTGCCTCAAGCAGCGATTTCCTCAGCTGGAAGGACCTCCGAAAGAGGATATCTGTTACGCCACACAGAACCGACAGGAGGCCGTGCGACAACTATCACCGGAAGCTGACATCACGTTGGTTCTGGGGAGCCAGAATAGTTCCAACAGTCAACGGCTCAAGGAGTTGTCACGGGAGGAGGGTGTGCGTTCCCATTTGATCGACGGAGTATCGGACATCGATTCCGACTGGTTTCGAGGTGACGAAACCGTGTTGATCACTGCTGGAGCGAGTGCACCCGAATCGGTTGTAGAAGAGTGTGTCGAATTTTTGCGTGTTGAGTATGACGCGCAAGTCGAAATTCGGTCCATCCGTGACGAACAAGTGCACTTTCCGCTGCCGAAGGCATTAAGGACCTTGGTACCATGACGCGGGTGGTTCGTCTGCCCGGATGGGCATGTTTTTCATGCCCTTGTTAAATGATTTTCCATGGTGAGTGATGCATGCTGGGCTTGAACGACATCGCCAATGGAGATGAGTCCAGAAAGTTTCCATTGGTCAATAGAGGTAGGTGGCAAATCCGTTGTCTTAAGTACATTATTGACTTTCATCGGACCGCTGCCGCAATTTGCTGATCCGCAAATTTCTGAACAGCAGGTTGGTCGTTGGATCGTGTCCCTGAATAATGATAGTGCCCGCCGCGGTTCGTAGTCCCTGGCGGGGGTTCTCGTGTTTTTCACGCGTGTCGATCCAGTCGCTGACTTGATAACCATTGACCCAGACTGCCAGGTGGGGACCATCGGCCACGATGGTTTTTTGAAACCAGATCTGATCGTCAGCGACGACATATCTGGCATTTTGACGCCGAAAAATTCCTCCAGTACCGCAATCAGTGGGTCGTGTACGGTCTCCGTCCGCATATCCGTTGTGAATCTGGCTTTCGTACCCCATCCATAATTCACCCGGTATCGAACGAAAGAAAATCCCGGAGTTGAGATGCTCTCCCAGAATTTTACAATGCAGTTGCAACACGAAATCATCGAACCGATCAACAGTTTCGAGTTGTCCCTTCCCATCCTTGACACTCAAAACTCCTTCGCTGTTGACACTGAATTTACTCGGAAGTCCAGGGTGGATTTCCCAGCCTGACAAGTCATGACCATTAAAAAGATCTGCGAATTCCAATGGTTGCAGACGTATGTTCCGAAATTCGATCCGGCCTTGATTGTGTTGCAAGCCAATGTGTCCTCGGTCCAACGGGTGCGGGTCGGTGTAGGTCAGGGGATTTTGATCATTGACTACCACACGAATTTGATTCCCCAGGACCCTTATTGTCATTGAATTCCAATCCCCTTCGGCTATCGTTGCCCGTTGCTGGACGCGACCGACCAGGCTTCCCGTGGGAAAGGGGTTGTCGGGTGGCGCGACATTGACTTCGTAGCAATCTGCCGTCGGATCCAGAGGTTTGCGCGGCATGTGGAGAAACACTCCGCTGTTGGTGTTGGGGGGGCAGCGAAACTCGAGTTGCAACTTGTAATTCGAAAAGGTTGTTGTGGTGTAAAGGAATCCGACATCGCCTTGTGTTGCTACCAGGGAATCGTTTTCGACATGCCAATCAACGTCTCCCGTCATTTGCCAGCCAAACAAAGTGGAGCCGTCGAACAGGGAAATCCAACCTTTTTCCAGTTGTTCGTCCGGGAGGAGCCGTATACGATTCGACTTGCGGGGGACCGAGTTTGTGGAGGACGTTTGTTGTTCCGTTGTAGTGTTTTGTCGCGGCACGGTGGAGGGACGGCAGGCGAGTAACAAGGCCAAGCCGAGAAACAGGGACCGGGTGGCAAATCGGGGGACAAGTGGTTGGCGAGACGAAGAGCGATACATGGCAGAATCCTTCGGGATAGGACGGCGGTGACGGTCCGTCGATGCCCAAGTATAATAATTACTTTCATCCAACTCGACGAGTCGTTGACGGTTAAATCGGAGCAAGGCTGATGTCCAGGAGTGTGCACGACCTCTGTGTCGAAAATAAGATGTCAGTGGAGCGGATCGCCGAACAAAGTGGCTTGGAGCCGGGACGTGTTCAAGCGATCTATTTGGGACGCTGGACCCCGAGTTCCAGTGAGCGAGATCGGATCGCCGCGGTTTTTGAAATCTCCCGGGAAGACATCAGTTGGGGCCACAAGACACCTATCCAGCACATTTATGGACAGGGGCCGACATGAACAAGTTTTAGGGCAGGCCTTGATCGGGCGAAGTTTTTACAGAACGATGCCCTGAAGTTGTGTTCGGTAAGCTGACACCATGTTTTGTGCGGCTCTTTCCCGGGGTCTTACCTGCCCGGACTCGGTGTTTGAATTTCAGGGGTTCCTCTGAGCTTGGAAAAGATCGCATCGATGGGTGCTCAAGTGTCCTGTGATATTTCTTAGTTGGTTGCCAGCGATTTCAGAGATGCTCTCCGCTGCGGTTGCTCTTGATATCCAGTTTTTAAAGTCTGCTAGCAAGCCCGCAATATCACACCAAGTTGGTGCTAGTTACCAGATGCTGGCGAGTAAATTTCCAGAAAGATTTCACCCACCGAATCTCCGAGAACACCAGTTTGGTGGTTGTCCAACTGGAGTTCTATTTGGAGTCGGTTGTGCGGCAACAGCCTGGATTCCAACAGGAACCGCTGATCATCCGCAGTTGGCTGGAGGGTGCCTAACGGTTCGTCGTTCAGGCATAGAAGGCCACGTCGTTTTCCAAAACGTAGAACAAGGTATACCCGGGTTTCCACTTCCAAACCGGTAGGGCGATTGAACGTTCTTTGTAAACGCACAGTCCCGCAAAAGTCATCGCCAAAGGGAGTGAAGGCGCGAGTGGGCAGGCTCAATCGAATCGGGCTGGGAAGATCGGTGCGTTCTTCGTGAAGTGTGCCGTCTGCGAGTCGGATGTTGCGAGATAGTGGCAGGCATTGCCACGGTCCGCGCAGTCGTATCCTGTGTGGGACGCACATCACCGATATGCTAGTAGGGGCGGAGACTTTTGAGAAGTGACGTCAGTGGCCGATTCAGCCGGCTTGTCGGTTTGGTCGAGTTTTCCAGTGCAAGTGATCGGTTCTTTTGTCGTCTCGCGTCACTTTTCGAGCGGGTTGCCATGTTCGCCAGGCGGCAGGCTGAGGTACGAGCATTTTTTGGCCGATTTTTCGGCGTCCGGACTTGGCCCACGCTTCTGCCTCCTCCGTGAGCTGGGTGAGCAGATCTTGCATGTGTTGCCGGTGATTCTCAACACCTTGACGGTCCACCTGACGAGGGATGTAGAGACGGCGGCTGAGAACCACCCGAGCCCGTGAATGGGGAAAAGGTACCGCAAAACGATCCCAAGTTGGCAGACGCCAACTACGATTGTAACCAAAACCCATAGCGACCAAGGGGATACCCAGTTTGGATGCCAGGTAAATGGCACCTGCAGCCAACACCCGCCGAGGGCCTTTCGGCCCGTCCGGTGTGATGACTAAATTCATCGTTTTGCCTTTGCGCGACAATTCCCGCAGTGCAACACCTCCTCCCCGTTTGCTGGATCCCCGGACTGTTTCGAAGCCCATGTAATGTGCAGCCGCCGATAACCATTCCGCATCTCGATGCCGGCTGAGCAACATGGCGATGTGGCAATGGCCACGAAGGTAAAGGGGAACAGGGATGTATTCGTGCCAGAAGATAAAGATGATGGGGCCGGAAAATTTTGGATAAGCCGGATCGACCCGGGGGTCCTCGAAGGACGCCTGTATGTCCAGCGATCCCACCAAGTTCCGTACCAATGTGGCCACACCCAGGCCTTTCAATTTACTTGAAATGAAATGCTCGGAATGTTTTACGAGTTGGTGTCGATTCCTTTTGATTCGATTAACTCCTGAATGATGTCGTCTAGTTTGTATTGTGGTTGGAAGTTAATGGTCGATTTTAATCGACTCAGGTCGGGTACCCGCCGCCGAATGTCTTCAAAGTCGGACCCGTAGGCGTCACCATAGCTTTGAAAATCGATGTTCGAAGCCGAATTTGCCATGGCCACCACACGACGTGCCAATTCAAGAATCGATACAGGTACGTCGCTGCCGATATTGAAAACCTGGCCAGAGGCACTGGGTGTGGCCATTAAGGTGGTTACTGCTAGCACGACATCACTGACGTGAGCAAAACAGCGTTCTTGTTGTCCGTCATCGTGAACGATCACGGGTTGTCCATCTAGAGCAGCTTCAATGAATCTCGGCAGGACCATTCCGTAGGCCCCTGTCTGGCGAGGTCCCACGACGTTGAAGAATCTCCCGATCACCAGGGGCAGGTCGTGTTCCCGAAAGCATGCCAGGGCGAGAAACTCGTCGATTGCTTTGGAAACGCCGTAGCTCCAACGAGACCGGCTTGTACTCCCAAAAACCAAATCGTCTTCTTCGACCCATCGCGGCCGCGGGTTTTTTCCGTAGACTTCACTACTACTGGCCAGAAAAAAGCGTCGTTGATGGCCATCTTTTTGGTTCAGACGGACGAGTTCATCCAGCAGCAGTTGGGTTGGATAAATGTTTCGTTTGATACTCTGGATCGGTTGCTCCGCTATCAATGCCACACCGACAGCGGCAGCCAGGTGATAAACTTCATTCACATCTGCTAGCACCTGCACAGCCAGATCCACATCTTTCACCGACTTATGAATGCAAGTCAGACGCGGATGTGACATGACGGATGTCAGATTTTCAAAGGATCCGGTGGAGGCGTCGTCGATCACGATCACTTCGTCACCGCGTTCTAGAAGTGCTTCCGTCAAGTGGGATCCAATAAAGCCCGCACCGCCGGTGACGAGTGTTTTCATCTGGGAACCCTCCTGCAAACAGTAGTTCGCCGGTGTCCTGATTGTGCGGGGAGATCGGGTTTTTGATCGAATGGTATTTCTAAAAATATCTTTGCCGATGCTCTTATCGTCCTCGGAATAAGGCGGATTAAAGTTTCAATGGAAGCAATCTGCTTAAATCTTTCCTGCTGCTGGCTTTGATTCCGGCATTTAGGGTGTGTGGATAGGTGGCTCGAGGAGGTTCCACAAGAGATCAGTCTACAAACGATGTGGGACAGGTTCCAGAATTCCGCAGGAGACTAGCCGACCTGAATCGTTCGTGGGCAAATTTATGTCCCACTGAATTGTGATGATTGGGTAAAGCAGGCTGACCTCGCCGGTGGTCAGCAAGGTCCCTCACGGACGTCAAGATTTGAAAAAGCGTTATAGGGATCGTTGAGTCCGACTTCCTCGATAGATATCCCGTTTCGGCTGGCGATCTTCTTTTTCGTCCCGTCTCAATCTGCCGAAGAAGATGGTGAGTTGTCTATCGTTCTACTTGCCATCGGTGAGGTCAAACGACTGCCCGACTTGGTTATTTGTAAGTATTCATTCATTTGGCACGGATTACTTAGACAGTAAGTCTTTGGACACTTGGGTAGTGTAAGTATGACTCCCCGTGATTGTGAGAACCACCCTCCGGAGGCTTTCGTACAGATAAGGGCGGGTCGGCGAAGTGAACGCCATGCTTTGATCGAGGTAATAGATCTTTGTACCAAGTTCGGCGTTCTTGACTGCTGTGTTGTGACTTGAAGCGAGGCGAGACCGAAGACGTTTAAGTGCTCGCCAAGAGACGGCACAGGGAAAGAAGCCATGGAAAAGAAAATTGAAGAAAGTTCAACCAGTTGGCGATATCGAGATCCAGATGATTGCGACTTGTTTGAACCCATGCGCCCTGTTCGCGACAAGGCGATGCCTGTCTCATCCCGGCGTCAGGCAAAGAACGCCGCTCGGAAAACGGAAGGGTCTCGCAAAGCCAGTAAGCGGATCGCTCGACAGATAGGTGGTATGAACCGCCGTCGTGTCAGGCGGACCAAATAAAAGACGGTCGCAAGAAATCGATGCTTTGCCAGTTGATCCGGTCGGGTATGTTCGTCGTACACTCGCTCGGGATCGAACTTCCAACGCTTGGAGGTCTGTTGCCCGCAAGTGGAGATCCACATTGTTCCGGGCTGGACATTGCGGACGACTCAAAGTCACCACCTTGGATGACATTTTTTTACAAGTGTGGCATCATCACGTATCGATTGATGATGACCATGTTTTTCAGGGTTGAGCCAGGGAAGCCACGCACCCGCGGTTTGTCTCTTGAATGTTTACTTTTTCTTCGCGGGCACGCCAGCCAACCGCTTGCATGACCACGTCTCGATTCTGATCAAGCTATTTGACGAGTTTTGCAAATGACAACGGTCCTTCCTCATTTAGCAAATGCCAAACTTGGCCGGCAGTTTGGCCAATTTGGTTAACGCAAGCATCGCAGGTTGCGGTAGACATAACAGATCAACTCCTGTTGTGACGAGTGAGATTGCTCCTCTTGAATTTGGCGACTGTCAGATGCTAATGACGAACTGACCCAGGTATACTGATTCAACACATCTTGTGTAGACAGGGACCATTCGACGCACCCACCCCTTTCCAGGTGGCGGTCGTTCTGTCCCTCGACAACCGTTCGACCCCCTCGGATGCGAAGCAATTGGGGATCCTGTGCAGCAATCAAAAAAGCCCGATCGGTTGCGGGAAACCGACGGGCTTTTGAACCGTGAAAACTAAGCATATTCCCGTGTCGGGTCCGTTGTCACCATACCTTGGTGACGAGCTTCTAAGATTCACGGAATTTAAAAATGGAAGGAATTGGCCCGTAAGTGGCGGGAACACCCAGGGCCAACTGGGTCGTCTTGATTTTCTACAACAGAGATGTTTAGCAGACGCTGTGCCAATCTCGAAAGTTTTGTTCAATCCGATAAGAAACCGGTTTTCCACGGTTGTGCCGGAGGTGTGAGCTTTCAAGGGAACAGGCAGGGTTTGTAAGAATTACAAATAAAGCCGACCTTTGCATGACATTTTTCAACTTGCAGACGACTTTTGTGAGCGCCCCGTGCTTTCAAAAAAAGTTATCCGAGCTCACCGTCGGTAAATAGGCTGAACGTAATAGCCTGGAAGACACGGTTGAGTTCCTTGAAGTCCCGGTCTTCCGCTTGATAAAGGACAACGCAGTTAACTCGCCCCATGCGAAAAATGCGAAGTTTGGCAGTGACCAAGAAGTCAAAGTAGAAGAAGTTAAGATCGTAACCGACGGCGGAACAGCCGGCAATTTCCTCTTTGGCCCTCATCGACTCAAAGAAGGATTCCTGATATTCCTGTTCGACTGCCTGCAAAGTTTCGGTAGCAAGTTCCTCCAGGCCAAGGGTGCCATCGTGAACGGTTAACGACCAAAAAGCTTCGCTGGGGCTATGGACTGATACCGACCAGGGGGAACCGGATTCTTCTCGATTGTCAAGTGACCAATTCTCCGGGTAGAGAAATCGGACGTCGGCCTGTTGGTAGACTGCAGTCATGGCGCCGTCATGATATCACATGTTCTTGGTTGCGGGGACCGGTCATTTTTGCTACCGTCTGTCGCCGGTTGTCTCCATTCGGAGACTAGAGGCCAGGAAAAATGCGAGGTTGGGTTGGGGTTGAGAAACAGTACCATTATACGATTCTGGAGTAACCAAAACGGCATCCGCAGGGACTGTACGACTCCGGCTAATCCTGGACGGGAGGGTTGTCGCACGGTCTTTGTGCCCTGCAGTGTTGTACTGTTCCGAAAGGTCGTTATACCCCTCATTCTCTGGACGGTTTGCTTGGCACACACCGGCTGTCGCAGTCTATCCAAACAAAACGCTATCAACGCCGAAGTGGTCTCGTGCCGTCAGCAGTGGCAACAGGGATTGGACGCCGCACAACGTGGCGCCTGGGATCAGGCCGAGCGATTGTTTAACAGCGCTGTTCAGACCTGTCCCAGTGATGAGTGGGCGCGTCAATATTATGCTGATGCGCTGTGGCGCAAGAATTCACAGACCGAGGCCCTTCGCGAAATGCAGAAGGCCGTTGAATTGTCGGGCCAAGATCCACAACTCCTTGTGCGACTTGGAGAGATGCTCTCGGCACGGGGTAATTTGACGAAGGCACAAGAATGTGCGGTCGATGCTTTGCGCAGCCAGCCGCGTCTGGCCTCGGCCCGGGCACTTCTTGGGGATATTGCGTGGGCCCGGGGTCATCGAGCGATTGCGCTGGATCACTACTGTCGGGCTCTCAGTCTGCAGCCCCAATACCCCCGAGTACAATTCGCTACGGCTAAAATTTGTTTTCAACAACGAAAATTTCAACAAGCCCTGGTCTATGTTCAGGATTTGATGGACGCGACACCTTCGTCGGAAACGCCTGCCGAAACGCTTCGATTGGAGGGGGAAATATACATGGCAATGGGCCGCTTTCCAGACGCGGCCTCCAGCTTTCAGTTGGCCATCGGACAGGGAGTTTCAGAACCGCAGATCTTTTACGACCTGGCGGCAGCGGAGTTTCAATCAGGGGAATTCGCTCAAGCTCAGCGAGCCATTCAAGAGGCACTGAGTCTCGATGTGCAGCATGAGCCGAGTCTGCACTTGTTGGCCAGAATCCAAAATCAGCAAGCCGCCACAACCACGATAAGACGATGATCCCCTGTGCGGATCGGCCGCTCATTGTGAATGTGCGATTTGTCTCTCAATGCAAGGGTATTTCGGGTTGCGTCGTTGTCGGTTCAGAGAAGGTTCCGTTGTTGAAAATTTGAATGTGTCATGAGTTCAAGGTGCTGAAGGGAGGATCCTGACCGGCATCCCGAAAACTTCTTCTTGGATAGTGCCTGTGCGGATTTTAACGTCTTTTGGGCCAGAGCTGTCTCGCTTGCTCGTTGCAGACAGGATGCCTGAAATACTACTGCGCTTTATCGACCACTTGCATGCTATGTAAACATAGCGAAAGGGAAAGACGCGGCGCATGACGGACGGCAGATCGCGAATTTTATGCCTGTTCCGTAAGACTCTTCTAACTGATTTGACTCGGCCGCAACCACGGCGTAGGTTTGAGTGGTAAGTTGAAGTCGTCGGTCGTCGACGATTTTGCGAGAGCAGGTAGACTGCGCTGTGAGGAATCAAAAACATGCCACAGATAGCAGATGTGAATCAGGACCAGTTTGTCGATCGCCGAATGTCTTATCCTCCGCACGAGACCCCTGGCCGGGAAAGACGGCAATTTGTCAACAGCCATGACGAACTTTCCGGAAACGCGCAGGAATTGGCACAAGCCATCGATCAGTACAAACTTTTGCACCGACGTCGCTTCATCACCTACGAAGAAATTCTCGCTGTGGTCGAATCGTTGGGCTACCACAAGTAACTCAAGATCCTAGACTCCGCGAAATAAGGCTTCAATCAACCGGTGATTGTTTAGCAGGCCCACCAGGTTTCCGTCGTCGTCCACCACCTGGGCCAGGGATTCGCGGCTGTTTTGCATTTGAATCAGCGCATCGATGTGTGTTTGACTGGATCGGATTTTCAGCATGGGTCGCACCTCTTCGACTCGTGGGTTTCCGTCTAATTTCAGATCGACCATCCGCACGTAGCCCACGATTCCACCCGGGTGGCTTTCGGATTTGACAGGGATTGCCGACATTTGCAGGCGGCGCGCCAGGCGGAACACTTCCGACTTGCTGGCTCCACGGCGAACGGTGACCACCCGGGTAGCGGGTATCGCCGATTCGATCACGGAGCGGTGGGCGACACTAAACAGCCCCTGGGCCAAATCACGCTGAGCAGGTTTCAGAATTCCTGCGTGGTGTCCTTCTTCCAATACATTCGCCAACTCCTTGCGAGCTAACATCAGGCGGACCTGCTCCGGTGACTCTCCCAGTAATTTTTGCAATATTCGGCCGAAAATCCACAACATGAGAGTCAGGGGCGTGAACAATAGACCAAAGCCGAACAGGAGGGGCGTGCCAACTCGCAGCAGCCGATTGGGTGCCAAATAATAGAGACTCTTGGGCAGGAGTTCTCCGTAAACAAAAATAATCGGGGCGCAAATGACAGGCCCGATTAGTTGTGACATCGCCGACTCAAAACCGAAAATTCGTTCGGTAGCCAGCACGATTCCCAGTGATACGAGGCAGTTGGCAGTATTGTTTCCAATCAATGTCGTGGCGATAAACAGAGTCGGATTGTTTGTTAACCAAAGCAATCCACGAGCGATCCAATCACCTCCCAGGGCGTCCAGCAGAAGTCGGACTCGGCTGACCCGGTAGAGACCGGTTTCTGTACCGCTGAAGTAGGCACTGAGCAGAAGGCCGACGAACAGTAGAAGCAATATGGTCATGAATTCTCTTCTCCACCGGAGTGAGTGGTACGCAAGCGAATTGTCATGAGTCCTCTTTCTGGTACTTCCATGACACAAAGCTCAAATGGTCCCCAGTGAAACTCGTCCCCTTCCACCGGCAATCTTTCCAATACTTCGTGGGTTACACCGGCAATGGTGACGCTGTGGCTTTCCGGCAGGTCGACATCAAAGTAGCGGGCAATCCGTCGCAAGCTGGTCATGCTTGTAACATTCCAGGTGGTATCGTTGAGTTTTTGAATGGCTTGGCGATTGTGTAATCGTGCACTTCGTGTGGGATCCGATGTAAAGATTGTCTCCAGGATGTCTTCAAAAGTTAAAATTCCAATCGTATCACCAAATTCATTGACTACAGCGGCGACTTCCCGCTCTCGTGTTTTCATTTGCTGCAGGCAGTCAGCCACGGAACTGAACCAGGGGACGTAAATTACTGGGTCGGCCAGATGTTCCAGGTGATTGTCGGGAATGTCCTTCAGATTGGTCAATGAAATCGCGCTGGCCACATCATTGCTATCGGGTTCGGTAATCAACAAGTATCTGCTGGCCGGTAGTTTCCCTTCCAGGTCCACCAATTTCACAGGTGGCGGAAAGGAACGAAATTGGAGTCGTGGCCTCATCGCTTCATCGACACGCATTTCCGACAGGGCGACGATATTTTTCAAGACGGCTTGTTCCTGTTCCACAAGTTCAGCATTGGATGTCGAAAGTTGAATAGCACGTTCCAGGTCTGCGACTTCAAGATAAGGTTCGCTTCGAAATTCTGGCCACAGCAGTCGACGTGACAAGAGGTTGGCCAGTTGCAATACCGGCATGATGGGATCCACAACGCGAATGGCTACTGCCAGGGGCAGGCCGACCACTCGGATCAGCGAGTGAGCGCTGGCCACGCCCACGCTTTTGGGGACCATTTCACTTAAGATGATGATTGTGATTAAGGCTCCGACGGTCAGCACGAGTGCTGATTTTTCGTCAAGCTGAATTCCAGCAATGGACGCTAGTGCGAAATAAGTAATGTTGATCGCCAGGTTCCAGAACAGGATTGCCGACAAAAGCCTTTCCGGGTTGGAGAGCAACGCAGCAGCGGTTTTCTGTGACCGGTTTCCGGCGGCCAACAACTTGTGATCCCTGGGCTTCAGGGAAAATAAAGCCGCCTCGCTCGCGGAGAAGAAAGCTGAGCAGCCGACCAGTACCACCATGGCGAGCAGGTAGGGAAGAACCTCAATCACTGTATGCACGGGCAGTCAAACCTCTTCATGAGTCCGAGAGATCAGTTTCGGCAATATGTAGTGGCCCATTCCTTTTTTGCAGGTGTCAGGATGGATGGGATGAAGCGATACGTGTGTGAGCAAAGGGCGACTGACACAAAAGTAGCAGGTTGCCAGAGCATGGGTGCGAACATTGGTGGAGAAAGATTGGGCACCGGACCCTGCTCAACAGGACACGGCACGGACCGGAATAACCGGGTCGGAGCCGGGGTAATCGCATCTGGTCGAGTCTGAGCCCGCACCCAATTCCAGCATTTGGCCGTCGATATTTTAAACCGCCAGCAGAATACCAGGCGCCCAATGGAGTTGGTAATAGAAAATACAATTCTCATATGGGAGTTGAGCGATTTCGGAAAGGCCATCATTCCACCCTGCTGGGGGTTGGCAAAAGATGGGTTGAAGTCACGCTGTAGACAATCTTCATTTTACCTGGTTCCGCTCCGGAAAACAGCTAAGGCCTCCTCATTCGTTTGGCGTGGTTGTTCTGCCCATTGCAAAGTCAAATTCGTAAATGGCTGGAATGAGCAGGGCGGCCGTCAGGAAACCATAAGTCACCATGGTCACGAGAAATACAGCCAGCGTGTATTGCAGAAGAAAACTGACAATGGCGTAAAAAGTCATGAAGGGAACGAGCAGTGATGCCACGAAGATCGCTGTCGAAGGGTTGCGCGCCCCGAGTGTGACATACAGGCCCAGACTGCCACCCAGAATGAAGGCCAGGAAGGGGGCCAACTGGATCTGGAAGGAACCACTGAATGAAATCATCAGCAGAATACAAGTAGCGACGCCCACGAATAAAAAGAACACGGTTCCCAGGCTGAGACTGATCGCGGTTCTTGAATTCGCATAGGACATTCCGTAGTGAATTCCAAGCATGGCTACGAAAAAATTCATCGCCACCAGCCCCAGAAGTAAAAACCAGAGGCTCTCGAGTGAAATACCTTGTCCCCACCAAAGTCCACAGCAAAGCACTAAAGGAGCAAGAATCATCTCTTTTGCTACCCAGAAAATGCCACCCAGCTTTCCGAGAATAAATTCCTTGGGTGTCAAATCGGTGGCGAGCAAAAGATCCAAAGAGCGGCCATCACGTTCGTTGGTTATCGAGGTAACTGCCAGTGCGTTGACGATGACCAGGCTTACGAGGAAAAAGAGAGTTACGGGGATCGTGGTGGAAGGAGCGACACTCGATGCCAATCCGATCTGTGCCTGGTTCCTATCGGCTAACGAAAAATAGAGTCCACTGGCAGCAAGGGCCGCCAAAACAAGATATGCGACACGAATGAAAAGAATTTTGTTACCGTAAGCCCAGGTGCAGATCTCTCTCCAGAGGATCGGGTTGTCCCAGACCTGGCGACTTTTAGCTGCCGCCGGGTGGGTAGTGAGACGTGCATCGACATGGCTCCGGCGCGCTGCGTCCGCTGCCTGTGACGCCGTTTCTTGTTGTAGATCGTATTCAATCCCCCAAATGCTTTCCTCGGAATTTGAAATCCCCTCGTAGTTTTGCTGTACTTCCTGGGACGGATTCCAAATACGAACCCGAAAAATGGCTACCAGGTTGAGAAAAAATGTAACTCCCAGGGAAAAAACAAGAAACAGATTCACACCGGTTTGAAGAGGTCCCAAAGCAGGATCCAGTGTCGTGATCGGGCGTGCTGCCGACAGGACAGCTCGTAAAGGACTCCCCCCAACCATCCATGTCTGGCAGGAGATTCCCAAGAAATGGTTTCCCAGCACTCCACTGCCCACCACTTCACAAGCTGCCAGCCAAATCACGATTGAGACGGAGGTCAAAGCCAGCGTTTGAAAAGTTTTTTCACGCCAGAATGAGAAGAAGGTTCCCAGGCTTCCCGCTGTTAGAACGGAAAAAAACGTGACTGCATAGACTCGCAAGATCTGGTCCGAGGAGACCCCGCCAAAAAGCATCATCATCACAAATAACGGCAGGGCGGAAAACAACATGACCCAAATGTTCAGCAGTGCTGCGAAGAGCTTCCCTAACACCAGTTCGTTATTCTGCATTCGTGTCAGTAACAGCAACAGCAAGGTCTTCTTGTCTTTTTCCTGCGAGACCGCACTAGCGGCTGATATCGCTGAAAAAAAGAGAGCCAGCGAAAGCTGAAGGGGTGCCAATATCTGAAACAGAATTGACCCAAAGCGAGCTGTGTCTCCGACGTTTCGGACGACTTGAGTTCCCGCAAGCACCAACCAGGCAGTACACATCAGCAGAAAAAGCCCGGCCACGTAGATGGTCCGCATGAGAAAGAATCGCGGCCGACGAGGTGTGGTTACCACCTCACGGGCAAATATGGGGCCCACGAACATTTGACTAATCGCTCCTCGATCAACGCACTCAGCGATTTGACTTACGATGAAAGTTGAACCACATTATATCCCAATTGATGCAAGAAAGATGCGGGGGTTTCCAATGAACTCCGGGGCCAGTCGGTTGATGCGATATTCGGGGAACATGGAGACAGTGAGCCGGGAAAAATGTCCGATCCGAGAGTTGGGACTTTTACACCCTGGGGAAGCGTTGACCAACTGAGACTGGAGATCGTCTGTCAGAGAACGGGGTTGGTGCTGGTTCGGAATAAAGTTGGAGTGTTGTCACAGGCAGAAGGCCGAGAACCGAATGCCGCACAGCGTATCTCCTCTGACCACCCTGGTCGCCGGCCATGGTGACCGTTACTGATCACGTTTCGCTTGATGCGCCCCTGCGACCAAAACGCCCCGTGTTTCAATTACTATGCTACCAGGTGGATTCCTAACACTTTCCAGGTGTCCTCATTGTTTTTCAGTCGGCAAACCCTGTACATTGGTCAAGGGATTGTTGCATGTCACAAGAACTTTGAACACGATGACTGGGACGCCCGCCAAATCCGGAAAAAAGTCTTGCGGTTAGTGGTATTTCTGTCACTATAATAATAATCGGTTCGTGCTGACGCGGCACGATGGACTAGAAGCCTGTCAAGTAGTCGTGGCTCTGGCATAACGACGAACGCAGGGTGGGATCTAGTGGAAAGGAGGTGGTTTGTGAATTATTTCTGTACTAGCCAGCGAGGTGGCATTACCTGAGGACAGCTGGCGGGTTGTCCCCTGGACAGCCACCACCTCGTAAGGGTTCTTCCGATGAAGAATCCGTCAATTACGAGATTGAATCGGCTCGGCCTTCACCATGAAGGCCGGGCTTTTTTTATGCCCCTGCCTAGTTTCCCTGGTCCTTTGCTCTTTATCTCTTGTTCTCTATGCTAAACTTTTAGCGTGACGATGTCATCGTTCGGTTTGTGAGCTTTGTAACGACTATGATTACGCAGGTCGCATGGTTCCCGATCAACGGACAGATGTCTACATTTCCAGTTGAAGGAATTTGATTAAAATGGAGCATGCGGTACTTCTTTGGGGCGATCCCACCAGACCCGGAGTTCAAACCGTTGCTGTTCGTAGGAATTTTTCCCCATGCCGAGGCTTTTTCCCATGCTGATTTTCAGAAGTCTTCATCGTCTTCGTTGGCTGCTTGTAGCCGGATTTCTCGCCCTGGTTTGCCAACCGGCTTCTGCGCAGTTGACAGTGGAAGTGCTTTTGCGATCGACGGTCCCGGATGCCGATGCTGCCGATTACCCGGAAGTCGCGAATGCTATCCGAAGTTTTTACAACAAGGACCTGAATGGCGCACGTTCCTCGTTGGAAGCGGCCCGCCAAAAATCACCGGAATTGGCGGTGGCCGACGTGATGCTGGCTCAATTATATTTTGCTACACAACAAGTGGCTGCGGGCAGAGTGGCTTTGGAAAACGCCGTCAAAGAGGATCCCAGTGATCCTCTGCCGTATCTGATCTTCGGAGACCTGGCTTTGCAACAACGGCAGGTCACCAACGCCCGACTGATCTACGAAGAAGGCCGCCGACGAGCGGAAACTTTCGAGGGCAGTCCCACTCGCAAAAATACCCTGACGGCTCAGGCCGCCAATGGTTTGGCAAGTGTTGCTGAAATGCGTGAAGATTGGGAGAGTGCCAACCAGCATCTCACCAGGTGGATCGAACTGGATTCTGAAAATATCACGTCACGGATCCGCCAGGGACGAGTGCTGTTCAAGTTGGGACAAGTTAAGGAATCTTATGCCCAGTTCAGGGAAGCCAGTCGCATTGACAGCCAAAGCACACGCCCAGAGATTCTTATGGCCAGACTTTTCGAGGAGAATGAGGAATCCGGTAAGGCGAAGGCATTGATTGGCAAAGCCGTGGAACGTGATGGTGAGAGCCTTAAGACCCGCTTGGCTGCCGCACAGTGGTATGTGAATGCCGGGCTATACAAGGAAGCGAAAGAAAGTGCGGAGGCGGCTAGGAGTATCAACTCTAACTCGATTCAAGCGTTATTTCTGCTGGGCATGATAGAACGCTTCGAAATGAATCACGCAGCTGCAGAAGACGCGTTTATGGCAGCGCATCTGGTGGAGCCCTCAAACGCAGAAGTGATTAACCAGTTAGCTTTGTCCTTGATCGAACAGACAGACGATCCGCGTAAACAGCAGAAAGCTTTGGCGTGGGGACAGCTGGCGGCGCGATATCACAGCGATTTAAAACAGATTGCAGCACGTGAATCGATGATCACTGTGGCCTGGATCATGCACCGCCTGGGGCGAGTCGGCGAGTCGTTACAAGCGGTTCAGGCTGCCATCAATCGCGGGGAATTGCGGGCCGAGGCGAACTATTTTGCGGCTCGCATTTTGCACCATAACAACCGGGCGGATCTGGCAAAAGCGTTGCTGGACCGGTCGTTGGCGACAACCGACTCGTTTCCCACGCGGGGGGACGCAGAACAACTGCGCGACACACTCTAAAGTTGCGGTTGGCGCGCAAAAAAAGGTCGTGGTATGTCGTTCCGTCGCCAATACCACGACCTCTATCCTGAAACAGGACATCAAGATGTCCCGTCCTCCCGGCTAAGTTGTATTCATTAGCATCGTCATGCTGGTCGTGTTTCTCAAGCCGATTTTGCGATTTGTCGCAGTCAATGTCCTACTTTGTACACCGTTTCACGCAGACCACGAAAACCGCAGCCACAAGACCTTGGTCTGACAGATCGACGGTTGCGCAAAGAAGTATGGGTGGGGGGGAACAATCGGCCCGGCCATTTCTGTTACCAGTTTAGAGCGGGAAAATATGTTCCCCGCGAGGTGGCATACGGTGTTTCAACACGTATGCATCTTGCCTGCCTGTCAGTTTGTTGACGCGCCGGTGCGTTGGGGACGACAGCCGTTCGGCTGCTGATATTACTGTCCAAGGTTGTGTCGCTTACTTCGTTTCTGCAGGTGTCACAATCGCTACGACCACTCGAATTGGGGCGATTCGGCGTACTGCACTGGTGGCCACGGTAGTTCGGGCGAAAAAAGAGAACGCCCCGGCAGCCATCTACAGGGGGTGATGGGGGCTGGCAGTGCGCCTTTCAGTCCGGTCCACAGTGCCTTGACTTGCAGTCTTGATGAAGGCCTGTCAAGTGCCGGGACAAGTGGCACGCGGGGCGTGAGAGGTGGTGGCAGGAACGGAAAAGTTACTGACATAAAAAGGCTGCAGCGGAGTCGAGAACAGCATGCTGCCCCTGGGAGCACAGAGCTGGTACCCGCTGGAGAATGGATGACAACGGAGACTGATTGTCTGTAAGATGGCTCTGATTGGTGGACCGCTCAAAGTTTGTTACTTTAGGAACAATCTCTATCGCGCTGTTGAAACTCACCGCCACCCAACGACCTGGTGATGCGGGCTGGCAAGGTGTGATGCTGGATCTGATTCATGACGGACTTCGACTCTTGGGAACCAAGTTGTTTGACAGCAGTTGGTGCTGCTCTGCTGGGGCTGGTTGCGACAACATGCCTGTTGCGAAATCAAAAGCACTTTGCCGGAACAACACTGTGGGCTCCCTGGTGTTGGACGCTGGTTGCCGTGGCTTGTGTGACGGGCGTCGAGGTGCTCGCTGGCATGGCAGCCTGGAATGACAACCAGGCTGAACTGGGGTCGTTGAGGCTTCTGGCCGGACTGTCCACCTGTTGTCCTGGAATCGCAATCCTGGGTGCTAAACGCCCGCAGTATCGTGTCTGGCAGTTTGTTGTGATCTCGCTGTGGGCTGTCATGGCCCTGCCGGTTGCGGAGAACTGGTTTTTGGGTCCGGGGGGGCCTGTGCGGATGCAGGGTTTTCGGGCGTGGTTTCTTTGCCTTATTGTGCTTGTCTGTTCTGCGAATTTTCTCCTGACCCGTTTCGGGTGGTGGGCCTGCGGTTGTGCCTGCTCGCAACTACTTTTACTGGCCGGTCACACTCCGTTGCTGCCGGCTTCATTTGGCACAGCGGGAACGTTGACGGGCATGGCTTTAGCGGTGGGAATGGTCGTTCTGGTTGCTTCTGGTATCCCGGCAAAATCCTCCACCAAACTGCCTGCGGAAAGATTGTGGATCGACTTTCGCGATACTTTTGGAGTGTTATGGGGGTTGAGAGTCGCCGAACGGGTGAATGAAACGGCTCAACGTTCGAATTGGGGTTTGCATTTGGAGTGGCGCGGAATTCGTCGCCTATCCGAAGGTCAGGCAGAGGTTGACTCCGACTCCTCAGCCCTTCTGGCACTGGACAAGAACATGCGGTCTCTGTTGCGCCGTTTTGTTTCACGAGACTGGCTGGACCGACGGAACCCGAATGGAGCGGAATGAATTACAACGGGTGACTTCTGGAAGGTGAAGACGTTGGCGTGCGGGCCGGACCCAAGACATCCCGAGTGCGAATTTCTAACAGGTCAGAGGTGCAAGTCCCGTCCAACGCATGAACAGTAAAGTACGGGGGACCACTTGGTCGAGGGCACAGCAACGGATGGGCCGTTGCTCCACCACGGAATTTGACCTAAGCCGCAGCCGGTTTGTTTTCACTCGTGATCAATTCAGTCACTCGGACGCAGAAGTTGTCGTTGAGTACCAGGACTTCTCCACGAGCAACCAGGCGGCCATTGACCACCACATCGACGTGGTCACCCGCTAGTTTGTCGAGCTTGACGACCGTGCCTTTTGCCAATCGCATGACGTCTTCCAGGCACATTTGTGTCCGTCCCAGCTCGATCTTCAAATCGAGTTCGACGTCTTGCACCAGTTGTAGGGAAGTGGTATCCAGCGTCGTCGGGCTGTCTGTCAAATGAGAGAACGTGTAGGGTTCGCCGAGTGGCGCCGCTTGCGAAGGGCTTTCGATCGAATCCAGGGCCGTCTGGGCATGGTCTAGCATCGCCTCCATGTCTTCGGCCTGGATCGCCAGCAGTTGATTGTCCGGACCCAGTGGATCGTTCGCGGTGTTGCTGGGCGTGGTGTTGGAGACACAATCTGTCAGCTCTGAAGTGTCCGACCCGCCATCGGGCAGGGAATTTGTTTCCGTCATGCCGGTGGGAGAATCGTTTTCGGCAGCCAGACCGGTGTCTTCTGCTGAGCCTCTACCGATTTGGTTTAACAGTTCCTCGATTTCACTCGGGTTGATTTTGTCCGCGTGATTGTCCATGGCATTGATTCTTCTGTTGAAGTTCGGGGCTTCGACTGTGCCGCGACGCGAGCCGGCGGAAAATGTTCTGGTTGCGGGAATTCCCGACCATTACGTCTCAAAAAAAACCGCAGGTGTCAACATGAGATCAGTTTTGCTAGCGACGATAGCCGATTTGGCGAACATCGGTGCGCGACCCGAAAGACGGGAAATAGCCTGGACGAACTCCCAAAAGCTAAAAGGTTTTCCCGGACGCAATTTTCGAAAGTTTGCCGGCGACAGAAGGATGGAGAGGCGGGGCAACTCGTTAAGGTCTCAGGAAAGAGTGACGTGCAATCTCCCCGGGTGGGCCTGCAGTGCAGGGCCGGCGTGCAGTAACGATCTTCGAAGACGACAGAGGCCTTGCACGAAATATTTTCAGTGATGACCCGTCGGCAGGCGGTCCTGCGTTTCAGCGGGAATCTTCCGGCACGGAACTGGGAAGTGTTGTATTTTCGTGGTGGCGATCGGGTTGACGTTTCTGGTGGCACGTGTCAGCACGACAGTGAGGAAAGAACGCACATGCTGTTCATGTCACAGGTCAGCAGAACTTTGACGGTGGCCAAACCTTGTTGGAAGACAGTACAATTGAGCCGAGAAAAACAGCGTTTATCCTGCCGTGGATGCTTACCGGGTGGGTCGCCGGTCGTTCGACAGTCTCAAATACGTCTTACACGAGGCCGTCATGAATCGCTGCGACAAAAAATACCAGTTTGATTTCGGCCGATTCCCGTGGCCCAGCTTACGACGGGAACGCGAATCGGGAGCTTGAAACGGAGAAGTTATCGTGAAAGTGTTTCCCCTGCCTCGAATGTCGTTCCTTGTCGCACTGGTACCGTTTGTCGTCGTGCACAGTCGTGTCCAAGCAGACGACTGGCCCCAGTGGCGGGGTCCGGACCGCAACGCTGTCTCCCGGGAGACGGGTTTGCTTCGACAATGGTCCAACAACGGACCAGCCAGCGTTTGGCGGGCTTCGGGTCTGGGTACGGGCTATTCCAGCGTGGTGGTGGCTCGCGGTCTTGTGTTCGTCACGGGACAACGGGGTGAGGAAGTGTTTTGCACGGCTTTGGATGTGACCAACGGCAAACCACGCTGGATTCGCAAGATTGGCGAATCGTCCCGGCACACCCTGTCAGCGCCGACCGTCGACCAGGATCGGATCTATGCGCTCGACGGTGACGGGGACATGGTTTGCTTGAAGTTATCCAGTGGGGAAATAGTCTGGCAAAAAAGTTTCCTCGATGATCTGGACGGCCGCATGATGTCGGGGCGCGGCTATGCCGAGTCTCCCTTGATCGATGGCGAGCGGCTCGTCTGTACACCGGGTGGTGCGGAAACCATGATGGTCGCGCTGCACAAAATGACGGGGGAAATATTGTGGCGAACGTCGATTCCTGACATCGGCCCCTTGGGCGTTGACGGCCATAGCTTTCCCTCGATGGTGGTGACTGAAGTCGGAGGCATACGTCAATACGTCCAGTTTGTGGGACGAGGGGTGATTGGGGTTGCCGCCGATGATGGAAGATTTTTGTGGGGTTACAACGATTTGTCGAAAGGGATTCACATTCCCACGCCCGTGGTGCGAGGCAACCTGGTGTTTGTGGCCAATGGTTACAACGCTGGCAGTGCGCTGTTGAGACTGGAACCCGATGGAGAAGGCGGCATTGATGTGCAGGAGGTTTATTTCCTGCGTGGCAACCGGTTTCAGAATCACCACGGCGGAATGGTGTTGGTGGGCGA
>Ga0310123_10000682_pt1 | contig 30019 bp, 18 predicted proteins | sample CB6_AW_1057_MG_FD_203505 | JGI IMG/M metagenome (GOLD analysis project Ga0310123, IMG submission 203505) | Marine microbial communities from Western Arctic Ocean, Canada - CB6_AW_1057 | ecosystem: Environmental > Aquatic > Marine > Oceanic | place: Canada: Western Arctic Ocean | collected... | reverse complement strand
GCAACCTGATCTTTTTGCCACTCGGATTGGTCCTGCTGTGTGGTGTTGCAATTGGTGTGGGGACTATGATTGCTGCGCTCAACGTCGCCTACCGCGACTTTCGGTACGTCGTTACCTTCCTGATGCAAATTTGGATGTTCGCTACGCCAAGCATTTACATGGATCAAGCGGCACGACCGTATACGGAAAATGTCACACAAGTTGCTGCAGCGGATGCATCGACCGTACAGACTTCGACGGTCGTAACCAAAACCACAGGACGCCAGTCAGACATTTTCAGGTCGTTGTTGAATCTTAATCCGATGACGCCGTTGATTAATTTTTTTCGCGCCACGCTGTTAGGACAACCGCTTCCCTGGAAGTCGTTTTGTCTGTCGTCAGTTCTCATTGGCGGAATACTGGTCGGTGGTCTGCTGTATTTCCGTCGTGTAGAAGATTCGTTCGCAGACATCATTTGAAGCTGGGGGATGTGTGATGACACTGGCGATGAAAATCGACGGTCTTGGGAAACGGTATCGTCGCGGTCAGTTCATCAATCGATTTTACTATCGCACCTTGCGCGACGATGTTGGCCGTTGGATGTCGATTGCGCGCCATTGGTTGGGACGACAGGTAGAACCGTCATGCGTCTCAGATGAGTTCTGGGCTTTGAAAGATGTGGATTTGGAAGTAGAGCATGGAGAGGTCATTGGAATTATCGGCCGCAATGGGTCCGGAAAATCCACATTGCTAAAAATACTGGCTCGTATCACCAAGCCGACGGAAGGCACGGTGCGACTGCGAGGACGCGTGGGGTCATTGTTGGAGGTTGGGACTGGTTTCCATCCAGAACTGACCGGACGGGAAAATATTTTCTTGAGCGGTGCCGTGCTGGGGATGCGGCGGCACGAAATTCGCGAGAATTTCGACGCTATTGTAGATTTCTCGGAAATCGAAGACTTCCTGGACACCCCTGTCAAACGTTATTCCAGCGGGATGTATGTAAGACTTGCCTTTGCCGTGGCGGGTCACTTGCAGCCGGAGATTCTACTAGTTGATGAAGTCTTGGCGGTTGGCGATGCCTCATTCCAAAAGAAATGTTTGCGTAAGATGGGCGACGTCGCTAGAACCGGCCGCACCGTGCTCTTCGTCAGCCATAACATGGGAGCGATTACCAAGCTCTGTACATCGGTCGTGCGTCTGAAACACGGCCGCGTTTGCGAAATTGGTGCCGCATCTGACGTGGTAACGGCCTATTTGACGGACGGTGAAAGTCTGGCACATGTTAACTTGATGAAGCATCCGGACCGCCATGGATCGGGTGCGGTGCGCTTTCAAGCGGTGGAATTTCAGGATGCTGTTGGTCGGTCGAGCGATGCGATTCAAAGCGGTTCGCCCTTGTGTATCGAGATACATTTTGAAAACACCGCGGGCTACGAATTAAAGAACATTATATTGACGTTGGGCATCAACGATGAATTCGGAACTCGTATTACTCAACTGAACAGTGAAGCCAGTGGTACAACGATTTCACGGTTACCGCCCGGTTTAGGAAAATTTACCATTAAAATCGCGCGGCTCCCACTTTCGTCCGGACGTTACGGAGTCAACTTGTTTTGTTCAGTCAATGGAGAAATCTCGGATTGGATCATCGAAGACGTCGCTCACTTTAATGTGTGTGATGGAGACTTTTTTGGAACAGGAAAGCAATTGCCTGCTGGACAAGGCAAGTTACTAATCGATCATCAATTCCAATTGTGCCAACGGAAAGCGGCGTAGTACAGCGCCTTATCGCAGCGGTGCTCTTTTGTTCATAGTCCAGCCTTTAGGTGGAAGGGAGTTCGGACACGATGTACTCCGACTCGCTTTGAAGATTGGAAACAGTCTGATGTTGGCACGGACGCTCAACAAATTAGCGGGTTTAGTGAAAAAAAAGTCATGGGCTCTAGATCGGCTCGACAAAAAACTGGCCCGATTCATTCCGCAAACAGGCGGTTTTTTTATCGAAGCCGGAGCCAATGACGGCGTTGAGCAAAGTAATACACTGTTTTTCGAACGCTATCGGCATTGGACAGGATTGCTGATCGAGCCGATTCCGGAATTGTATGCCAAATGCGTTGTCAATCGTCCCCACTGCGTTGTCGAGAACGCCGCTTTGGTCTCTCTCGACTATACGTCGACGACAATTGAAATGCGTCACTGTAATTTGATGTCGTTGGTTGTCGGCGCTATGAAAAGCCAACAGGCGGAGGACGAGCACATTCGCGTCGGGGCCGCAGTTCAGGGGATGGAGCCGTATAACATTCAAGTAGCGGCAAAGCCTTTGAGCATGATTCTTGACAAACTTCAAATTCAGCATGTCGATTTGCTGTCACTGGATGTCGAAGGCTTTGAGCTTCAGGCGCTTAAGGGGCTCGATTTTTCCCGGCACCGCCCAGAATACATGTTGATTGAAGCCAGGTTTCGGGACGAGATCGAAAAATTTCTCGACGGTCGATATGTCGCGGTAGCGGAGATGTCATCTCGCGACATCCTGTATCGGGTTCAAAGTAATTGACAATGCGGTTTCTAATCGTCAATAGCCATTATCCCGCTTTCCTTGACTGGTTTTATGCGCGACATCCTGGTCTACCCGATCAATGCTATGCCGTCCAATTAGATGCACAAAATGCCAGCTTATTCGGCGTTAGCGACTTTTTTCCGCGCAACTTGAACGCCTTGGGTCACACCGCCAATGAATTGCACATCAACAACTGCCATTTGCAGGCTGCTTGGGCGCGAGAGCACGCTATCCCGTTTGTCAATGGTTTTCGGTATTGTGTTAAGCTTCGCCGAGGATTTGTTCCTTGGGTGCGTCGTGAGTCCAGTACAAAGTGGATGTGCGATGTTCTGGCAGCACAAATTGAACACTTTCGTCCTGATGTAATTCTTTCTCATGTTATTGACGGCATTCACCCGCACTTTTGGACGCGAATGTCTCGACATTACAAACTGTTGGTCGGACAAATTGCCGCACCATTGGCTCGTAGGACAGATTTGCGACCGTTCGATCTGTTACTATCATCTCTGCCAAATTATGTGCAGCGCTTTCAACAAGCGGGACGGCAGTCAAAACTGTATCGATTGGCGTTTGATCCAAAAGTCTTGGAAGAATTGGGAGACGTACAAGCATCGATTGACGTGTCATTTGTCGGCAGTCTGTCGCCCGCCCATCGGGGAAGAATTCGATGGCTCGAACATTTGTGTCGCCGTGTTGACGTCAACGTTTGGGGCTACGGTTACGATCAGTTGTCCAAGAATTCACCGATACGCAAATGTTATCGAGGAACGGCGTGGGGTGTGGACATGTATCGAATTATACGGCACTCGCGGATGACTTTGAATTTTCACATAGGCATCGCCGAGTGCTATGCGAACAACATGAGACTTTACGAGGCAACGGGTGCAGGCACGTTGCTGGTTACAGATCACAAACAGAATCTCACCGACATGTTCGAACCCGGACATGAAGTGGTTGCCTATCAAACGTACGACGATTGTCTGGATCGGATTCACTACTACTTGAACCACGAATCAGAGCGGCAGAAGATCGCGGCTGGTGGCCAAGCACGCACGTTGCGTGAGCACACATATGGCATACGCATGCAGGAACTGGTGGAGATTGTCGAGAGATACCTCTGACAGTGGCGGAACCGCGAAGTGAATGCATTCTCACGTAATCTCTTGAAGGACGTATTGCCACCGGTACTCGTTCGATTGATCCGACGTCGACTGATTCGTCCTCCGTGGGGGTACTTTGGCAATTACACCACTTGGAACGATGCGAAAGGAGATTCTGACGGGTATGACATGCAGTTCATTCTTGAACGCGTGAAGCAATCACTGGCGCTTGTCCGCGATGGCAAAGCGGTCTATGAACGCGATGGATTTCTATTCGATCACATGGAGTATTCGTTTCCGTTGCTGTCCGGTCTACTGCGAGTCGCTTCGTCCAACGGGAACCGGTTGAATGTCCTGGATTTCGGCGGGTCGTTGGGGAGCACATACTTCCAATGTCGTGAGTTTGTGAACGGGCTTGAGGAATTGCATTGGAACGTCGTGGAACAGCCATCGTTCGTTGAATGCGGTCAACGGCATTTTCAGACAGATCAACTCAGGTTTTATTCCAACTTGGATTTATGTCTTTCAGAGCAAGCCATCAATTTGATCCTCATATCCGGTACATTACCCTATTTGCAGGCTCCGTATGAATTTCTGACCGAGGTTATTGCTCACCAGGTGACAAATATAATTATCGATCGCACACTGATTTTTGAGTCTGGCCGCACGGATCGCTTAACTGTGCAGTGTGTGCCATCGCACATTTATGGCCGGCAAGTTAGTTATCCGGCGTGGATCTTCAGCCGTTCGAGGTTGTGCGACCAGTTCCGTGACTATCGGCTTGTAGCTGAATTTAATGCCATTTCGAGGCCCATTGATCTAGGCGATCTGATGGCCTACGACCGTGGATTTATTTTTACCCGTGACGAGCAAGTGGCGATTTGCGATAGGCCGTTGGACGGAAAACGTCATGACGAATTGTGATGCGACGGAACATTTCGTCACCTTGTTTGACAAGAATTTCTTGCCCCAGGGAATGGCGCTCCACCATTCACTCTGCCGACATTCCGCGACGGCTCAACTATGGGTTGTGTGTCTGGACGAACAAGTCGAACAGCATCTAAGCCAACTGAACTTGGACCGCTTGACTTTGATCCCTTTGTGCGCCATGGAACAAGAACACCCACGATTGATACAAGCTAGGTCTGATCGAAACTGGCGTTCTTACTGTTGGACACTTTCGCCGTTTGTCTTGCAGGCGGTATTTGACCGAGAACCATCCGCTCGGCGCGTGACGTATTTGGATGCCGACCTGTTCTTCTTTGACAATCCCGACATCCTGCTACGAGAACTTGACACGAGTGATCGACACGTGCAAATTACCGAACACGCGTATGCTCCGGAATACGACCAGTCACGGATCAGCGGTCGATTCTGCGTACAATTCCTGACATTTGATTGCTCGCCACAAGCACGCCGAGTGATGACGTGGTGGCAGGACCGTTGCGTGGAATGGTGTCACGACGATCTTGAAAACGGGCAATTCGGCGATCAGAAGTACTTGGATCAGTGGCCGCAACTGTTCGGGCCGATTGTGCACATCGTCCGTCAGGTGGAAAAGACACTGGCACCTTGGAACGTTCGTCATTTCTCGAATTGTGGAACAGAAAACGCATTAACGCCGGTCTTCTACCATTTTCATGGACTGCGGATTGTCTCCCCGCGTCGGGCGCTGTTGTACGAGTATTACCGCGTTTCCGAGGCAGGCCTACGACTGTACCGCGACTATACAGCCGTGTTATTCGATTGTCTCGATCGGCTTCGGCACCATGGCATCCCTGTTCCCCTATTCCCATTACCGGTACTAAAGGCACCGCATTGGTTGAAACGCGCCATTACACGGATTCGGCAGTTGCGAGGCCACATTGGGGGTCAAGTGTTTGGCGACCTGGCTGCATCAAGGCCCGCTTTGGAATCGGCGGGGAGAGCGTTTGATGTCGAGGTAAAACCGGGAGCATGCGAGCGTGTGAGAGCGGAACAAGTGCCACAATCACGTCCAAATACATCATCGCTTTACTGATCGAAGGTTGTCAGTTCATTGGTTACGAGTCAGTCGGTCTAGTGTAAAGACGAATGCGATGGCAATAATCGCCAGCGCTATCGACAGCAAGACTTGACCGTCCAGTTCAGGTATTGAGTTGATCTGGAATGGCCAAATCTTTCGGAGCGAGCCGGCCATGAATCCGCACAAAATGGCCAAGGTTTGTGATTCATGCTGGGCCAACAGCCATCGCAAGATCTTGCTGAAACTTAGAAGACCAATAACACACCCTGCCAAGAAGACGCAGAAGGTGACCAATGTCGCGATACGGAGGTCAAAGTGAAATACGCCTTTCAACAGATCCTGCAGGACGCCGAGCATGTCATAATACTTCCCCAGGAGTAACAGAATAAACGCACCACTGATTCCGGGCAGAATCATTGCGCAAATGGCGATCATTCCGCACAGAAACACATAACCATTTCCCGATGGTGGGTTTGTCAATAGCGGTAATCCAACCAGCAAGAAGGCGAACACAGATCCAGTGACCGAACCGATTACATGGGCAGGCGTCCAATGCTTGACCTTCTTGGCAACAAGGATGCAGGATGCGATAATTAATCCAAAGAAGATTGCAAAGGTCGGCAGCCGCTGGTGTTCAAGCAAATAGAGCATCATGCGTGCCAGTCCACCGACACCAAGTACAATCCCACTGGCCAAAGTGACCAAAAATCGCAGATCGACGTGTTCGGCCGCGACACTCCATTGCTTTAGTTTCACATACGTCAACAGCGTCATGTCGAAGCGACTAATGGCCGTGACAAGTCGACTGTAGATGCCCAGGATTAATGCTACTGTACCACCCGATACGCCAGGGATCGCGTCGGCCCCACCCATCAAAAGTCCGCTTGCGATGTGTGAGAAAACACCGGTTCGTAGCCGGGCGATTAGTTTCATTTCGCCTTTGCCAGAATTGGGTTGTGAAATTCGTTGAAGGATGGCAGAGTGAGTGCGTGCGAATAGTATTCGTCCTTTCCAATTGTGCAAAGACCGGAACAGGAAAAAGACCAATTAAAGGACCTGGATTACGAATTGACCTGGACGTTCGCCGCATATGGAAGTGTCCACATTGCGGAAACATGCGGAAGACGGCCGGACTGATTGTTGCACAGATATGCGGTTGCACATCTGAGCACGTGTGGATGCAACTCATCGAAGATTCAAATCTGGTGTCGTCAGTAGCGTCCCTAACAGATGATGAGCCAAAACCCGCAATTGACAATGAGCAAGAATCCGCGACTAACGGTAATCAGAAACTCGTCATCGATCATGATCAGACGGCAACTGCTGTCAAGGGCCAAAATCCAAGCTCTGCAGACGAGTCGCCGTCTGTGGAGGACGATGGGCAGGATCACAGTAAACACACCGCCCAAGACGGGAAACCATTGACTCAAGCGGACCCGCACGCAGAGGAACCGCGACGTGGAAATGGACTGCGCAAACGAAAAAAGGGTCGCAAGCGGAGAAAATACAAACCGGACAGTAAGCCGCCACAGCAACAAAACCCAGCTCAAACGCAGTCGTCGCCGAATCCCAACCAATCAGGGCCTCAAACTGCGACCTAGGATAATAAGACCCAACGAGTAGCAGTTGCCGCAGTGTGATCGCAGTTTTTATACTTCCGAAATGTCTCCGACACGTGTCGTCGAGCAGTCGGTTGAAATATGGATCAATCAGATATCGTCATCCGAGGTGCCCGCGAGCACAACTTGCGCGACATCGACCTGAATTTGCCGCGCAATCAATTGATCGTCATGACTGGTGTCAGCGGGTCAGGCAAGAGTTCACTGGCTTTTGACACACTGTACGCTGAGGGTCAGCGTCGGTATGTCGAGTCGCTATCAAGTTACGCTCGGCAGTTTCTAGGGCAAATGCCTAAACCGGACGTGGATGCCATCAACGGTCTGGCGCCATCGATTTCAATTCAGCAAAAGTCAACCGGCCGAAATCCGCGCAGCACGGTCGGGACGATCACGGAAGTTTACGACTATCTTCGAGTACTGTTTGCCCGTGTCGGACAGGCTTTTTGTTATCAGTGCGCAAGGCCGATCACCGCGCAAACGGTTGAACAGATCATCGAAAGCATAGTCCAATTGCCGGATGGTACACGATTTCAGATTCTGGCTCCGGTCATCCAGCGGCAAAAGGGAGAACATCGCGATTTGTTCGACGAGTTTTTGAAGCAAGGTTTTCTGCGGGCCCGAGTCGACGGAAAAATCGTGCAGTTGACAGATGAACTGCACTTGGATCGCCAAATGCGTCACACGATCGAGGTGGTCATTGACCGTCTTGTCGCAGGGAAAACAGGCCGCAGCCGTTTGGCGGAAGCCGTCGAAACGGCCCTGAAGCTGTCCGGCAGTACGCTAATTGTCGTTCGTGAGAGCGAAGACTCTGTTGAGCCGCATGCAAGCGATTCGAATAAGACGCTGCTCGGCGGGAGCCTCATTGTCCCGTTCCACGAGGAACTCTATAGCTCCAATTACGCTTGTACGCGTTGTGGAATCAGCTACGAACCACCGACTCCGCAGTTGTTCAGTTTTAACAGTCCGCAGGGGATGTGTCTGGACTGTAACGGTCTGGGGATGCGTCACGATTTCATGATCGACGCATTAGTTCCCGATTCGCGCAAGTCGATTTCCAAGGGGGCTATCAGACTGTTGGGAAACATTCGCAGGATCGGTCGTTGGCGACGACACATCTTCTATGGCGCGGCACGAGCCATTGAAACCGATCTGAATTTACCTGAGGATTCTTTGTTGAACATGCCCTGGAAGGATCTACCCGTTGCGGCTCGTGATAAATTCCTGGACGGCATGGGAGATCGAAACATCACGTTTGAGTATCGATATTCAGGCGGCGTTTGGAAGCACGGGGGCACCTATGCGGGATTGATCCCCGATTTGTTGGAAAGCTATCGTAAGACGCACAATTCGATGCGTCGGCGGCAACTAGAAAAGTACATGGAGTTCATCCAATGCACCGATTGCAGAGGCGGACGACTAAATCCGCAAGCACGCAGCCTCAAACTGACAACTGCTAGTCAGAATTACGCCCAGCATGAAAAACCGCTGCAATTGAACTTGCCGGAAGTGTGCGCACTGAGTCTTCTTGAGGCTGCCGAGTTCTTTGAGGCATTGGAGCTGAGCACGACAGCACAGTTTATTGCGGAAGAAGTCCTGAAAGAAATCCGTGGTCGATTGGGTTTTCTGCTTCGTTGCGGTTTAGATTACTTGTCGTTGGACCGCGCAGCCCCGACACTTTCCGGCGGCGAAAGTCAACGCATCCGGCTCGCAGGCCAGATTGGCTGTGGCTTGGTCGGTGTTGTCTACATTTTGGATGAACCATCGATTGGTCTGCATCCGCGAGACAACCGCATGTTGTTGGATAGTCTGTGCGATCTGCGAGATCTGGGAAACACGGTCATCGTGGTCGAACACGACGAAGAGACAATGCGGTCGGCGGACCATATCGTCGATTTTGGACCCGGGGCGGGAATTCGTGGCGGGCAGGTAGTCGTTCAAGGTTCGATAGACGATCTCAAGCGAACCAAGAAAAGTGTCACTGGTCAGTACCTGTCGGGAAAACAGTCGATTTCTGTTCCGACACAACGCCGCAAGATCGGCGCAAGAATCCTGAAAGTTGTCGCAGCTCGACACAATAATCTGAAAAACATAGATGTATCGTTTCCACTGCAATCGTTCATTTGTGTGACCGGCGTCAGTGGGTCAGGGAAGAGCTCTTTGGTAAATGATATCTTGTGGCAGGTTCTAAACCGTGACGTCAATAAAGGAAACGGGACTCCCGGCCGCCATTCCCGAATCAACGGGCTGCACCATTTGGATAAGGCGATCGATATAGATCAATCGCCCATTGGCCGAACGCCACGGTCGAATCCAGCTACGTACGTGAAGTTATTCGACAAAATTCGAGATCTTTTTGCAAAACTTCCGCAGTCACGCCTGCGCGGCTACAAACCGGGTCGTTTCAGCTTCAATGTTTCAGGCGGACGCTGCGATGCGTGTGACGGCTATGGCGCCAACAAGCTGGAGATGGATTTTTTAGCCGATATTTGGGTCACCTGTCCGGTTTGCGATGGACGGCGCTTCAATCACGAAACGCTCGAAGTCCGTTTCAAGGGCAGTAATATCGCCGAAGTGCTGCAAATGGACGTCCAGCAAGCGCTGGAACATTTTGCGAACGTTCCGAAGATTGTGAAGCTGCTGAAGACTCTGCACGATGTTGGATTGGATTACTTGCAACTAGGTCAGCCGTCGCCAACGCTCTCCGGCGGTGAAGCGCAGCGGATTAAGTTGGCTCGCGAGCTGGGAAAGCGTTCCACCGCCCGCACAATCTACTTGCTTGACGAACCAACAACGGGATTGCATTTCGAAGACATCAGGAAACTACTGGAAGTGCTGCACGGGTTTGTCGATGCGGGCAACACCGTGCTGGTGATTGAGCACAATCTGGACGTTGTGAAGACGGCCGATTGGATCATCGATCTGGGCCCTGACGGTGGCGAGGGTGGCGGTCAGGTCGTTGCGGAAGGAACACCGGAGAAGATCGCCTGTTGTCCGGATTCATATACGGGACACGCACTAGCGTCAAGTTTGAGTTGGACGAAGTCAAGACGGCGGAGAGATTCCTCTCAACTGAAGCAACATTTTGGCCGTTCTGACAAAAGAAAACGGTCTTCTGTTTCGGCTTACAATGGTAAGAACAATCGCGAAATTGTTGTTACGGGTGCCGCTCAGCACAACTTGCAGCACATAGACGTAAAAATTCCTCGTGATCGGTTGAGTGTCTTTTGCGGTCCCAGTGGAAGCGGTAAGAGTTCGCTGGCTATGGACACCCTCTACGCCGAAGGGCAGCGGAGATACGTCGAATCGCTGTCGGCCTATGCCAGGCAGTTTCTGGGCCAAATGCCCAAACCTCGCGTCGAACACATTTACGGGCTGTCACCAGCAATTGCTATTGAGCAGAAGACGACTGGACAAACGCCGCGATCCACGGTCGGTACAGTCACGGAGATTTACGACTATTTGCGCATCTTATACGCGAGACTCGGTGTGCTGCATTGTCCCAATTGTGACATTCCCGTCAACACGCAAACGACCGACGAAGTCATTGACAAAATCCAGTCGCTGCCGGAAGGGACGAGACTGACCATCCTGGCTCCGCAGGAAGTCCGAGTGGGGCAACTACATGAACAGCTTTGGGAAAGCGTGCGCGAACAAGGGTTCCTGCGAGTTCGCGTCGATGGAACCACATATCGGCTGGAAGACGTTCCCGCGATTGACCGTCGACGCATGCATCACGTTGAGGTAGTGGTCGACCGAGTCACAGTGAATTCGAGCTCAAGCTCGCGTATTGCCGATTCGGTGGAAATCGCTCTAGACCTGGGACGCGGTATAATTCAGATCGCTCACTGGGACAACTCGGTCCCGGAAGTGGATTGGCGCGTTGACCGCTTCAGCCTGCATTTTGTGTGCGAGCAATGTGGACTTAGTTTCGAGGAACTGACACCGCATAATTTCTCGTTCAACAGCCCTCTCGGTTGGTGCGAAGCTTGTGAAGGATTGGGGACTGAACAGGGCACCAACCTGTCGGCGTTGATTGCCGATTCGCGACGAACCCTGTTCGATGGCGCCGTGAGAGCTTGGCCCGACGTCCAGCAGAACCAAACGTTTCGGAGAATGTTGGATGCGATGGCCAAGCACTTCCGAATTCCGTTGGACGTACCCTTCGACCGACTTGAACCGACACATCAACGGATGGTGCTGTACGGTACCGGAGAGCGTTGGATTCCGTTCGCAAAACGAACTGGCGTCAAATTCCAATACAAGGGCTTGTATCCGGCAATTGAAGAGGCATCGCGGGTTTCGTTTGTATATCGGAAAAAGTTGTATGATCTAGTCGGCGAGGTGGCCTGCTCGGTCTGTCAAGGCAGTCGTTTGCGAGACGATGCTGCCAGCGTGCGCGTTCACGGAAAGAGGCTGCATCAAGTGTGCGAACTGCCGTTGGACGAAGCGTTGTCATTCTTGAAGAAAATGAAACTTGCGGCCGTCGAGCGCAAGATTGCTGGCGATTTGTTGCAAGAGGCAACCAGTCGACTGTCGTTCCTGATCGATATCGGGTTGCACTATCTTACGCTCTCTCGACGGTTGCCCACACTTTCTGGCGGTGAAAGCCAGCGTATTCGGTTAGCGGGCCAAATCGGCCGCGCGTTGACTGGCGTCTTGTATGTTCTGGACGAACCGACGATCGGGCTGCATCCGTGCGACAATAATCGATTGCTCGGGGCCTTGAATAAACTTCGCGATTTGGGAAATACGTTGGTGTTGGTCGAACATGATCGCGAAGTGTTGAAGGCGGCTGATCGGCTGTACGACTTTGGACCAGGTGCTGGCCGGTTGGGTGGGACAGTCGTCGGACAAGGGACACCCAAACAATTGAGTCGCAGGAAAAGCTCGCTCACCGGACAATTCCTGGCTGACAAGCGGATGATTCCCATTCCGAATAATCGACGGATATCCGTTTTGGAAAGACCCCCGGATTCTTTAAGGAGCAGGGGTTCTGGACCAGTCCCACCCGGTGTCGGCTGGCTGGAACTTCTTGGAGCAAAACAAAATAACCTGCGCGACGTTGATCTGCGCATTCCGCTGGGGACGCTGACTTGTGTCACCGGCGTCTCCGGATCAGGAAAAAGTTCCCTGATTGAGGAAACCTTGGCCAAGGCCGTTGCAAAACGCTTGTACCGTACGACTGAAACACCAGGTCCTTTTGACGAGATTCTCGGACTGGAATGCATCAACAAGGTGATCGTTGTTGACCAAAAGCCGTTGGGCAACACTCCGAAATCCAATCCCGGCACGTACACTGGTGTTTTTGAACACATTCGGGAACTCTTCGCACGATTGCCCGATGCTAAAATTCGTGGTTATCAACCGGGTCGATTCAGCTTCAACCGGTCGGGCGGGCGCTGTGAGGTCTGCGAAGGTAATGGCCAACAATGTATCGAAATGCACTTTCTTCCCAATGTTTGGGTCGAATGCGATGAATGCCACGGCCAGCGCTACAACAAGGAAACTTTGGCAGTCAAATATCGTCGTCAATCCATTTCCGATGTGCTTGACATGCCAATCGACCAGGCGTTGGACCTGTTCCAGAACATCCCCAAAATCCGCGGATTTCTGGCAACACTGTGTGCCATTGGTTTGGATTACCTGACTTTGGGTCAGCCGGCTCCGACGCTCTCGGGCGGCGAGGCACAGCGTGTCAAGCTGGCCGCCGAATTAGCTCGGCCAAACACCGGCAAGACACTCTATATCTTGGACGAGCCTACCACAGGACTCCACTTCAGCGACATTGAAAAGCTGTTGAAAGTCTTGAACAGTTTGGTGGAGCAGGGTAACACGGTCGTCGTCATCGAGCACAATCTGGACGTCATCAAAACGGCCGATTGGATCGTCGACCTAGGCCCGGAAGCGGGCTACGATGGCGGTTGGATCGTCGCCCAGGGGACTCCGGAACAGATTGTTGAACACACAAAACGACATAAGTTGTTACATTCCAAGAAAGTCTGCGGAAACGGGTGGCGCAAAGGCGTCCAATTTTCGACCGTTTCTCAACCCTCAACTCTTCTCCGCTCCCATACCGGCGAGATGCTGCAAGACGTCTTGGCCAAAGGCGTTCACACTGAACGTGAGTTTTTCGACGCTGGTGCAGCTAGTCGTCGCCGTGACGGTGATCTCGACTTAGGTCAGGTGGGGCGTGGTGCGAAGATGCCCTGGCAAAAAGATGGTCGCGACTGGCACACCAACGAGCGTGTTGGTCACAACGGGCGTCCCTGCCGTTGGGAAGGAGCCGCTTTAGCACGGATTGTTGACTTCATCAAAACGACTCGGGAATTCCGACCAACTGATTGGAATAGCCGTAGCGTCGTCGAGATCACATCGGATGTCAAACAAGAAACGTGGTTCCTGCACGCGTTGACTGGCGATGAATGGTTTCTGACATTGAAGTTTCGTGTCGAGCGAAATGCTTTCAAGCGGGACGAACTTGATCGTCAGCTGGCCCTGAAGCATTGCGACGATATCGACGAGCTTCCCGTGTATGGCAGATCCGAACGCGTCCGGGTGAAAAACCTAAAAGGACCTTGGCAGGAAATTACAATCACTGTGCATTGGATAAACGAAATCGACACGCCGGACTTCTGGGAATTTTTGAAGCAGGCGCAGCGGTCGTATTTGGGCCAGGTACACCGCAAGAAACTCGATCCCAAGGCATTGACCCCGTGGAAGGTTCTGGGACGCAAGTGGCATTTGTCGCGCAAGGGATTCCCTAGTCGCAAGCGTGTGGCCTGGAAACCTGAAGTCTGCGACAAACTGGCTGATTTGCTGCAGCAGGTGCTGTCCGATGTCACGGTTGACTGGAGTAACAAACAGGTTGTCTATTTTCGCCGTCAAGGAGAGCAGGATGTCTGGGCCGCGATGCATACCAAGCGTCGGGGTGGGGTCGATTTGTCGCTGTTCACCGAACCGGGTCGGGTTGCCTTGGGGCGAGTTGCGGCCTTTGGTGCCGAACGACACATTATTCCACAGCGAGCTGGCCACGAAGCTGTCAAAATACGTTTCAAGACGGTTAACCAAGTCACCGTCGCGCCGCTACGCGAATTTCTTAAAGAACTCGTAATGAATTGAGCCGACGTTCACTCACACTTTTCCCAACAGTACTAGGCAACGTATGATAACAGTAAAAGCAGGTCCAGCGATCGATGACTTGGCCAAGTGGTAGTAAGTGCGCCGTTTTGGTCGGTGTATACAAACGAGTCGACAAAGTATCATGATGATGGATAATTCTGAGTCCCGCGAATCTCAGATTGAAACCAATCGAGAGCTCTCGAAGCCTGAGGGCGACGCAGGCGGCACTGAACGGGCAAAGTCATCCTTACCAGATTCGAGCAAACCAGTGAATTCATCCGTTAATGCACCCGAAGCGTCTGGCATTAAAGATTTTAAGGATCGGATGCTCGGCGAGATTCGGCTACTTAGATGCTTGGGACGCGGTGGGATGGCGGATGTGTTTCTGGCCGATCAGACGTCGTTGAAACGACAGTTGGCAATTAAAGTGTTGCGGCCCGATTTTGTATCAGACCAGGTCTATGTGAAGCGATTTGAACGCGAAGCAACAACAGCCGCCGGGCTGAATCATCCGAACATCATTCAGGTCTACGCAATCGGGGAAACCGACGGAGTCCATTACATTGCCCAAGAGTACGTTCAAGGGTGGAACCTCCGTGAATTCTTAATTCGTAATGGGCCTCCCAGTTTTACGTTGGCTCTGCACATAATGAAACAGGTCGCTTCAGCGCTGCAGGTTGCTGGTGAAGCCGGCGTCGTGCATCGTGATATCAAGCCGGAAAACATCATGATTACGCGCACGGGTCGAGTCAAAGTGGCCGACTTCGGCATTGCTCAACTAACCTTGGCTGGCGAGCGTGTCAATCTAACTCAGGACGGCATCACCATGGGGACGCCGCTATACATGAGTCCCGAACAAGTCAATGGTGATAAGGTGGACCAGCGCAGTGATATCTATTCATTCGGAGTCACCTGCTACCACTTGCTGGCAAAACATCCGCCTTTCCAAGGCGACGCAATGAGCGTCGCCGTCAAACATTTGACCGAAGAACCTGAACCATTGATTCAGCGGCGTCCCGATTTGCCTCGCCAAATCTGCACGATCATTCACAAGATGATGGCGAAGCACCCAGACAATAGATTTCCGGATGCCAAAGCCGTTCTGAAGGACCTGAATCGGATCGACAAGACGACCCATCCGACACAGGACCGTTTTGGTTTGGACTTGTCCGATTGGAATACGTCAGGCGGACGGCAGGTCTGGATTGGCATGCTGCATTCATTTACGTGGCACGCTCACCGAAAGTTGTTCTTGTATTTGATCGCGTGTTTGTTGCTGGCCGTCGTCGCATCCGGAATCGGCTGGTTGTCACGCCCCGGAAACCCTTTGGATGCGCCGGTACAGGCCAAGCATAAAATTCAAAAGCAGAGAACAGCGAGCGCGCAGTACTACTTGGCGCTTTCTCTGGTCGACGATGAAGACGCCTGGAAAGCGGTACGGCAGCACTTTCCCGATGCTATTTTGGAAATTCAAAGGGCGGACGAGAATTTGGCCATGCTGTATTTGTCGTCTCACCGCCTTGACGATGCGGAACAGATCTTCAAGATGTTGTCTTCGCTCAGTGACGACGATGTCGCCTTAAAGGCGCAGGGGATTGCTGGCCTGTCGGTGATTGCCTGTCTTCGGGGCGATCACCAACAATCACAGCGAACTATTGCCGTTCAGCTCTATCCAATTCGCACCAACTTGGATCGCCAAATGGAATCTTTGGTCCGTGAAGCGATCAACCAGAACCGAAGTTTCTTGGACACGGCAGTTGCAAAAGGGTACGAAGAGCTCTTCAATAGCGGACCGGATCAGCGCGACCTTGGCCAACCACGCCGCAAAGGTGGTGGACCGGATCAGCGCGACTTCGGCCAACCACGCCGCAAAGGTGGCGGACCGGATCAGCGCGACCTTGGCCAACCACGCCGCAAAGGTGGTGGACCGGATCATCGCGACTTCGGCCAACCACGCCGCAAAGGTGGCGGACCGGATCAGCGCGACCTTGGCCAACCACGACGCAAAGATGGTGGACCGGAATCGCTCGAAACTTCGATCCGCTGATTGCCGGGTATTTCTTGACGCGATACAATCGGGGACGATCAGTCTTACGAACTCGCCATCTGGCACAACACATCACACTCTTCGATCTGGTGGTGATGTATCCGCACGATTTTCAGTGACTGAGCTTGTTCACGGACACTGACTTGCAATTTCTGATTGCTGACGACACGGGGACTTACAGACTGTGGCCGTACTAAAAGTTCTCAAGGGTAGTTGCCCTGGACAAATCCGTGACTTGCACGGCGAGAAAACTGTTTTCGGCCGTCATCCGAACTGCCAAATTGTCTTAGACAACGCAGCGGTCAGCAGGCATCATGCGCAAATTCTAGAGAGCCACGGTCACTTCTATCTTGAAGATTTAAGGAGCCGAAACGGCACGCAGTTGAATGGAGCCCCAGTGGACGGCCGATTCGAGTTGCGCGAAGCTGACAAGATTACAGTTTGTGGTTTCGTCTTCCGGTTTCATTTCGAAATGCCACCGGCCGAGGGACTTTCGACGGAGAGTGCTTTGTTGGTTGCGGATCGCGTGAAAGTGAATCAAGCAAAAACGAACCAGGCCACGGTGATATCCAAAACCGATGACTTGATCAATATTGACGGAGTGGATGCAAGCGATAGTGCCGGGCAGTCGTCGATCATCAGTGTGCTCGATGCTAGTTCGGCTTCCGACTTGCGCTTAAGCGTTAATCCGGAATTGAAGCTGCGAGCCATCGTCGAGATTAGCAAGAGCCTTGGCCAGGTTCTGGAACTCACTGAAGTCCTGGACAAGATTCTTGTGGGCCTGTTCAAGAGTTTCGCTCAGGCGGACGAGGGCTTCGTCGTTTTACGAGACGCTAAGACTGGAGAGTTTTCTATCAAGGCGTCCAAAACACGCCGTGGCGAAAACGCTGATGCGGGTCACATCAGTATGACAATCATGACGCAGGTCTTAGAGAAGGGTGACGGCGTTTTAAGCGATGACGCCTCTGAAGATAGTCGATTCAAGAACAGTGAAAGTGTAGCCGATTTAAAGATTCGCTCGGTGATTTGTGCGCCATTGCTCAGTCAATCGGACGGGGCGCTGGGAGTGATTCAGATCAGCACAAGCAACCGGCGGACCCAGTTTTCGCAAGACGACCTGGACTTGTTGATCAGCGTAGCGACTCAAGCCCGTCTGGCCATTGAAAATGCCAGTTTACACCAAGCGAACATGCAACAACGTGACCTGGAAAGAGAACTGGAGTTCGCCCAACAGGTTCAGCTCGGTTTCTTGCCGAGCAAGCGTCCCAAGCTTGCGGACTATTTATTCTACGACTACTACGAGGCGGCGCACCACATCGGCGGTGACTACTTCGATTATGTGACCATTTTCGATCGTACGGTGTCCAACGTGTCCAAGGTGGCTATAGCTTGTGCCGACGTTGCAGGAAAAGGCTTGGCCGCAGCGCTGTTGATGGTGAGACTGAAATCTTTGGCGCCGAACCAGCTTCAGACACAGCCCAATGTTGAGTCGGCAATGACCGCGTTGAACAGAGATGTTGCGACTTGCGGGCTGGGACACCGATTCATTACGTGCGTCATGGCAGTAATTGATCCCCAAAAGCACGAGGTCTATCTGGCGAACGCCGGGCATCCGAGTCCAATTCGCCGCGATATCGAAGGTTTTGTTCAGGCGGTAGGCCATCAGCAATCGGGAATGCCGCTTGGAATCCAGCCGGACCAGCAGTTTCGGGAAGTGCGTATGAAAATCGAGCCCGGCGACACCTGGTTGTTCTATACCGATGGCGTGACTGAGGCGATGACTGTCGACGGGGAGATTTATGGCATCCAACGGTTGCAGGATTACATTGCTCGTGGACCGGATGACTTGGAACAACTTGTGAAAGGAATCGTGACCGATGTAGAAGAGTTCAGTTCGGATGCGCAGCAACACGACGACATGTGCATTGTCTGTTTCCAGCGCAACCCGTGACGTTTGATCAGTGATTGCATCCGGACGATACAGACGGATTCTATGTTGTTTTGGGGATAACGGACTACCGACGGTGACACTAGATACTTACTCGATCCTTGGTGAGCAGGGGTGCATTGCGAATCGGCTGACGCAATACGAAAAGCGTCCGCAGCAAATAGAAATGGCCGCAGCGGTTGATCGCGCAATTGCGGACGAATCACATCTTTTGGTCGAGGCGGGCACGGGTGTAGGAAAGAGCTTTGCTTATCTGATTCCTGCCATTTTGGCCGCGACGGCTCACAAGAAAAATCGGGAAAAACGCAAGCGAGTGATCGTATCGACACACACGATCAGTTTGCAGGAACAGCTCATTCAGCGGGATATCCCATTTTTGAAGGCCGTGCTTCCGGTTGATTTCTCAGCCGTGCTGGTTAAGGGACGCGCAAATTACTTCAGCCTACGCCGCTTGAAGGGAGCTGTTGAGCGGGCACAGTCGTTGTTCGCCCAGCGCGACGAATTGGAACAACTCCAGAAGATTTTGACGTGGTCGAAACAAACGACTGATGGCAGCCGGTCCGATCTCGAATTCTACCCAGTGCCGCTGGTTTGGGACGAAGTGCAAAGTGAACACAGCAACTGCCTGGGGAAGAAGTGTCAAACTTACAGGCACTGTTTCTATTACAAGGCCCGCCGCCGAATTTGGGACGCTGATCTATTGGTCGTCAACCATTCATTGTTTTTCTCAGATTTGGCGCTCCGCCGCGAAGGCGCCAACATACTCCCTGATTACGATGTTGTTATCTTCGACGAGGCCCACAAAATCGAAGCGGTTGCGGGCGACCATCTAGGACTCTCTGCGTCGAATGGGCAGATTCAATACCTGCTGAATAAACTCTACAACGATCGCACAAACCGTGGGTTGCTGGTTCATCACAAGCTGGACAAATGCCAACAGGCCGTCGTCCGGCTGCGACAACAGCAGGACGACTTCTTTACGGCGGTTCGAACGTATGAGCATCAGCACTGCACTAATAACGGACGGTTTCGCAATCCGCCGAAAATTCCGAATGAGCTGAGCCCATCGTTGCAATGTCTTGCGGCCTCTATTTCCGATTTTTCCACGCAACTGGAATCGGATGAAGAGAAGATCGAACTAACCGCTACGGCTGGTCGCTGCACGGCTATGGCCGATTCCATCGACGGATGGCTGAACCAAAAAATCAGCGATGCTGTCTATTGGGTGGAGTCTGGCGGTCGAAGCCGACAGCGCATGAAGCTGGTCTGTTGTCCGATCGAAGTTGGACCAGTGTTGCGAGAAGAGTTGTTCAACCAGGTCAAATCGACCATCTTGACCAGTGCAACACTTTCCGTCGGGCGGCAGAGCTTCGAGTTTTTTAAGAGTCGCGTCGGTTTGACCGAGACGAACGACCTAAAACTGGGCAGTCCATTCAACTACAACGACCAGGTGAAATTAATTCTTCTGGAAGACATGCCCGATCCCAGCAATGAACCGGCCGATTACGAATCGGCCGTTTGCGAGAAGATTAAAAAATATGTTGCTCATACGGCTGGCCGTGCATTCGTGTTGTTCACCAGCCATAAAATGATGCAACGCTGTGCTGCACGCCTAAACGGATGGTTGGGGGACCAGAATCTGGCGCTGTTTTGCCAAGGCCAGGGTTTGCCTCGATCGCTAATGCTGGAACGCTTTCGCAACGATGAGTCGTCGGTGTTGTTTGGCACGGAGAGTTTTTGGCAGGGCGTAGACGTTCCCGGCGACACATTACAGAACGTTATTATCACCCGTTTGCCGTTCAGCGTTCCCGATCGTCCGCTGTTAGAGGCCCGAGTTGAAGCCATCCGGACCCGGGGCGGCAACCCGTTTATGGAGTATCAGTTGCCCGAAGCTGTGATTAAATTGAAACAAGGCTTCGGTCGCTTAATCCGTCGCAAAACAGATCGCGGTCAGGTCGTGATTCTGGATCCACGCATCCGCACAAAACAGTATGGCCATCTATTTCTGAAAAGTCTGCCAGAATGCCAACTGATTGTCGACCCGACGTAGCAGCAGCAACACTGTCGATTGTGGATCACTGCGTGTCGGCCTTCGCAGGATGCTCGTGAAGGTCGTACTAGAGCATTTTGAGGAATGACTCGTCCCAGCCCCGTTGGTTACAAGACAACTCAAAAGGTTCTAAGAAAACTTGCAAACTCTCTGTGTACTTACGCCGGCTACTCTTGCGAATTCAAGTGCGAAATTCCCACGACTTTAGCTTCCTTTTGGCGGAGCCTGCGGAGCATGTGAATCACAAAACGAGACATACCGTGTTCGCCGTAGATCCACACTTCAGCCATTTTTCCCGCTGAAGCCACCCGAGTGATAGAGGTTGGAACGAGCAGCCGTTTCCGAACCTCACTAGAACTCATTCCAATTGAGATGTTGGCATCGAGCACAGTTCCGCGATCGAGATTCAGCGAGTCGTTCTTGATCCACAGTTCGTCTTTCAGTATGTAACCGAAACCTTGCAGCATTTCGGCGATATTCGAATTGTGAGTTGATTTGTAGGCTTCCAGCAGTAACCGGACAGCCGTTTGTTTGTCGTTGAACAAATTGACGTATTGGTCAGCTAGTTGAATCAATCCGCTCGGTCCCTCCTGACGCAGTCGTTTTTCCTGAGAATTCAACCAGCGCTTCAGCGTTTCATCGGCTTTCGCAGGTCGCTTCCGACTAATGAAGTCGTCATGTAACTGGAGCATTTGTTGTTGAGTAAGTTTTTCGACATTCGAGAGTTTCAAGGACAGTCCTCGCTCGCGGTGTCTTTCGGCCAACTCTTTCAGCTCCGGCAATTCCTTTTCAATCGACTGGGCGATCTCAAAACCGCTGCGGCCTGTTTGCGAGCCATGTGTTAAGATCGTGTGCAACACGACGTTACTGTAAAGAATACGATGGAGTTTTGGTCGGTTTGCGACGCTGCTGGTTTTATAGAACTCAAGCGGATTAGCCAAGTAAGCTTGCCGCAACGCATTTTCGGTAGGTCCCAGGGAATCTCGGCTGCCGGGCAAGTTATGGACGATCCGTTGCTTCAGATCGGCCAGCTGCTTCGCGACATTGTCCTGTTTGCGAAGCGTTTGCCACGACAATTGATAGGCTTCATGCCTCAACGTAAGCCATAGCCAGTCCGGTATCATCAGTGTCTCACACTTCTCCGCCAGTCGCAGCAGCGCGTTCGGAGTGATTTTTTCTAGACGACTACGTTCCATCTCGATGCCCTTTTGGTAAGCCCGAACTGCTTGATCGGCAAGTTCTTTGTCCTGGTAGAACTTGCTGCGTGCCGTGGCCCATTCGCCTAATTCGTACCAATCTTTGGGCTGCGTGTTGGGACCGGTCGGCCGGCGCCTGCGGAACGTTACGATATCGCTAGGGAGCTGCCGCAGAGTGTCGACAGCGAAGAACAAATTTCCTTTTTCTTTCGCAATTCGACCGGACACGACAATAATTTTACTTCCTCTTGGTTTGGACAGTCTCTTTTTAGACCGAAACCTCAAGTCACACTTTGCGAAGCGGAAGTGAGTGGATCCGACGACAACAGAGAAAGAAGAATATCGGCCTTCTAGCCGCAATTGTCTGCCGACAAGTTTGGACCAGCTTGGCTTCAGTTTGTTAAAGCTTTGAATCGACTGTGTTCTTCTCACTGTCAAGTCAGGCGCATGGCCCAATGCAACCGCGGCGAAAACCGTGGGAAACCCCGTCCTTATGGCAATAGCGGCAGTCGTTGCTGCCGTCACTTTCGTCTGTTTGTCCAAAAGTTCTCTGATTTGCTTTTCCGTGGTTAATTCATCGGGTTGGAAACCCAGTGCCTGCAGAGTTTCGAAGCGAGACCAAAGGAACGCGGAATCGGGGCGGAGTAACAGGTTCCACGATTTTCGGTGCGAATTTTTCAGGCGGCATTCTTGCAGTTGTGCGGCAAAGATGACGGGACGCGAATTCATTCGTTCATCTTCCACATCCAGTGACGTCAGCTTTTCGAATACACGTAGGTTAGCTTCCAAGACAACCGGTTTGTCGCCGATCGTAAGGGGAAGATCGATTGAGTGGATCCGTTTACCATCACGACCAGAAGACGTCGTCAGGACCGTTTGAACCACAATCCATGTATCAAGGTGGCTAGTCCGGAACTGTTCATGCCAGTTGTCGATCCCGTGTGTATGGGCGGTCTTTTCGGCGTCGTTGATGATGTCGATCAGCGATGCCGTCGCCAGTCGGTTGGCCACCTTGGATTCGCGGTGCATTCTACGGACGGTGCGGGCATGTTCGTCGTTCTGGCCAGTTACGTCTAATGCCTGGCATGCGATTTTAAATTCCTTAGCGGCTGTTGCGAAATCACCGTCACGCAGCGCCGTACGCCCGTTTTTCGTAGCGATTTTGAAACTGACATGGGCCCGCTGCACCGCGTTGGTTGTGATTGTCCAGTAGACCGTGCCGCCAATTGCTCCCAGAATGCACAACATAATCAGTTGGACAGTGGTGAGTGTTTTCCAGAGACGCCGGCCGGTTAAACTAAAATCTACGATAGCTTCCTTCGTTTGCCTTTTGGGCTGACTGGTCTTCATAATCATGGCTGTTGGCCCGTGCTTCGGAACATCTTGTTCGGTTTGGTTGACTTCATCGGTCCGAGGCGGATCTTATCGCGCTGCATGATTTTTGGTCTTGCGTCCCTCAACTTTGAAGTTTCTCCGCTGACACTTTGGAAATACGTCGGACGGTAAGATGAAAAACGGCTCTGCGCAATTCTTGCGCAACACTCGTTGATAGCAGTCGTATCGAATTCCACTGACAACGTTGCTGCATTGATACGAAATTTCGAATGGTTCGGGCAGCGCATCGGGACTGCGGCGAGTCAGAACATTCGCAGCCTTGTCGAGCCAACTAAACATTGTGCAATCAGGTCTGCAATTCCTGAGATTTCTTGTGTAACTTACGCTTCGGAATGAACCTGAAAAAAAGTTCTGCTAGACGGTGACGAGTAAATGTTGGCGTCGCGTTTTATATACCACTACACCACCGATTATCGAGTGCAGTAATCACTTGGTCAATGCCGTGCAGATGGCCAATTTACGTCTGATTTCTAGCGTTGAATTTGACGAGACGGTGGCGCTGCTAGAGATCGGTCTGCTAGCAGAGGTCTGACGATCTGCAACGATTGTGACGCGAAGCTGGACTGCAGCAGTTGTTGATCAGTGCGTCGTTCAGCTTTGTGGGCGTGTTGCTGGCGGGCGAGATATGGGGCAGTGTCTCGTGTTTCAATAAGTGTTTGGCCGCCACGGCAATCAGCGTTGTGATTGAGTTGGCTCGATCGACATACCGAATTCATCGATCAGGTTCGCTGATAGCCAGATGGGATCTTTCCGAGACCGGCCGTGTTTCGGAAACGACGGCCAAATGAAGTCGGCAACGGTTTCTATGTTGCATCCGGGACGTCGTCACCGGCGTAGTGTTCGTAAAATAGGCGTCCGATTTCTTCGCTCAGTCGCGACAGATAGCGACGTTTAAACATCGGTTCAGACACCTCGTACGTGGAAACTGGAGCCAATAGCGGAAACTTGGAAATGATCTCTTTATGGTAAATCTTGTCACCTTCACCGTCTTCGTCCATTTCCCACACACTCACAGCACCGTCTGCACGCCCGCGAAACAGATCGCTGCTGTTCTCTTCAAAGAGAACAAAATTCTGGAGATCGACGTAGATTACATATTTGACGCTTAGCGCGTGTCCAATCTCATCTGGCTCAGACCATTCCGAGTTCTCATCGAGCCACGCATTCACGCGGTCCGGATCGATGGTTTTCACTCGATGCTGGTGCATTCGGTAGGAAATATACTTGGCCAAATCCTGGTCGATCTCGGGATAATTCCATTTGACTTCGTCAGGCACGTAGCACACGACAGCAACGATGACGTCCTTGTCCGTCATTGACTTTCTTGTCGTAGCGTCGAAGTCGGGTTCAATCGAGGGCGGCCCACCAATCAGATAACCCAACAAAACGATGTAATTGCAGCCCGCCAATGAAACGGTTGCCGTCAAAGCGGCCAACATCCTGAATCCGACGCGGATGTTTGTATGATTTGATTTCATGTTATTTTCTGTCACTTTCATTATGCGATCCTTCGCAATTTATGACCGCTTGGTGAAAACTATCAAAGATCTTGGTCCGGTCGGTAGTCGCACAAGTATCGTGACAGTTGATCACCGATAAGATTCAAGAATCGCTGTTGGAATACTCGCATAGAAATTTCGTCGGCGGAATCTGGGTATAGTTTGGGATACTTGGTGTGATAATCTTCGATGAAGACTTGCCGCGTCCGTTTCTGACCGTCAATCGTTTCGATCTGGTAAACCGAAACCGTTCCACTGATCCGGCCACGCAACATCATCGGGCTGTTTTCTTCCCGGAATGCAATTTGCTCGAGATTGAAGTGCACCAAGTAGTCGGCATCAAAGTCTCGTGCCAGTTCCGAGGGATTATCGAAGCCACCGTTATCGCCCAGCCAATTGGCGACCTGATCCGGATTGATGAAATCGATGCCATTTTGCTTCAGTCGGCGGGCGATTCCATCAATAAGGTCAAAATCGATTGATGGTACTTCTGACTTGATCGATTCAGGAGTCGAGCAGACGATCAGCAGCGTGCTTTTGCCATTGGCCAGATCAACTCCGGTTTTGGATCGAAATGTGGACGGGACCAGCGGATTGCCGAAAATCATTTTTCCCGTCATGACGAACAACGAGCATCCGGCTAGGCAGCACACCATCGAGCCAGCCAACGCAATCGCGTAAAGCTTCCTTGCCTTGTTCATAATAGATGAATCCAGAGTTCGGTGGTTGGGTCTGAGTGTTCATGATGCAAGCGGATCGCGTCAACGTGTGAATCCTGAAACTGGAACACCGAAGCCTATTCCTTTCACCTCAACAACAATTTCGATGTCCATTGTACGACGCACACCCCGGACAGGACCGATAACACGCACAGTAGGAAAACGTGAGGTCGCCTAACCCTCCACAAATGTCCTTGGTAAGCGCTCAACCAACACCAGGGAATTTGAGCAGCACAGATGGCCGCCAACAATACCCCGGCCGTATTGGCTTGCGCTGCCTGTTTAAATTGGCCTCGGACAAAATGCGAAAAGCTGGTCGTCATCCCGCAGCTCGGACAGGGAATGTCAAACAAAACTAGAGACGTACACGGCGGCAAGCCAAGTTCCTGATGAGTGCCATATCTGTGTGTGTCAGGTTCCAGCGACAGGGCCACGGCGAAGCCGGCCAACACAATCAAGCTCCACAAAACCAGTAGCACTCGGCCAGTTCGTCCTAGTGGAAATCCGGTTTGATCACAGACGTCGTCCATCGTGGGATTGCCGGAGAGTGAGGGTAAATACTGGTTTTTCACGTTCGTTGCAAGGTCGAATTGTTTTGTATGACTCAGAGGAAAATTCGGTGTCCATTCACATAGCGCCGAGTCGAAGAAAATCGGAGTACGCGTCGATTCCAGGCCAATGAAGAATTAGGGCGGTTTCCTAGCGAGATGACAAGGCCAAAACGGATTCGCTCACTCCTCGTTGCAAGGTATCAGGTTTCGCTGCAAGTTGTTAAATCGTAGTATTCAGCTAGGTGAATTGTAGTGTTTCGTAAGATGAAATTACGAAACCCATCTATAGTCTGGCGCGGTGAAGACGGTGCTCGGTGTAATACCTGGTAACCTATGTTGCAAGCTTAGTCCACGTCATTATACTTGATGTCGTATCAGCTTGAGTTCGGGAGCGATTTCGGTCCGCGTAGGTTTTATGAAGGGGTCGTTGGTTGTGACACTTGCAGAAAATGTCAATGTGCGTGATGTGCTTCGCGATCGATCGTCATTTGGTGCGGAAGAGGTCGAACAGCTTCAACAGGCAATTGTGAACCAACAGATACAGGAAGTCCGTGAAGAGATTTCAACTCTCAAGGCTGAGATCGATTCATCGGCGGGAGCTGCCAAAAACGACCTGCTTCGGCTCGGCATCGGTCTGTATTTGCTGGGCCAACACAAGGCAGCCCACGACTACCTGTCGGCAGTTACCGATAGTGCAATGGGCAGCTTTTACCATGCGTTAGCGCTTGCCTCACTGGATCGCCATGCCGAAGCCGAAAAGAAGTTCCAGGCGGCCGGCCAACTCGGACACGATCTGATCGAATGCATTTTGCGGCGGGCGGGCGCTATTCGCGTTCAAGGGCGCTTGCAAGAAGCAGAATCGATTTTACGCAGTGCCGCGACAAAAGGCGCGACACGCGCCGAATACTCATATCAAATGGGCTGTATCCTGTCGGATCGCGGCGACACGTACGGAGCGGTTGAGTATTTTGAGCGAGCGGTTGACATGGATCCCGAAAATTCACGGGCATTGTTCTCCTTGGCAAGTGAGCACAGCCTGCGCGGGAACGACGAGGAGGCTGTTCGTCTCTACGAACGATCGTTGGCAAAACCTCCGCAGTATGTTGGCGCGCTGCTTAATCTGGGCTTGCTTTACGAGGACATGGGAAATTACTCGGCCGCAGCCTATTGTTTCCGTCAGATTCTGAAAGACGATCCAAACCACCCACAGGCGCTGCTATATCTGAAAGACATCGAAGCGACCAGCGGTATGTATTACGACGAAGACTCGGTTCGTGAGGAAGCACGGATGCAGCAACTGCTGAGCCGGCCGATTACTGACTTCGAGTTGACCGTCAGAAGTCGGAACTGTCTAGAGAGCATCCAAATCAACAATCTGGACGCTTTGACCAAAGTAACCGAACAAGAATTGCTGGCGGGTAAGAATTTCGGTGAAACGTCGCTCAAGGAAGTCCGTGAACTGATGGATGTTCATGGTTTGACGGTCGGTCAGAATGTCGCCGCAACCACAACTCAGGCGCAAGCGTTCCGGCAAACGGATGTCTCGCCAGAAGAACGTGAATTGCTGGATCGACCGGTTTCCGATCTGGATTTGTCGGTACGCGCTCGCAAATGTATGGCCCGGCTAGGAATTACGCAATTGGCCGAATTGGTTTGTCGAACAGCTGACGAATTGCTCGGCAGCAAGAATTTCGGTGTCACGTCACTGAATGAAGTCCGGGCCAAACTAGCTGACATCGATTTAAAATTACGTAATGATTGATGAAATCTGGCACGGCCGTGCTGAAATGTTCCCCTCAACTGATTTTTCTGGCGTTTGTCGGTGTTGGCGTGACATTGTTTTGGCTAAGGGGAGTGCCAAGACCGCATGCAACGAGAGCTGAGCCTTTAGAGATTCAGATTGCGAAGCCGCGGGACGCTCTTCCGATTCGGGTCAATCTGACGCCGACACGCGTCCGGAACTTAGAGATTACGGTCGATGGTCCGTATCAAATTCGGCCGCTGGAAAGCCCGCGCATCGTCGGTAGCGGAAAGCGACTCAAGACGACGAAAGTTGTGCCAACCAATAATGGGTTGAGCATTGGTCACAGACATTATTCCTTTTCGCAACTCGAAATCGAGCCGCTCAGGTCGACTATCATCTGGGTCGGCGATCACTTGTACCGTGGAAACGTACGGTTGATACAGGAAAGTGGCGAAACACTCATTGCAGTCAACGTACTTCCTTTGGAGCAATATCTGGCGAGTGTGGTTGACAGTGAAATGCCGGCAACGTTTCCGCCAGCCGCTCGCCGCGCACAGGCAATCGCAGCACGAACGTATGCGATGAGTCGGATGAAATGCGCGCAAAGGCACCCGTATTTCGATCTGGATGCAACCCAGCGCAGTCAGAAATACTTGGGATATCAGTATCGAGATCAGTCGGGAAGGTGTCTGGCCGGCGAAGGTGACAATAGCCGTCGGATTGTGAGCGAAACCGCTGGTATGGTCTGCACGTACCAAGGCGAATTGATTCGGACTTATTACTCGGCCGTTTGCGGCGGCCGAACGACTGTCGGGCGAGCAGTTTTTTCCGACGCTGCAGCGCCCTTGAAAAGTGTCATCTGTCAGTGGTGTCGTCCGGCCAGGTTATACCGCTGGAGGACGGAGCTTTCTAAACAGGACGTGTCGAACAGGCTGAGCCGCTATTTTCAGGAGAAACGGAAACTATTCGGCCCATTGGTATCGATTACCCAAGGGATCCAATCGGTGGACGGAGTCGTTTCCACATTCGTTGTCGCCGACGCTCGCTGGAAACTGCTGATCTCAGCCGCTGACCTGCGGCGCCTGCTTCCCGCATCGATTCTGTACAGTTCCTACTTCTCGGTTCGAGAAGCCGGCGGCCAAATGTTTTTCGAAGGACGCGGACACGGACATTGTGTGGGAATGTGCCAATGGGGTGCCCGCGGATTAGCGCTGGCAGGCAGAACATGTGTGGACATCATCCGCTACTACTATCCCGGGGTCGAGGTCGTCGTTTTTGGTTCAGAGTCCAATTGAACCGTGTCGGTCAATTGCTGGACCAATGCCACGGGAAATCGGAGTTATTAGTCAGCCGTTGAGCTTGTTCGCCATTCGAATTTGTCAAATGTACCGCCAAATATCGTGCGTCGTTCGATTCAGAGTGCACGAGTCCAGTTCCTCTAATCAAGATGTCACGCATCACCGACCGGAAGGCTTCTCCCAGAGGTTGAACAATCACCGGTATTCCCGCCGTGTAGCGTGCGTCTGCGAGCTGTTCGTTCATCTGGAATGTCCGCATTACCATTTATTCAACGAAGTTGGCAATTTGGACTGGCAACTGGAGCAAGGTTGTACAATTGACTTGCAAAGATTGAGAGTTCTCAGACATGCCTCGTTTCCATTTATGACGCCTTAGACCGACCGCTTTACGGCAATTATCGCAGACGTCGATTCGCGACCGCATCGATGGCCGCAGCCAAATTTCTTGGAGCAGGGGGCACGTTTGGCTAGAGGCTATCGTTTCAACCGAAACCTGTGGTCAAAACCGGACACAGCGAATAAAGAACTCTGCAGAATTACTGAAGTGTCGTGGTGCTCTTTCGCGTATAACTGTGTAAATTCAAAGGCCTTTGTCTTGATAAAGTCCTGAATGTTGGGAGACGGCTTCTTCGGTTTAATGATTATGGTTTTTTGGTTAAACTGGCTTTAAGCTTTCGAAGTTTTCGAACGTATTTCATCAGTCGGGTGACATATCTGGTGTCACTTTATTCGACGCACGGCTGCTTAGAGTGTCAAGAATGTGTTGGTTGAAACTATAGAGCACCCCTAGCTCAATTGGATAGAGCATCGGTCTACGGAACCGAAGGTTAGAGGTTCGAATCCTCTGGGGTGTACTTTGGCATTCATGCAGTCCGTCGCATGGTGCCGCATGCCCCTGCAAAACAGGGGTTTTTTCATGTACGTCAGATGATGGATGCGAGCCTGTGCGACGCGAAACGGCGGGCTGCTGCACCGGATTTTGCAGCGCTTTTGTGTTCGGCTGAATCGCTTGCTGGAAATGACCATCGGTGACTTGCAGATAATGGTCGCGTGCGATCTGCTGAGTGTTGCCCAGCCAAGAACAAACCACGTGGCTCGGGAACCGATCCTCAAGATCTGTTTGACAACTGGAGCGAAGGTTGTGGAAAGCTCGCGGCCATGGTTCCAGACCAGCGATTCGGATAATCGCG
>Ga0310123_10000681_pt1 | contig 30033 bp, 15 predicted proteins | sample CB6_AW_1057_MG_FD_203505 | JGI IMG/M metagenome (GOLD analysis project Ga0310123, IMG submission 203505) | Marine microbial communities from Western Arctic Ocean, Canada - CB6_AW_1057 | ecosystem: Environmental > Aquatic > Marine > Oceanic | place: Canada: Western Arctic Ocean | collected... | reverse complement strand
GACACGGTCACACCCGCCTCCCGCAGCGCGCGGATCCCTTCCAGTGCGGACTCGGTACCGGGGGAGACGTTGACCATGTAGGTGATATCTTCCGCGATCGAGAGCAGCTTCTCAACGTTCTCCCGTGTTGGGGGCAATGCGCTCTCCCGCAAGCTGGCTCCGACAAAGTCAGGGTGCATGAATGGCCCTTCCCAGTAGGCCCCCAACAGGGTCGCTGCGCGATCGTTTGCCTTGGCCTGGCAACTTCGAATGGTCTCGGCGATCTTCTCGATGGTGGACCACGGCTGGCAGCCGTTGCACATCTGGCAGCTGGTTACCCCGAGTTTGATGTACTCGGACAACAGGCGGGGTGCGTCCCCGTGGAAAAAGGTGGCGCCGAACGCCCCGCAAAGCATCAAATCGATGAGTCCCGGCGAGAGGCAATCGCCGCCGAGATCCTCGACGGGGAGCTCTCCCTCGTATGGCCCGTCGCCGACCGTCGCGATCCTGTCGTCAGAAACGACGACGTGCCCGATGCGCTCGGAGCCATCACCTGCCCATAACGTGCAATTGGATAGTGCGTAGCTGGTCATTCAGTGTTTCTTGCGCACGAAACCGCCCACCCGCGCCGCGTGGGCGTCGATCATCTGCTGGTGGCCGACGTCCTGTGCCAGCCAGGCGGCGGTGTCGAAGTCGGCGAACCGATCCGGATGGAAGATCGTCGCCTCGATGCTCGTCTGCCCGTCGACGATGTACTCCGCCAGCAGTTGCCCGGCCACGGGGTGGTAGCCGAAGCCGCCGGAGCAGAAGTTCGTGCCCAGGTACAGGCCGGGCAGCCTCGCCACGGGGCCGATGTTCGGTACGAAGTCCAGGGGGTAGCTGATGAGACCGACCCGGTGTTCGACGAGGGGCTCGGCCCCGAGGCGGGGCAGGCGCCCGGCGATGGCCTCCCGGATGAAGCCGTCGCTGGCCGCCGGCTCGAGGTCGTCCAGGGCAAGGTCGAGGCCGGGGTCGACCTGCTCCGGCTCGAGGGCGCCGGTGCCCACCAGCAACCGGCCGTCCTCGGTGGGGCGGTAGTAGACACCGGTGGCATCGTCGTTGGTCGCCGGCAGCCGGGCTGCCTCGCCGAGGGGTGCGGTGACGAAGCGCTCGTGCACGAAGCTGCGCACCGGCAGGGCCGCATCGACCCGACGCAGCAGGGCGTTGGCCCAGGCGTTCACGGTGCACACGGTGTTCTCGGCGGACAGCGCTTCGCCGCTGCGCAGGCGCACGCCCCGCACCCGGCCCCCGGTTACGACGAAGTCCTCCACGGTGACCTCCTCGCGGATCTTCACGCCAAGCTCGGCAACCTTGGCGGCCAGGGCCGGGATGTAGCGGTCCGGCTCGTTCCAGCCACCGCGCAGGTCGAGGACCCCGTGCTCGTCGTCACTGAGATTCAAGTCCGGGAAACGTGATTCCACCTGCTCCCTGTCGAGCACTTCCAAGCGGGCGCCGGCGCGCCGGTGCATGTCGTGCAGCTGCGCGGCCACCTCCAGCTGCTCGGGGTTGTAGATCGCCAGGCAGCCGACCTGGTGAAAGTCGTAGTCCTCGAGGATCCGGTCGAAACGCTCGAAGATGTCGAAGCTGACCCCCCGGGCGATGGTGGCCGCCTCGTTGCCCATGAGCATCGTGTTCACGCCCCCGGAGCGGCGGCTCGAGCCGGAGCCGACACGCCCCTTGTCAACGAGGGTGATCGGCCCGGCACCCCGCTCGGCAAGGTGGAAGGCGGTGCTCAGGCCGGCGATGCCGGCCCCGACGATGACGGTGCTGTGGCTCATGATCAAGATCGTACAGGAAATTGGTGGATCCCTCTATGGTCAATGCGGCGCAAATCGGATAGGATTTTGCCATGGATATCGACTACCAATTCAAGCCGGTGGAGACGTCGACCCCGCGTGTCCTGTCGCCCGAACAGATCTCGGACTACAACACAGACGGACACCTGATGCCGTTCGATATCTACAGCGACGCCGAAGTCGAACGCAACCGGGCATATTTTGATTACCTGTTGGCCGAACTGCGGGTGCAGCTGCCGGAGGGCGACGGTGCCTACGCGATCAATGGCTACCACACCCGCTGCGAAGGCATTTACGAGGTGGTGACGCATCCCGCGATCCTGGATCTTGTCGAAGACATTGTCGGTCCCAATGTTCTCGCCTGGGCATCGCACTTCTTCTGCAAGATGCCGAACGATCCAAAGGCGGTCCACTGGCACCAGGATGCCTCCTACTGGTCGTTGACCCCGGCGCGTACGGTGACGGTGTGGCTGGCAATCGACGATGCGGATGTGGAGAACGCCTGCATGCATTTTCTCGCCGGCACACACAACCAGGGACGCCTGCGGTTCAAGGCGCCGGACACACCGGGGGTGCTGGACCAGGAGATCATCGACATCGAGCAGTACGGCGCGCCTGTGGCCGATGCACTCAAGGCCGGTCAGATCAGCCTGCACGCCGACATGCTCGCGCACGGGTCCGGACCCAACACATCCGATCGCCGTCGCTGCGGCTTGACCATTCGCTACTGCTCACCGGAGGTGGTGCCGGTCATTCCGCGATGGGGCAACAACGCGATTGCCTGTCGCGGCAACTGTGACGTGCCGCACTGGCAGTTCCCGCCCGCGCCGCGCGGCAACGACATGTCGACCGGTAAGCGGCCGGAACGTATCGGGGGAAACTGACATGCAGACGGCCACGACGCGTGAATCGACCCAGAACAAGGCTGCTTCCTGTGGGTGCCAGATGGCGCCTTTGCCGAGAGCCGATTGGCTGTCGAGAACGAGTTCCACCGACTGCGTCAGGATCCATCTCCGCGGCTGCAGCGGTAGGCCGGGTGACGCTCAGAGAACCATTCGTCCTGCCATGCCGTGCCGATACCGTTGCCGACGGGCAAATCAGCAAAACCATTTCGAATCACAGGCTGTACGGTGATCAGCTTGTCGTACCAGGATCGAATGTGGGCGCGTACGGATTCCTGGTATACGGCGTGCTCGAGTGATGCACTGAGATGCAGCCCGGCAAAGAGGTTCAAGGGTCCTGTACAATCGTGGAATGAGACAGGGAGGTGATAGGCACCCGCCGATTGTGCGATTCGGCGCGACTCCGAAAAGCCGCCAGCCCAGGTTGGGTCGATCATGACGTAATCGGCGGCACGCCTCTCGAGCACATCGGTGAAATCCGTCTGGGTAAGAAGGACCTCGCTGACGCTTATGGGTACGCCCGCCTGCTGTCGGAACGCGGCCAGGGTGCCGGCATTCGTTACCTTCAGCAGATCTTCGATCCACAACAGCTTGTATTCGCGCAGGGCTTCGACGACACGAATGGCGCTTGGCCAAAGGAAAAAACTGTGGCCATCGAGCATGATTTCGATATTGCTGCCGACCGCTTCACGAATAGCACGAATCGGTGCGAGTGCCTTCTCGAGTTCAGATGGCGGCACGTAGCCCCCACCATGTCGATGAGCGAGATCGTCGAGGCCCCAGCATTTCATGGCGCTGTAGCCCTCGGCTATCAACTCGCGCGCCAAGGCAACCGGTTCGTGGAAGAAGTTGTAGGCGTCAGCCAGCGGTCCGGGTTCACCCATGCCGCCGTAGCCGGGCCAGCCGGTGTCGGCGCCCTGCCATTCGGCGCCATACTTCGGATGCCCAAGGCTGTTGTAGACGCGCAGTTCGTCACGCACCGGACCGCCGAACAGGCGATAGACGGGTTGGTCACTTGCCTGGCCGAGGATGTCCCAAAGCGCCAGGTCGATCGCCGACAGGGCTCTCATTTCGGCGCCTCGCACACCGACACTCGATGCACGTTCGAAGAGGAAGCGCCAATGCCGTTCGACGGCGGTCGCATCAGCACCGAGCAACCGGCGCGCCATCCAGTCGTGGATCACCGCCGCACAGGCTTCGGGAATATGATAGGTCTCGCCGCAGCCGATCAATCCTGCATCGGTATGTACGCGAACCATCAGCAGATGTCGTGAGATCGACTCCGGTACGACCGACTCGATTCTTGTGATGCGCGGACCTTCCGTCATCCGGCACACTCGACCAGCAACGGAAGGTTGGACATTGGCGTCTCCGCGATTGAATCACTCATTGTTCCGTGAATCTCCGGCCAATAGGATTTTGCTTTCTCGGGTCCAGGGAGAAACACGACTCGGCGGCACCTGAAGACCGGGATTTCGGAGGGGAGCATACGCGAAACCCGGCTTCAGGGTCAAGATTGTGGCCGGGAGGGCAGCGGCGACGAATCGAGGGGAGGTGAGCGCGTGGTGACGGATGGCCCGAAGCGTGTTCTCGCGCGTGTTGACCACGTGTTCCTGCTAGCCACCACCATTGGCCTTCAGCTCCGAGGCGGTGCCCCGGACCCCGAAGAGATTCCGCGTGCAGACCGTGAGACGGTTTTCGCCCGGGTGCAGCCGCCACTGGAACAATGGGTCCGTCACGTCCGTCGGCGCACCTCCATCCAGGGCCACCTCGAAGGCGGTGAAGTTCGGGCAGGTGGTTTCAAAGGAGAGGGCAAGTCCGTCCTCCTTCTCCTGCCAATCCAGGTGAACCTGGTTGAGCGGGAAGTTGACCTGGTAGTCGGACCAGACCTCCATGGCGTCCATTGCCCAGTAAACCCAATGATACATCCGGGCGCCCGTGCCGGGCGGGATCTGCTGGAACCAGACCTTCTCCGCGTTGTGCCGGTCACGGTAAAAGAGGACGCGACCCCACATCTCAGGGTTGTGGTGCAGGTTCGCGAACCAGGCGTTGTGCATCGACACCAGGAACCAGAAGAACAAACCACCGGTTGGGTGCGGGCTGGTGATGAGGCCGGCCTCGAACTGCCGGTACACCTCCTTGTGTGCCTCCGGCTCGGATGCGGTCGGCATGGGAAACCGCTGGTCCCCCTTGACGCATTCCACCTCCGCCAGGGCGCCTTCACCGGCGGCGTTGTGGATCTCCAGGATTCCCAGCGGCTGGCCGGCCCGCTCGAAGTGCAGGGAATGCAACGCGTCGACATAGACCCACTTGTCCAGGCCGTCGACCCAGACCTCGGTGGATCCGTGGTGGCACGCGTCCTGGAACAGCTCTCCGTTGTAGCCGCACCACACGTCGCGCACGCCGTAACCCAGGGCGTGGGCCACCTGGCCCATCACCGCCGGCAAATGACAGCAATTGAATTTCCACCCCTTGTTCAGGATCGCGTCGAGGATGGCCCGCGCGTCCAGGGGCACATCCTCGGGCGGCCAACCGTACCGGTTGCTGCTTCCCAGCCAGTGGCTGATCTGCAATATGGCTTCCCAGCGGTCGAGTGCGCCCTCCACCCTCTTTTCCAGCTCAAAGCGCTCACGCAGCTCGGCCACCTCCGGGCGATGACCGTCATCCACCACGAACGGACAGGGCGGCCGGTGCCGCGGGGGGTTGCGGACGATTTCGATTTTCAGGTCCGGTTGTGTGGTCGGCATGTCTTACCTCCTGGAGCTAACCCTATTGGCTCGTTCCCGAATATCGTCATTAGAACATCGATCTACTTCTGTCGCAGCCAAGGTTGCCTCTTTTTTGGAGTGCGGGGCTTTGCACCGCTTTGGATAGCATTGCAAGAAACCTCTCGGAAGGAAATTCACCTTTCGCACTCTTAAAGACGGCATGGACGGGACATCCAAAGCGCCGCCGAGCGGGCGCACTCCAAAAAGGAGCCATTTGCCCACGCAATACGCCTGATTTCCCGTCATGGAGTGTCTCATCCTCCAGTAAGCCTCTGTCCGAGGCCAAGATGTTCCATGCCCGATCACCTACGAAATTCGGGAACGATCCACCCTTTTTAAAAGTCAGGACACTAGTCCGCGAGGAACGGGCGCCGCCGGGCGTCCGCCAGCAGCGCGCGGAGCCCCGCGAGGGGCTCCTGGTCCCAGGAACTGTCCAGACAGACGACCCCGGTGTACCCCGATGCGTCCAGAAATTCGAGCAAGGCATTCGCCGCGGCGGCGTCCTCGCTGTACGGGCGGTGGGCATCTAGCGGCGCGCCGCCGAACGAACTCCCGAACGCGTTCAACTGCACATAGCTCAGGCGCGCCCCGAGCGTCCCCGCCACCGTCACGGGATCCTGGCCGAGACACCGCAGGTGGCCGAGGTTCACCGCAGCGCGTACATTGTCCTGCCCGATCGTATCGACCAGGGAGGCCAGCCTGTCCGGGACCGGCGCCGGCATCCACGGCGAGGTGCGTTCCACGTAACAACACGGGCTCAGTTCCACCAGCACCTTCGTGCCGCGCAAGCGCACACGGCGTGCGAAGTCCGCAATGTCCGCTGCCGCCCGATCACCAGTCGCTTCGCCTCCTTCGCAGCCGCCCAAGGTGACGATCAGCCGGTGTGCGTGAAGGATTTCCACCGCTCGCACCGCACGGTCGGCCAGCGCCGCCGCTCGCCGGCGCCATTCGGGGATGTTGTAGCCGAAGGGGCTGCCGAGAAAGGGACCCTGGCACGGCGCCAGGTTGAGGGCGACCACCTCCAGCTCGGCGGCGGCGATTTGCTCGGCCACCAGGCGCAGTTCCTCCTCGGGCAGGTCGATCACTTGCGGCCCCCAGATTTCCACGCCGCGCACGTCGGTCCGGCGCAGGATGTCGATGTTTTCCTCCAGCCCGCGGTCCGGGTCGACACGGGACCAGGCAGTGAGGCGTACCGCTTTCGCGGTCGGCGGCGCGGGCTCAGCAAACCTCATGAACGACACCCCCGCCCGCAAGCGATATATTCCCACCTTGCCGGCCGGTATGCTCACCGGCGTCCCCGGGTTCACGGAGTGCCCGGTAAACAGATCCTCCACCCCGGCCAGCGGTGCTTGCGTCAGGTCGAACGAACCTCGCCACGGTTCGGCGCCGTTGTTGACCAATGTCAGAACCAGTTCGTCCGTCGCGGCGCCGACGTTGACAATGGATTGGATCGGCGCCGCACTGTCGATCTTCACCAGCTCCAGCCCGGCAAACCGTTCCAGCAGCACCTGCCGCACGCCGGCAACCAGGGCATAGGGGCTGGGAATCGGTTGGTCTTCACCCCACACCGGTCCCTGGTACCCGGGATGGCAACGGACCGGCAGCGTGGGATCGAAATCGAATTGGACGTCCGTATCCGGCTCCACCAGCCCGAACGGAATCGCCAGGACGGTGAACCCGCCGGCGCCGCAACTGATGTGGAGCACGAGCGGATCGCCGTTCGACGCCGATAGCAGAGGGACGGCGTCGTTGCCATCCACCCGCTGGTAGCTGAACCGCGGCTCATCGAGCCGCGTACCGTCTGGTGTGACACTCACCGAATCCGTTTCGCAAGCGCCGAGTCGCAGTCCCAGCCCGGTCAGCGCCTCCGGCCCCAACTGGTTGACCGCGGCAATCACCTCGCCGCCCGCGGCGGCAAACTGCTCGAGTTTTCGCCACACGCGGCCTTCGACGGTGAGGTCGCCGAGGACCATCAGGCAACGGTACTGGCCCAGGACTTCCTCGCCGGCGTTCGCGGTCAACACGTCGAACATGTCGCCCACCGGCGTCGGGGTGAGAAAACCCCGCTCGTCGCGGTAGTAGCTGGCGTCCTGGTAACCCGGCCAGACCACCCGGAAGACCTGGTCGATCTGGTGATCGCCGGGCGAATAGTCGAGTTCTCCCCAAACCCGGTAGGGCCAACTGAGCCCATAAGCAGTCCGCGGGGGCTGCCATCCCGCGTAGAAATCGACCAGAAAGGCCGCGGGCGTGTATTGGACGCCCAGGTCCTCGTGCTGGCGGCACCAACGGTAGGCCGCCTGCTGCAGACGCCCGATCGGCGTCAACTCGCCCTCGAGCAGATGCCCATGTTCATAGCCCATGAGGCAGGCGCCGTACATGAATTCGACATACCAGAGGCGCTCGAGCAGAGACAGGCTCGTCCCCCGCTCCGGACCGGCGTAGCCGTCGTCACGTTCGTAGGACTTGTAGCCCCAGCGGTTGTACACCGAAGCGTTGCCGAACCACAGGATGCCGTACTGCTTGCCCGCCCCGCGGATGCACGCGTACCACGGCGGCACGGAGGGCAGCATCTGACCGGTCTCGGCGCCCAGCAGGCGGTGCGACCCCATATGCGCAAGGTGATGGGCGTGGTAAAGCCCGAGGAGCGCCGTCAGGCAGTGGTTGTGCTCGCTCGCCAGCCGTTGCATGTAGCGGGCGAAGCGTTTCCACGCCTCGCGCCGCGTCCGCGACCCGGGGCAGTTGCGCAACGCGTAGCTCCCGATGTAGCGGCCGTCCTGTTCGCCGTTGTCCCAGCCGAGGAACTTTGGACCCAGCCGCTGTTGCAGGTAGCCGTGCACGTCCGCAACCGGTCCGGCCTCGATCGGCGCCAGATGGTCATCCGCCCGGTCGTAGTCGCCTTCCGGGCGGTAACCCCAGATGTCGAAAATCCACAAGCCGCGCGCGGCCACGGTATCGACCACATCCCGGAAGTTGGGAGCGAAGCAGAAATCCCGCTCCGGCCAGAGCACTTCGCCGAGCTCGTGCCGCTCGACGTAGAGTTCGAGCTCATCCCGGTAGCGGTCGCAACGTCCCTCCTCGTCCAGGTGCAAGCGCCGCAATGCGCAGGCGTGAAATCGGTTGCCGAGGTCGGTCCAGGTCACCGGCGGTACGACCTGCCGCGGCGAGTGCCGGGCCTCGGTCGGGTCCAGCCGCCGGTTCCACACAACCGAATCTGTCGCATCGCTACGGTTCATCTTTCCCCAACTCGCGGGCATCTTACTTCACGTCAACCATAGTCACAAGCTGTCTGCGAGCCCAATTCCGTTCACTTAACCCGTTCCCGTCTTGTGTGACAGTTCATGGCTGTAACGCTGAGTTCTAAACAGAATGAGGATCTTCAGCCGGAGCGAACGTGCGTCTGAGATGTTCCATTCTCCGACCCCAAGGGGGTCGCACTCCTCAGCCGGGGGTTCCACCCCCGGAACTGACGAGCAAATCCAGACCGACCCTGAAGGGGTCGCACGATGGCTTTGGTAGGGTGTAATCGCTGGTCGTTGGAACGCCGGACGTGCGACCCTTTCAGGGTCGGCTTGTTGGCTACGTGGCTCACCGGGGGTGGAACCCCCGGCTGCGGAGTATAACCCCTTCGGGGTATTCGAGCCCCAGCAACTGTGCTGTTCAGTTTCATCCGCTACAGTGCACTAGTTTGTCACAGAAAATTCTTAAAGTGAGCAGCATGGAGGCCAAGCCGATGAAACCAGCATGAAGGGACGCGAATGCGTGGATCGACTACTTCACAGACTGGCAAAAATCCAGATGCACGGGATCGTCTGACCGGGAGAGCCCTTGGCCCGCCGTTTCATGTCGGATGCTTTCTGGAATTCGAAGTACCCGCCGTCGGTGTCCTTCATGCCGTCGATCCAGGCGCTCATCCGGCGGTATTCCCCGGTAGCGGTGTACCCCTCACGGCCGGCGGCCAGGTCGTAGCTCTTCATCAGGACCGCCAGCGCCCCTGTGCCGCGAATGTTGGCCTCGGTGGTGATCATGCCTCGGGACGTGTCGCGGTGTCCCCAGCCGCCGGGAACCTCCTCGCATGCATAGGATCGGGTCGCCAGGTAGCGATCGATCACCTCCTTCACCAGCCGTCCCGTGCGGGTGAACCCCCGGACGCGCAACAGGGCCAGGGATGAGAGGACCGTACAAAACGGTTGGGTTTTCTCGTCGAATGCGGCGAACTGCGCCTCCAGCCAGTCGGCGAGGCGGTCCACGCAGGGCGCAAGTTCGGGCCGCCGGTCCGTCCAGCAACTCAGCCCGATCAGGCATTCCACACGGGTCATGCAGAGGTTCCAGTCCTGCAAATCGACATCGATCAGGCCGGATCCCGTGGACAGGCATGCCGCCAGCGCATCAAGACACTTTCCGGTGATCTGGCGGTACCTGTCGTCTCCGGCCCCGTGGCGGTACTTGCCCAGCACGAAGGCCGTGCCCCCGGCAACCCACGGGAAGGCATCGTCCTCGCGATCCCGCTCCTTCACCTTCTTCGTTGCGTCGTATTCGATCCCCTCGCCATACGTGCCCAGCGGCCAGTGACCGTCCGGCCGCTGGGTCCCGGCCAGGGCATCCAATCCACGACGAGCGCCCGCGAGATATCGGTTATCGCCGCTAACCGTCCACGCTTCCAGAAGGACCGACGCGATTCTCAATATGTAGAGGTTGCCCTCCGGCCCCCACTGTTCCGGATGATGGTAGCGGCCATGGTCGTCGAGATGGGCCACCAGGAAGTCGCACGCTCCCAGAGCGTCGCCCAAGCGGCTGTTGTCTAGCTGTTCGGGCATCGTATCACGTTATCCATCCGCGCCGGCAGTTCGCCCGCGCTGAACGTAGGATAGATGTTCCACACCCGCCAGGCCGAGCACCGTGAAAAGTGCCGCCGCGGCAGGGTGCCTTCATTCGCCCAGCTCCGCCTGCACATGGTTCCAGATATTGTGGCCCCAGTTCAGCAACGGCCTGAAGGCGTAGGCCGTGGCACCCTCGGCGTTCCGGTCGATACGGACCAGCATCAGGTGCAGCGTGTCGCCCGGCCGCGGCGGGTTCCCCCGGGTGTACGACGGGATCTGATGGAACGGCACGGCGATCTCGACGGTGTAGCCGGCGTCCCGGTCGTCCGATTGGTTGAGGGTGCCGTCTACGCTCCAGGCTGTCTGCAGGCCCGCCACCGTCAGTTCCGTACGCGCAAGCCCGCCCCACCCCTTGAATTTCTTGGCGTTGAGGGCGTCGTAGATGGAGCCGGCCGGCGTCACGTTGATTTCCCAGTAGAGCCCGCTCTCGAATTCGGGTAACAGGAAGATCTCGACGCAGTCCCACTCCCAGACCGGGCCGTCGCGTTCGAGGGCCGCGGCCTGCACGTCCCGGTCTGCACAGTCGAAAGCGAAGAACAGGTGGCGCTCATCCCAGAGCACGCGGAAGGTGGTTGCCGGATCGGGTGCGGGCTCACGCTGGTTAAACGGGTACACGGTTCGAAAGACGGCGGCATCCCGCCAAACCGGTTCGTCAGTCCTGCCATCGATCGTCGGCGCGGACGATGCCCGGGGCACAATGAAGTGCGGCGGCCTCGGCCAGGTGGGGGCCGTCCTCGCAGACGGCAGCGACCTGGCGACGGGCGGAGTTCAGTCGCTCCGGGTCGCCCTTGATCTCGCCCTTGAGCAGGGGAATCAAATCGCGTTGTTCGTCGTAGGTGATCATGTTGGCGATCTCATTGGCCGGTGTGCCCCAGGCGAGCTTGACCGCGAATTCCGCCCGCTCGGCCGTGATCCTGACGACAGCGACAGGCAACCGGTCAGGACGAGCGGTGTCAGGGCGGCGAGAAGTGCGTGCGCCGTTTTCATCCGTCGTCTATTGCTCCCGTTCACGATTCCCCGAATTCATAGGCGAACAGGTCGCCGGTCTCAATGTGGAAGCGGATCGTCAAGTTGGTATCGACGGGAATGTCCGCAACCTCTTGCCCCTTCCAGCGGAGCTCTCCCTTGACCGCGTCGCCGGTGAACCCTATGCAGTTTCCAACGTCGAACCCCGGCAGCGGCTGGTAGGCGTCCTGGTCGACGAGCTCCGCCTTGATGCATCCCCGCGGACACTTGGCGTTGACGAAGAGTTTCTCCCCGTCGCGGCTCCCGTGGCGCAGCTCGACCATGCCGCGGACGTTGGCCCACAGCGACACGAAACGGTCGCGCGGCATCGTCGCCCGCCAGGTGGCCCCCGCCCCGAATTCCTTGTAGAACTCCACCGCCCCCCTGGTGAATTCATAGGCGCCTTTGACTTCTGTCTCGCCATGCCAGTCGGCCGCAGAGTTGTAATACATCCACATCTCGTCGCCGACTTCGATTATCGGGGCCGGGTACACGTCTGCCGTCACGCCGCGCTCGCTTCCCCACTGCAGAAACGCCGGCCTCCCGGGCAGGAATCGCCAGCGGGCGCCGTAGGGGGAGGCCTCTTTCACTCTTGGATCGTACTCGTGGCGGTCGGGATACAGGGGGTGATGCCCTCCCTGCCGCAGTCGCTTCTCCTGCCAGGCCAGCTGCACGTTGTTTCTCCCGTGCGTGCACGCGCCGGCAGGGTTGTAGGAAGGGTCCAGGTAGAAGCAGCTGACAAAGCCGAGGGTAATGTCCTTGTAGGGAAGGATCGTCATCTGCTGGAAATCCATCCCCACCGCGCCGTGGCGGCGCGCTTCCAGGAAATCCTCCTCGCCGGGCTGTATGACCGGGTGAACGGGGCCCCAGCGGCCGAACTCCTTCGCGTCCGTCCAGCACATCGTGCGCAGCAGCAACCCTTGATAACGCGTATTGACCTTGGGGATGATCACGTAGCGGCCTTCGATCTCATCGTATGCGCCGGAGACAACGTCACACCCCCCCAGGGCAACCGGCTCGGGATGAATCCGCCAGTGCAGGCCGTCCTCCGAATGGGCGGTGTAATAGCCGTTTTTGAAGTCATCAAACGGCCAGCGGTCCCTCGGGATCGCGTCGCGCTTCATCATCCCGACGGCAAAGTATTTATGCTCGCCGCTGACGCCGGGCATGATCGAGAAACCGCTGAACGGCAGATCCACATAGTTGTTCTTCCTGCTGCCGCGAAATTCGACGACGCCCAGCTCCGGGCGTTCCCAGTGAATGCCGTCGGAGCTCTCGACGTAGCCGGTAATCGGGCTTTCCGCGGGCCATTCACCGCGGATGGAAGATGGGTGAACGTGGTACCAGGCCTTGAACCGTCCATCTTCAAAGAAGATGCCGTCAAAGCTGGAGAGGCCGGCCTCGTGTTCCCCCCGGCGTTCCAGGATCGGCGCCTCGCTCTTCGTCGGCGCATGATAGGCGAACCGCAGGTCGTGGATTTCCACGACGGCCGATGTTTCCAACATCAGGTTTCTTCGTGCGCGTGGATGCATTGTAGATCTCCAGGCCGTGGTGTTCGGTTGTCGGTTGGATCGTTCTTCCATCGTTTTCCGTAATCGTCACGCATAATCGCAAACCGAATTTCTCGGATCACGATTACGCGCGACCCCTCCGTCGCTCTTCGAGCGATGGAGGGCAAGCTGATTACGGATGACGATTCTTTTCTGTGCCCAAATCAGAGTGCGAGCATGATAGCGGTCAGGAGTGCGCCGATCTTTCCCGCTCGCACTCTATCCTGTTGAGGCCCGCAGGCGAACTCTCAGGTTCCTTCGGGCCCCGCTCCATTCATCGTATCCCCACGCAAGGCCTTAACGCTCTAGCCTGGAAAGATCAATAAGAAACAAACGCAGGGTGCAAGCAGGGCCGGTGGTTAAGTTATAGGTCAATAAGAAGGGCCAACTCGGTGTCCAGGCCGCAAGGTTACCGAACACGCGTCACTGTTGCGAAAGGAACCGAAGAGGGAGAACATTCAGTTAACTTATAACTTAATCACCGACCCTAACGCTTCCCCGCCAGGAGACATTCGCCAACCAGCTCGCGCGGGATCGCCAGCCGGTCCGCCTGCGCCAACGGCGTCGCACTCCGTCCGCGAAGCTGTTCGCGCAGTCTGCTCTCCTGCACGCACCCCCCGGCTTTCTCCAGGACCTCGAGGGCGGCGGCGTGAATCGTTTCCCGATCCTCAGACGACAGAACTCTGATTCCTTGTGCCAGCATCGTGTCCTCTATTCGGGTCGCCGCACCGCCCGGAGCCGCGAGGCGGTGCCGTGGACCCCAAAGAGATTGACCGCCTGGACGGTCAACGTGCTCTCTCCCGCAGGCAAGGTCCACCTGGTTTGCGGCTCCTTGACGTTTTCCTCGCGGGCGCCGTCGATCTCGATCCGGAAATGGGAGAAATTCGGACAGGTTGTTTCAAACGCGAGAGCCAGCGTGTGCCCATCCTGCTCCTGCCAGTCGATATGAACCTGGTTGAGCGGGAAATCGACCTGGTACGGCGACCAGACTTCCATGCTGTCGACGGCCCAATAGACCCAGTGATAGTTCCGGGCCGAGTCGTCGGCGTGCAGCCTCTGGAACCAGACCTTGCCGGCGTTGTAGGGCGTGCGCACGAACATCGTGCGAACCCAGGACTCCATGTCCTGATGGAGATGTGCGAAACGGGCGTTGTTGAGCTGGATGGCCATCCAATGAAACAACCCGGGCGTCGGGTAAGGCTTGGGAGGGTCCCGCCGCTCGTGCTGCTGGTAGACCTCCATCGTGGCCACGGATGTATCGTTCGGAACCGCAATCTGCTCCCGCTCCGGCCCCACCACCATGAACATCCCCTCGACCCCTCCGCCGTAAACGGCATGGTGGATCTCCAGCATGCTGAGCGGCACACCGTTCTTTTCGTAGTGGAGGCGATGCAACGCGTCGATGTAGACCCACTTGTCCAGACCGTCGATCCAGATCTCCGAGCACCCGTGGTGCGCGCTGCCCTTGATCTGGGCGCCGTCCCATCCCAGCGCGACGTGGCGGGCCCCGTAGCCAACCGCGTGCGCGACCTGGGTCATCAGGACAGACATCCAGGAGCAGTGGAAGTGCCATCCCCTGTTCAAGATCCCGTTGAGAATCTCCAGCGCATTCAGCGCCACCTCCCGGGGCGGCGTGCCATTCGTGTTGATGCCGCCAAGCCAGTTGCTCAGGCGCAGCGCGCCCTCCAGGCGGTCGGCGGCACCGTCGATCTTCTCCTCCAAGGCGTAACGCTCGCGCAGTTCGCGAACTTCCGGACGATAATAATCGTCCACCAGGTACGCGCCGGGCGGGCGATGCCGCGGCGGATTACGGATCTCCTGTACTTCCGTGGCCATCAACGCCACAGCCTCTCTTGTCTTGGTCGCATTGCCGATGTTATCATCAGCAACCAGCAGCGCGCTGTCAACAGAAAGGACCGCAAAGGAACAGACCCATATCGCATCTCGAATCCCCTCGTGAAACACGGAGCCGGTTCTTCCAGGGGCGGGTCGGGGACACGCAGGACCCCCCGCCTCCTTCCCCCGCGAGAACTACCTGATTAAAGCCAAGACGATTTCGTTTATTTAAATCGAGATTGCTTCGATCCCGAAACGTATCGGGGCCTCGCAATGACAGCCGTTTTCAGTCATTGCGATACCGCAGTCGCGGGATGGGAGAAGCAATCTTATGCGGTCATTTTTTCTCCCTCACTGTGCGAAGGTGGCGTATCATAGTTTTCATATTGTGCAGGTACGTTGCGGTGCTGATACCGATGAGTTTTCTCTGCGGATTGTTGACGACGTCGTCAAAGTCGGGAATGCGTATTTCCTCCGTCCACGCGCCGCGCTTGTCCAGCGATTGCATGAGCTTCGTTACGTTCTCGGTGTCACCTTTTCGCGCCGCCGGGGTGCCACCGCGCCGTGAGCGATATTCCTCCGTGGCTTTTTCGGGTGTCAGCGCCTTGATCCGTTCGTATTCTTTTTTCAAAGCCGCCACGTCAATCCTGTGCTGCATGCCGTAGTAGGCCAGCAGGTTTTTCGGGTTATAATCAATCCAGCAACGGCCGTTTTCTATGCCGGTTCCCTCAGCATGGGCGTAGAGCGGCTTATTCATGCCCGGTTCGTAAAAGGTTGCATGGGTAACCCGGTCGTTCATCTTATGATGTTTCGGCAGATACGAGCTTTCGAGCCACGCTATAGCATCGGGAATGCCGCTCAGGTATTTTCTGTTGCCGGTTATCCGGTAAAACGTCATGAGATCCCGGATGCACGTGACCGTCCGCCGGGACATGACCGCCGCTGGCTCGATGGAGCGCGCCGCCACGGGCTTCAGGTCCTTGTCGTACTGCTGCGCCCAGCCGGCCTGCGGTTTCGTCAGTTGCGACAGCACGATGAAATCCATGCCGCGATGCGCCGCAGCCTTATACTTTTCGTTGCCGAGCCGTGCGTGAGCTTCGAGCAGGAGAAAGATATTCCCCCGCGTGACGTCATCGTTAAGCGTGTAGTACGAGGTGTAGTCGGGACGCCCGCCGAATGAGAAATCATCCTTCAAAGGATACCGTTGTGGCCAGGCGCCGTTGGGATACTGGGAGGCCAGGATGAAACCCAGCGCCGCCAGCAGGGGAGTGCGGTACTGCGGCTCGAGCGTCGTCATGTACAATTCCATGAGAAACCGCGTCGCGCCGGTTGAGACATTGTCGTCAAACGTGCAGTTGCCGTAATAGTGATAATACTCTTCCCATCCCCAACATTTCGACAGCACGTCGTCATACCATTTCTGAACGCCGCCGGCGTCAAAATCGATGAAGTAATGCCATCCGCCTGCCGGATGCTGCCCCCATATAAGGGCATTGGCGGCTTTCTTTGCGTAGGCAAGGTACTGCGCGTCCCCGGTCGCCGCGTAGGCGTCGAGCAACATCATACCCACCCCGACGGTACCCGGGTCCTGCACCCATATCATTGACGGGCGCGCGGGCGCCTCTCCCCATTGTTCGGACAGGTCGGCCGAGTATTTCCACACGAAGCCGCCGTGCCGCGAAACGCTCGTCATCATGAAATCGGTGGCCTTGCGCATCGCCTTGCGGACGTCTTTTTCCGCGGGCTGCGCGCTGGATAAAGCGGGAGTCAGTACCAGGCATAAAAGAATTAACCATGATCGCAATGTTCTCATTTTTTCCTCATCCTCTGACGTACCCCGGTTCATCAATCCTGCCATCGATCGTCGGCGCGGACGGTGCCCGGGGCACGATGAAGCGCGGGGGCCTCGGCCAGGAGGGGCCGTCCTCGCAGACGGCGGAGACGGCAGCAATCTGGCTACGGGCGAAGTTCAGTCGCTCCGGGTCGCCCTTGATCTCGCCCTTGAGCAGGGGAATCAAATCGTGTTGGTCGTCGTAGGTAATCATGTTGGCGATCTCATTGGCGGGTGTGCCCCAGGCGAGCTTGACCGCGGATTCCGCCCGCTCGGCCAGACGTCGATCGTCCGGTGTCGGCCGTGATCCTGACGACAGAGACAGGGAACCGGTCAGGACGAGCGGAGTCAAGGCGGCGAGAAGTACGTGCGCCGTTTTCATCAGTTGTCTACTGCTCTCGTTCGATCACGATCATGCGGTAGTTCCACTTCGTCATCGGGAACAGAAGCTCGCCGTTCTCGAGCTTCGCGTACTCCTCCGGCCGCTCGAAAAAGACCGCCTGCTCCACTTCCTCGCCCTTTTCGTTCTTCGCCATCTCGATGCGCATCCCGGTTCGGTGCACGGCGTTCTCGACCTGGAGTCCTTCGGGCGAATCGAAGCCGAGCTTCTGCCAGTCCGGCTGCAGCCGCATCTGGCCTTCCCAGTCGGTGTTGTTGTAGAGGATCAGGATCGCCTTGTGCGGCGGTAAGGCGTCCATGGTCATCCTCCCCGCCGTCCGGACGAAGGCAAGCCGGTTGGCGACCTTGATGTCCTTGGGCAGGTGCTTGTCGAAGTAGGCGTCCAGCTTTTGTGCCGGCGCTTTCCATGGATCGGGCACCACCGCGAGCTTCGACGGGCGGGCGACATAGAAAGAGGCGTGCATGTTCTCGTCGGGCAGCGCGACGATCTCCTGCCGCCAGTACGGGGTGAACTGGAACGCCCAGTGAAAGTAGCGGTGTTTCTCGATCGCCTCGGCCATCCGCCTTCCCGCGCTCCCCATCACGCCGGGCAGGACACCGCTGGGCATGTGGAAGGGAATCACCGTGTCGTGAAGGAGCGCCAGCCCCGTCAACTGGTCGTACACCGCCTCGGGACCGCCATGCGCTTCCACCCATTCGCGGCGGACGCGGCTCTGACCGAGGAACCGCACCGGCCAGCCGAAGTTATGACCCATCAGCTCCGCGCGGAACAGCGCCGGATCCACCACCCCGAGATAGGTGGGCTGCTTATCATTAAGGATGGCGTTGAAGTTCTCCGCGTTCCAGTTCTGGGTGCCAAACCCCAGGTAGGCCATGTTCGGCCGGCCCGAGTTATGCAGCCCGATCCAGGCGTCCCGCGGGGCGATGTCGGGATTACTGAGGGTGATGTTGTAGAGCCGCTTGAAAATCTCACGGGTGCCCAGGAGCGGAGATAGATTGGCGGTCGTGCCGTCACGCTTCCGGTATCCGGGATGGGCGTAGGGATTCGCCGGGACCACTTCGGCGGAGCCATCGTAATACAGTCCGCCATACCCGTACTTCCGTTGGAAGCGCCGGTAGCGCCAGACGAACCAGTCGCGGAAGGTTGGGGAGGCGCCCGTCACCCTGACATTCGACTCGAACGGGATCCGTTCGGCTCCGTTGGCCAGCCACTCATCGCCGAAATGCCTGAAGTCATCCGTGCCGGCGGCATCCGTTCGGGTGTTGGCCGAGCCGGCATACACGTAAAGACATTGAGCGCTGGTTCCATAAGGATGACCCAGGTCGGGAGCCGGCAGAAAGTCATATCCCGGCCGGTACCAACATCCGCCGCCGCCGTTGTCCGAGAGCGGGCTTCGGTAAGCGGTATGCTCCGGGGTGCGCCAGGTCTTCGGGCGCACCGGCGTGGCGATCCACCCGAACTGGATCTCGTGCGGGGCGTCGAACTCCGTCGGCACGTCGATCATCACCACGCGCAGGGTCGCGCCCTCTTCGCCCACGTCCACGCGGAGCACGTTTCCGGTGTCTCGAACAAAAAACCATCCGTCCGTCTCGCAAAACCACTGGATGCCCCCTTCGCCGTTGCCCAGCCAGATCGGCCTGGTTGAACCGCTGAACCCCGCCGGCGGGAGTCTGCCGGTCTGGCGCAGGGAATAGTCATAGGTGTTGATCACGTCGGTGAACGCCCGGGTGAGCGGGATCTCCAGCTCCATTGACGCGATCGAGATCTTTCCCTTCGGCTCGATCCTCAGCGCGCTCCAGACCAGCCCGTCGTATTCCGCCCAGAATCTGTTCCGGAGCGAGAAGCCCTCTGCATCGAGGACCCTCGTTCCCTCCACCCGGGTTTGGCTGGTCTTCGTCCACTTCGATGTCGCCTCCACCGCCGAAGTGTCGACCACCTTCCCCTCCGCCGTCTTGATCAGGAGCCGCATCGGCGCGCGGAGCAGCGGTTTATCGAGCGTCGTGATCTGCTCGGGCAAGAGCTTGTCGTTGAAACGGTACTGCCGGCCCCAGACGCGGACGGTTTGATTTTCCACCGTCATGTTCGTCCAGGGATACGGCACGCGATCGTGGTCCATATCCTCGAAGCCGTACCGGTTGTTCCACCACTCCGGCAAGGGAGCGTGCTCGTAGGGTACGATGGTTTCGTATTGCTTCGTGCCGGGCGCCTGGAATACGAAGCGCGCTTCGTACTCGCCGGGGGTCCATCCCTCGGTGGAAAGCTCGAACACCAGTTCGTAGGACGTGAATCCGCGCAGCGTCTTGCGGAACATCGTCCGGCCGGTCTTCTTGTCGGTGAGAGTGAGCTGCACGCTGGTCTTGCCCGGGTCGGTGGCGCCCAAAAACGCGAAGTCGGTTTCGAACTTGATCAGCTCGAAACTGCGGTAGCGGCGGATGTTGATCTCCGGCTCGGTCCGGCGAATCACCGGCAGGGTGGTGACATGGATCGCCTCGCCGCTAGCCGCGTCCCGTACCGTGAAGGCGATCTTCGTCGTGGCAAAGTCGGCGATCCTTCCAACAAAAGCATAGGGCGCGCTCTCGTCGGGCCCTAGAGTGATTTCCCGTCGATCCTGCAATTCGCCGGAGTCGGTGGAGACCTCGGCGATAACGTCTCGCTCGGTAGCGGAACGGTTCGTGAGGGTGGCGGCAAAGGCGGCTTGCCCGCCCGGAAGGTTTCCGGTGTCCTCGAGCCGGACCACGATCCCTTCGTCCCCCTGGAAGAGCAGCTCGCCGGCAGGAAGCATGCGGCCCGGATCCGCCGTTTCCCAATCGAACATCTTCCAGAAGTGATCTTCGGCGATAATCTTCCTCCAGTGCCGGATAAAATTCATCCGCAGGATCCCGCCGGGTTGCGGCCTGGCGATGTGAGGGCCGAAATCCTCCCATGGGATCGCCACCTCGAACACCCAGCCCTCCAGGGTCTGCGTTGAGCCGTGGACAACGCGCGGGTTCCAGTCGTGGTTCAGGCCTTTCAGATGTGAACCGGGGACCGGCGTTCGGGGGCTGCCCATGTGTGTGCGGCTGCCGTGGGTGAATGCCGAGGCCCCGCCGGGGTCGACGAAGATCCAGTAGTCATCGCCGCTGGGATAGGGATCGGCCAGCGCGAGGCGCACACTGTCCTTGCCCAGCATCGCCGCGATCTGTGCCGGATCCTGCCGGATGCGCGCCGGCGGCGGGCTGTGGTGTGCGATGTAGAGGTATTGGTCATCGTAGGTGATCCAGAACGTGCTCTGGTCGCGGGCCACGTTCTCCATCTTGCGGAGCCCGAACTTGTAGTCCTCGGGCGCGGTCGCCGTCAGCCCGGTCACCGCGGCGGCATCGTTCCACTCGCCTTCGTCCATGATTCCGTCAATCGCCGGCGCCGTCTCCGTTTTCACCACCGAGACCAGCTTGCGCAGCTCGCCCATGCCGTACGTGCGCCGCTCTTGCCCCGTTCCCTTTTCCTCTTCGGCCGGCACCCGCAGCACACCCACACTGCCGGCAAAGAGGAGCAGGCCCACTGCTATAATTTGGCGACGTATATTACGGACGGCACAGCTCCTTCAAATACCACGTGACGAAGTCATCGACGGCCGATTCCGTCGTCACGAAGGGCCCTGGCCGGTAGCGGCTGGAAAGGATGCCGAGCTGGCCATTTTCACAAATCGTTTTGTCCTGTTCGGCCGTGACGCGCCACAACCAGCAGACACGGTCAGCGTCGTAGTCCTGCCCGTCGACCGCTGCCTCATGCACCAACCACGTCAGTTCCAGTTCTGTTTCCAGCGGACCGAGCGGCGTAAATCGTGTCAGTAACGCATGCTCGTTGCTGACGACGTACCATATCAGCGGAAAGTGCATGAAGCTGGTGACCGCACCATCGTACTGCGTGAGCTCGCCCAGTAGCGGCGCAACCGGCTGGCCGTCCTCGCTTTGCGTCAGCCAGCCCGGTCGAATGGGAACGCGCCCGCCCTGATGGAGTCCCCTGCCGGTCAACTCGACGCGCCCTACTTTCCCACCGCGAGCCCGCGTGTCGGCCTCCCACTGCTGCTCGAACGCTTGCTGCTCATCGGCCAGTCGGGAGTTGTTTTGCGCGTGCGCCCCGGACATCACCCGGCAGTATTCGGGGTGCGTCCATTGGCAGTGGTTACACTCCCAGAAGTTCTCGGCGACGACCTTCCAGTTGGCGCGAATGATGTGGGTCGTTCGGCGGCAGACCTGTGTGCGCTGGAGCTGGAACGGGGTAAAGAACTCGTCGATATCGGTGGCCGTCGCGTCGAAGTCCGGCGGCACGTCAGCGGTATAAATGAAAATCAAGCCGGCGATTTCCTGCACGTGTACCGGATGCAGTCCCAATGTGCTTCGGTCGCATTCGTCAGGCAGGTGAAGTGCCCACGCCAGCGCGCCGTCCAAGCCATAGGTCCAATTGTGGTAGGGGCAGACGAACTGCCGGCTTGTACCCTCGCGCTCGAGACAGATCCGCGATCCGCGGTGACGGCAGACATTGTGGAATGCGCGCAATCGGCCGTCATCGTCGCGCAGAATGACAGTGGAATCATTGCCGATCGCGTACGTGAACCAGTCACCTGTTGAGGGAATACGACTGGCCGGCCCCGCCAACAGCCAGTGGCGCCCATAGATTCGCTCCAAGTCCAGAGCAAAAATCTCGGCGTCCAGATAGAACGTTCGCTCCAACGACCAGCCGGGCCGACGACGATCGGCCAACACTTGTAATCGTTTCTCCGCGTCACTGATCATTCTTCGCCGAATTCATAGGCAAACAAGTCACCGGTCTCGATGTGGAAGCGGATCGTGAGGTTCGTGTCGACCGGAATGTCCGATACCTCTTTCCCCTTCCAGCGGAGCTCTCCCTTGACCGCGTCGCCGGTGAACCCGATGCAGTTTCCAACTTCGTACCCCGGCAGCGGCTGGTAGGCGTCCTGGTCGACCAGTTCCGCCCGGATGCATCCCCTCGGACACCTGGCGTTGACGAAAAGTTTCTCCCCGTCGCGGCTCCCGTGGCGAACCTCAACCATGCCGCGGACGTTTGCCCACAGTGACACGAAACGGTCGCGCGGCATCGTGGCCCGCCAGGTGGCCCCCGTCCCGAATTTTTTGTAGAAATCAACCGCTCCTTCATTGAATTCGTACGCCCCCTTGTGATGCGTCTCGCCGTGCCATCGGGTCGTCTCGTTGTAGTACATCCACATCTCATCGCCGACTTCGATCATCGGGGCCGGGTACACGTCCGCCGTCACGCCGCGCTCCGTTCCACACTGCAGAAACTTCGGTCTGCCGGGCAGGAACCGCCAGCGGGCGCCGTAGGGAGAGGCATCTTCCACGCGCGGATCGTACTCGTGGCAGTCCGGATAGAGCGGGTGGTGGCCTCCCTGCCGCAGCCGCTTCTCCTGCCAGGCCAGCTGCACGTTGTTTGTCCCGTGCGTGCACGCGCCGGAAGGGACGTACGTGGGGTCCAGGTAGAAGCAGCTCACGAAGCCGAGAGTAATGTCCCTGTAGGGCAGGATCATCATCATCTGGAAATCCATCCCCACCGCGCCGTGGCGGCGCGCTTCCAGGAAATCCTCCTCGCCGGGCTGAATCACCGGATGAATGGGGCCCCAGCGGCCGAACTCTTTCGCGTCCGCCCAGCACATCGTGCGCAGCAGCAACCCCTGGTAACGCGTATTGACCTTGGGCATGATCACGTAGCGCCCTTCGAGCTCATCATAGGCGCCGGAGATCGCGTCGCACCCCCCCAGCGCAATCGGCCGGGGATGAATTTCCCAGTGCACGCCGTCGTCCGAATGCGCAGTGTAATAGCCGTTCTTCAGGTCATCCCCTGGCCAGCGGTCCCTCGGGACCACGTGGCGCTTCATCATCCCGACGGCAAGGTATTTGTGCTCCCCGGTGACGTCGGGCATGATCGAAAAACTGCTGAACGGCAGATCCGTGTAGTTGTTTTTCCTGCTGCCGCGGAACTCGATGATGCCGAGTTCAGGGCGTTCCCAGTGAATGCCGTCGGAGCTCTCGGCATAGCCGGTAAGCGGGATTTCGGGGGGCCATTCACCACGGATGGAAGATGGGCGGGCGTGGTACCAGGCCTTGAGCCGTCCGTCTTCGAAGAAGATGCTGTAAAAGCTGCTGAGGCCGGCCTCGTGTTCCCCCCGGCGTTCGAGGATCGGCGCCTCGCTTTTCGTCGGCGAGTGATAGGTGAACCGCAGGTCGTGGATTTCAACGACGGCCGATGTTTCCAACATCAGGTTTCTTCGTGCGCGTGGGTGCATGGTAGATCTCCGGGGATGCCGCCTACGCCGAACGACGGCTCCGACGGGCAAAGAAGTGTCAGGTTTCAGGTTTCAGGTTTCAGGATGAAACGTATCGGCTTTTGGCGGCAATGACACTGATAAAACGCGCCTGTAGGATGCTTTCGACCCCTGCCGGCCCCTCGACCTTGCTCGGGGCCCTGAGCCTGTCGAAGGACTTGCCCGGCAGGTGAAGAAGTTTGGGGACTATTCCGTTGATAGTTGTCGAACAAGATTTTGGATTGCGCCGGTTTCCGGCGCTTTGGATATATCGTTCATGGCCCACGATGATGGAACAGCGGGAACTGCTCGATACCCAACACGTCGTTGCCGAGGCGCCGGGATAACCAGTAAAGCGCGCCCGCACCGATACCGCCACAGCCAAGAACGATCGTATCAAATGAACGCTTCGGTGTACTCATGGGTCGTTTCTTACGACGTTCTCATCAACCAGGGTCGACTCATTCTTCTCCAAATTCATAGGCGAACAGGTCTCCGGTCTCGACGTGAAAACGGATCGTCAGGTTCGTGTCGACGGGAATGTCCGAAACCTCTTTCTCCTTCCAGCGGATCTCTCCCTTGACCGCGTCGCCGGTGAACCCGATGCAGTTTCCAACTTCGTAGCCCGGCAGCGGCTGGTAGGCGTCCTGGTCGACGAGCTCCGCCTTGATGCAGCCCCGCGGACACCTGGCGTTGACGAAAAGTTTCTCCCCGTCGCGGCTCCCGTGGCGAAGCTCGACCATGCCGTGAACGTTCGCCCACAGTGAAACGAAACGGTCGCGCGGCATCGTCGCCCGCCAGATGGCGCCCGACCCGAATTCCTTATAGAACTCCACCGCCCCCTGGGTGAATTCATACTCCCCTTTGCGTTGCGTCTCGCCATGCCAATCCGTCGAGGCGGTGTAATACATCCACATCTCATCGCCGACCTCGAGCATCGGGGCCGTGTTCACGTCCGCTGCTACCCCGCGCTCGCTTCCCCACTGCAGAAACGCCGGCCGACCGGGGATGAACCGCCAGCGGGCGCCGTAGGGAGAGGCCTCTTCCACGCGCGGATCGTACTCGTGGCAGTCCGGATAGAGCGGGTGGTGCCCTCCCTGCCGCAGCCGCTTCTCCTGCCAGACCAGCTGCACGTTGTTTGTCCCGTGCGTGCACGCGCCGGACGGGCTGTAAGAAGGGTCCAGGTAGTGGCAGGTGACAAAGCCCAGGGTAACGTCTCGGTAGGGGAGGATCGTCATCCGCTGGAAATCCATCCCCACCGCTCCGTGGCGGCGCGCTTCCAGGAAATCCTCCTCGCCGGGCTGTAAGACGGGATGAATCGGGCCCCAGCGGCCGAACTCCTTCGCGTCCGCCCAGCACATCGTGCGCAGCAGCAACCCCTGATAGCGCGTGTTGATCTTCGGGATGATCACGTAGCGGCCTTCGAGCTCATCATAGGCGCCGGAGACAACGTCGCACCGCGTCAGGGCGATCGGCTCGGGATGAATCTGCCAGTGCAGCCCGTCCTCCGAATGCGCGGTGTAATAGCCGTCCTTCAGGTCATCCCACGGCCAGCGGTCCCTCGGGATCGAGTCGCGAATCATATTCCCGACGGCAAGGTATCTGTGCTCGCCGGTGACGTCGGGCATGATCGAGAAGCAGCTGAACGGCAGATCCGTGTAGTTGTTTTTTCTGCTGCCGCGAAATTCGATGATGCCGAGCTCAGGACGTTCCCAGTGAATGCCGTCGGAGCTCTCGGCATAGGCGGAAATCGGGCTTTCGGCAGGCCATTCACCGCGGATGGAGGATGGGTGAACGTGGTACCAGGCCTTGAACCGTCCATCGTCACAGACAATGCCGTCAAAGCTGTTGACGCTGCTCTCGTGTTCCCCCCGGCGTTCCAGGACCGGCGCTTCGCTCTTCGTCGGCGAATGATATGCGAACCGCAGGTCGTGGATTTCAACCACGGCCGAGGTTTCCAACATCAGGTTTCTTCGCGCGCGCGGATGCATGGTTGCCCCCAGGTTTCGGGTTTCAGGTTTCAGGGTACGATAGCTGCCGGTAGCAATCGACATTTTTCTGGCATCTTCCCCGAAACCTGGACCCTCAAACAAGGTTTCAACGCGAAACAACGATCATTCGGTAACTCCACTTCGTGATCGGGAACACCAACTCGCCGGCTTCAATCTTCGCCTCCTCTTCCGGCCGATCGAAGAACACGCCCTGCTCGACGTCCTCCCCCTTCTCGTTCTTCCCCGTTTCCAGCCGGAAACCCCGGCGGTGCACGGCGTTCTCGACCTTCAGATCCTCCGGGGCGCCGAGGTCGATTTTCGCCCAGTCCGGCTTCAGGCGCAGAGTCCCCTCCCATTCGCTGTCGTTGTAGACGATCAGGATGACCTTGTCCTTCATCTTGCTGAGCGCGTCTTCCGCGTCCCGCACGTCCCGGCAGATGCTTCGTCGGATTCGGTCGGGAAGGTTGTGGTCGAAGTAGTCGGCGATCGCCCTGTCGTTCCCTGCCTCGATGGCCGACAGCAGCCGTGAGGGACGGGCGATGTAGAGCGATGCGTAGAGATGCTCGGCGGGAAGCGGAACGATTTCCTGGCTCCAGTACGGCACGAACTGGGTCGCCCAGTGGCTGAAGTCGTGGCGGTCCATGGCGTCCACGGTGCGTCGCATCACCGTATGGTAGGGCTCCGGCCACAATCCGCTGGGCATGAAATTCCAGGATGAAAGGTTGTTCAGCGTGTCGTGCAGAAACGACAGCCCCATGAAGTGGCCGTCGGCGACTTCGATGCCGCCGGCGGCTTCGACGGCCTCCCGTGTGATCCGGCCCTGCCCGAGAAACCGCACGGGCCACCCGAAGTTGTGCCCCATGTATTCGGCGCGAAAGACCGCCGGGTTCAGCACGTTCAGGTAATGGCTGCCGCGCAACACAACGGAGTTCAGGTTTTCCCCGTTCCACTGGTAGATGAAGAAAGCCCCGAAGGCCATGTTGTACGCGCCGTTCGAGGCAATCCCGATATCCATATCCCGGGGTGGGAAATCTTTGTTCCGCAGCGCGATGTTGTAAAGCCGCTTCACCAGATCCCGAAGGTTCAGCAAGGCCCCGTCGCCGGGGTTGTCGAAATAGAGGCCCTTGAAGCCATACTTCTCCCGATACCTCCAGTAGCGCCAGACGAAGTAATCGCGAAGCGGCTTCAGGTTGAAGGAGGGATGGACGCCCCCGTCCTGAGGCTGCACAAATGGATCCGCCGTCCACTCCGCGCCGTATCGTCTGTACTCCTCGATCCCGGACGCGTCGTCCATGGTGTTGACCTGGGAGGTGAACACATACGGACAGTACAAAGGAGCCCCGAAGCCGCTGCCCCGGTCGGCCGCCGGCTTGAAATCGTACCCCGGCGGATACCAGGCTCCGCCGCCGCCATTACCCGCTCCCTTGCCGCGGTAGTGCGGATACTCCGGGGTACGCCAGGTTTTCGGCCGCATCGGCGTGGCCGCGAACCCCAGGGTGAAGGCAAAGGGGCCGCTGAACTCGGCCCCCTCGGCAACCACGTAGCGCAACGTCGCCGCCCCGTTCTTCTTCTCGACGCGCATCCTCCCCCCGGAAGGCAGAACCTGGATTCCGCCGTCCCCGTTTCCCAGCCAGACGCTCCCCTCGCCGGCAAATCCCTCCGGCCCTAACGCGCCCGTGTCGCGATGGCCGCCCGCCTTGATGACGTCCGAAAACATCCCGTTGAGCGGCAACTCGATGACCAGGGAGCCTCGAACCGTCTCTTTGGGCGTCAGGGTCAGCGTGCACCAGATCAACCCGTCATATTCCGCCCAAAACGCATTGGTCACCGAAAACGCGTCCCGCTCAACCCGGCGCCGGCCTTCCACCCGGACGTGGGAACGTTTGGACCACTCGTTCTCGCACTTGACCGTTGAGAAATCGAACACCTCCCCCTCGCCGGTCTCGAGCACCAGCCGCATCGGCGCGCGCAGCATATCGCGTCCGAGCGTCCGGATCTGTTCCGGCAGGATACGGTTGCCGAAACGATACTCCCGGCCCCACACCCGGATCGTCTCTTCGGTCACGGCCATGTCGGTCCAGGGATACGGCGCCTTGTCTTCTTGAATGTCTTCGTAACCAAGCTTGTTGTCGTGCCACGGGGCCTTCCCGCTGATCAGCAGGTCAAGCTTCCGCCGGGCAACGACTTCGCTGCCGCGACGAATGGCGACGGCCAGGTCGTACTCGCCCGGCTCGAGGCCGGCGGCGTCTCCCTCGATCACGGCCGTCCTGGCGTTCACGCCGCGGTCCTGGAGGGTGTACACCGTCCGGTTCGACCCATCGCTGACGGCCAGGTCGACCCGCAGTTCTTCCAGCGGCGTCTGTGACAGGGCGCCGAGCCCGAGCTCAACCAGGAACTTCCCGTCGTACGGAAGGGAGACGACCCGCGCGGAGAAAATCTGTTCCAGGTAGAAGGGCACCTCCGTGCGATGCAACAGGGTCCCGGCGGTATCTCGCACCTCGAACGTCACCCGCGAGGTGGCGTAGTCCGTGATGTCGTGATCCCTGGCAAACTCGACCGCTTGGCCTGCGGGCAGCGTAAGCCGTTCCTCGTGGTTCAGTTCCTGCGTGTCGCTGAACAGCCGCACCTCGACCTCTTGTTCCCTCTCTGCTGGGTTCTGCAGGACGGCGCGCCAGCGCACCTCGTGCGTCCCGAGGGAACCCGTACGCCGCAGACGGATCACCGGCTCCTCGATCCGTGCAAAGCGCAAAACGCCCAGGCTGGCCCGATCCGCCCCCACATCCTGTTCCAGGTACATGCCCTTCTCGACTCCGTCCGGCGCCGGATATTCCGGGGGCGCGTGGGGCGATGGCGGTTCGGCGCGGTCGATCACGCGAATCCCCCACGACCAGACATCGTCCTGCTGCTTGAGCTGCTTCCAGAGGCGGCTGAGCTGCAGGCCCCACTCCTCTCCCGGTACGGGCACACGTTCGAACGCCTCGAGCGGGATCCGAGCCTCGAGTTGCCATCCCTCCGTCCCCAGGCTGGATGCGGTGTCCCAGCCGGCGTCCCAGTCCGGATGAGCTCCACCCGGACCGTAGCCGGCATCGTCACGGGCTTCGCCGGCGTTGGCAACCAGGCGGTACTCCGTCCAGCGGCCCAGGCGGTTGGTCTGGAAATACGTCTTGAACCGGCCGGGGTAGTTGCGAATGCCGTACTCCTTCCAGTACCCCAGCTCTTCCAGATCGGCCCGCCAGTAGTCCGGCGACAGGATGACCTCCATCGCATCGTCCGCTTCGAGGTCGCCCTCCAAACGCACGAACCGGTGCACGACTTCCGCCGGCCGCTCGCGGGCCTGCTCCGTCAGCTCTCCCTGCATGCCGACGTACAGATAGTCTGCGTCGTACCCGAGATAGAATGCGCTCTGGTCCGCGGCCATCTCGCCGCTTTTCGTCTCCAGCATGCCCGTGATCACGGCCGCTGCGGTCCATTCGTCCGGCTCGATACGCCCATCGAGTCGGGGCGGCGCGGGCAGCCGCCCCGCGGAAACCAGGGGCTTGTTCGCCAGCCGCAGGTCCTGTCGATAAACCCGTTTCACCTCCGATACCGTCAACGCCCGATCCCAGAGCTTCACGTTGTCCATCAGCCGGCGCCCGCCCCGGCGCGCGTACCCCCCGCCCAGGTGGAATCTCCGTGCCAGAATGGGAATCCAGTTCTTCCAGCCCCTCTGTTCGTTGACCAGCGACCCGTTCTGGTAGAGACGGACCACATCATCCTCCCAGGAAACCCCGAGCTGAAACCAGCGGTAATGGTTCAGGGGCATGTACCGATAGGTGATCTGCTTGTGCCTGTTGGGATGGCCGTAGCCCATGAAGAGCTTCGGACCGCCCGTGTCCATCCCGCTCTTGAGCAGCCGGAACTCCGAGGTACCTCCCCAGCCGACAAAATCCGTGCTGGGCAGCGTGGGATCGTTAAAAACGGTCTGGTTCAGGTCCCAGTTCTCCAGACCGCGCATCCAGAAGAGGAGGGTGCCGCTGGCCTCCATGCCCGGAGGGCGTGCGTAGGTCACGGTGGGAACCGTTCCTTGCGTTTCCTGCGCAGTGTTGTCGAGATCGCCCAGGATCAGGGCCTGACCGGACAGACCGATCGGGTAATACTGGGGCGGCGCCTTCCCCGACCACTTGCCCGCCTCCTGCGGACCCACCTCCGGCGTCAGTCCGTTCTCGAACGTCAGCTCGAACACCGCCGGCCGCCCGGCGTCCCCTAACCTGAAAGTACCCCTGTGGGCCTCCGAAAATCGTGTCCCGTCTTCGTGCACCCTCTTCGTGCTCCGAGGCCGAGTATTTCTCGCCTCAGATACCTGAGAAATCTGAGCCTCACTCAGAGGCCTGACGGAAGGGGGAGCCGCCAGGCCAGATGCCGCGACGCCACAGCACGAACACAGGACCATCCACCGCGCAACCATCCCCGCGGCGCGCCTATTACTCCGGCGACTGAACCCTAACGATGCAAAAAATTCTGTCTTCTTCGAGACGAATACCCCATTTAACTCCATCGAGAACCCCGCTCGTAAACTCCGTCGAGTTCGAACTCCAATATCGCGGTAGGGGCGCCCGCTGCCGGGCGCGCCCCCGCATAGATCCCGGCGTGCGGAATTCCCGCACCGGGCTCTTCGGTACTGCTCGCTTCGCACTTAGCACCAATTCCACGGAAACTCCAGTTGGGATTGTCCGGTCGCAGAAGACTCGGTGATCCGAGGGGTGG
>Ga0310123_10000680_pt1 | contig 30044 bp, 35 predicted proteins | sample CB6_AW_1057_MG_FD_203505 | JGI IMG/M metagenome (GOLD analysis project Ga0310123, IMG submission 203505) | Marine microbial communities from Western Arctic Ocean, Canada - CB6_AW_1057 | ecosystem: Environmental > Aquatic > Marine > Oceanic | place: Canada: Western Arctic Ocean | collected... | reverse complement strand
GAAAGTGGCGGCCTTCACCCAGGAGGTGAAGGTCGTAGTCGGTGACAAACGGTTGGGTCACCCGTGACCCTCCACCAAGGAAGTATGCCGCGGGGTTGTCGGCACGCGATTACGGAAATGCGAGCGTTAACTCATTGTCGCCGGGGGTGATCTCGATGACTTCTCTGTGACGCTGCGCGCCGCGTCTGAGGGTCAGATCGTAGGACCCCGCCCGCACGAGGCCAAGCGAGAACGACCCGTCACGGTCCGCGATGGTGGCGTATGGTGTTTCCACGACAAGAATCGTGGCCGCCATCTCATTGTGCGCATCGCACGCCACGGTATATTCCCCCAGCGCTTGAAACGTATGGTCGTGTCGCCCCCCGCGAATCGGCATCGCGACGTTGAAGAGCGAGTGTCCGTCGAGGTCTGCGACGTGAACGGTGTGCAACTCGTCTTCGCTGTTCAAGAACACTACCGGCTGTCCCTGCCGGACTAGGAGGAGACGAGGGAAGAATTCCCGACCGAATTGGTCCATTTCGGCCGGTTCGGTGGGTATCGGAGTCTCGTGTGGCGTCGTCGCATTGAGGATGATGACCGACGGTGTTCCTTCCGCGGCTTCGGGGGCCGTTCCGGCCACGCGACCATGCGGTCCGCTGAGGTCCGAGTCCGCCTCCGGCGTCTCCTCTTTCCCGGCGCCGCTGGCGACAGTGGTGCTGTCCGTCACGCTGGCGGGGTCCGTTTCTGGACCCGCCGACCCGCATCCGAGAAAAAGCACCGCGATCAGCAGGGCGGTAGCTGTCGTGGCCGGGCGCATCATTCGTTGTCAGACTATTCGGCCGCGCTGACAACCACGGTAATGTCAACCGTCGCCGTCAGCACGGTGTCGTCGGCGATCGCTCGAATGACATAGGTTCCGGGTGCGCTGAATCGTGCCGTCGTCGAGGCGCGACCATCATCCACCTGCGTCACTGATGGCGCGAACCCGATGCTGCCCGGACCTCGGTGCTGCAGCCAGGTTACGGCCAGCCCGGTTTTGACAGCGTCTCGCGGATTGACCGCGTCCTGCGTGTTTGGTCCCGGGCGCCCACGTCGATTGCCACGCCGCTCGGCGGCTTCTGGGTCTGGACCTGGGATTCCGTCGTCGCCGGCGAGAACCGAAAGCTCCACGGTGTCCGGGAGGGTCACGGTGACGATCTCGCCACTGGTCACGCGGATGGTGGGTGATGAGTTGTCGATATAGGCCCCGGCGGCGCCCATCCCGCGGTTGGCCTTGACCACCGATTCATCGATTTCCCAGACTGGCCACAGCGACCCGTGCGCGGTATCCGTCCGTCCATTGTGGGTGACCGTCCACACGAGGTCCTGCTCACCAAAATCAGCGGGTACACGCACTTCGAAGACAAAGCTCTGGCGACGAGCATAAAAGTGGGCCGGCTGGCCTCGGTCGGGCTCACCCGGTGAGAAGAAGTTGTTGTCGCCGATCGCGATCGATGGTCGTTCTTCGTAGTTGCGATTGAGGTAGCCAAAGACCAGGTTGAAGGATCCATCCCCGTTTTGCTCCCAGCCCTCGAAGACCGGTTGGACGTTTTGGCCGCGTTTGTATTGAATCTGCGCGCTGGCAGTTCTCGGTAGAGCGACGACACTCAGCAAGGAAGCGAGGAGGGCTGTCACAATCGCCAGAGCACCGGTCACCGAGGTGACCGGCGTGTTTCGTTGTCCTCTTTTCATCACGCGCTCGACACTCCTATTCGTCGTTGCTGCTCATCGCGGCCTTACGTTCCGCTTGTGCGGCTTCGAATTCCTCGTCGTCCATGGTGTACCAGCTGAGCCACGAGAAGCTCATGTCGTCGCTCGACCGCTGTCCGAATCCGGCCCAGTTGCGCGCATCGTCATTCCAGCGGTTGCCTTCGGAGTTGTCGTGCCAACTGATGACGTGAATGACGGAACCCTTGGGAATGAGCGGGGCCACATCGTCTGCGTAGTTGTACGCGATATGCCAGCCAAAGTCCCAGCCGGCGCAATTGATCGTCTCGACTCGGTTGTCCGGCAGAATCGCCTCGACACATTGTCGCGTGCCCAGATTGTGCAAGTGAGGCTGGAACACCGAGAGGTGGATATTGTCCTCGAGGTGATAGTAGCCGTCGTGGCGAACATTTGATTCGCCGGCCGGAATGTCGAGGTCTTCGTTGTCGCCAATATGCAGCGACAAGATTTCTCGGTCGGGTTCAACGTCTTTGGGGTAGAAAGTGAGTCCGACACTGGTGCGGTCCGTGATCTCGCGTCCGATCGCGTGGTAGTGCATGTTGAAGCGAATGTTGGCTCCCGCTTTGATCTTCCGACTGGTCCCGTCTGGGAAGATGTCGCCGTTTTTCCCCAACGCGTACTCGTTGAGAAATGATCCGAATTCATCGTTGTCCGGGTCATCTTGGACAAACGTCACGGCGTGATGCACCACCGGGAACCCTTCGGCAGAAGGTTTGGTCTCCACGGCTTTGACCCACCGATCTTCGGTGAGCCCTGATGAACTCTCGAGGTTGCCCCACCAGTCCGGTGCCGCGGACTGCACGACAAACGGTTCCGGGATCGGCACCACCCAGTCAGGTTCGCCGATGTGCCACTTGTCCATGTCGTCGAACTCGATGGCCGGCGGAAGGTCCGCCGGGTTGCCCCGGGCCGCGCCGCCGTCGACCCACCGGACGACTAGGTCAATCTCTTCGTCAGAGAGCGAGCGGTCGGCCTTGAAGTCCTGGACCCCGACGTTGCGCTCGACATACCACGGCGGCATCTTTCGATTTATGACCCGCTCTTTGATTGAACGAGCCCATGGGCGCGCCTCTTCGTAGGTCAAGAGCGACATCGGTGCGATTGACCCCTCGCGGTGGCACGCCTGGCAGGAGCGCTGAAAAATCGGCGCGATATGTGCGGCAAACGTGACTTCATCGGTTGCCTGCTCAGCAGCCGCTGGGGTCGCCAGGGCGAGCGCTGTGCTCGCCATCAGCAGGGCAATCACACGTTGTGTGGGGGTCATGGTGGGCTCTCCCTCGTCTTCGAGCGGTATGTCGACAATCTGAATTATCGCGACCAAAAATGATCGCAGCCAAAATAATCGCGAAATAAGATGTGGTTACCCTAGTCTAGCCGGAAGCCCTGCGCTAGCGTACGGCCTGTTCGGCCGCTATTTCGTCATAAAACCCGGGAATACTGCGACGCATAAAGAGCCCGTCCGCGGCTTGCGTCCAGCTCAAGGCACTGGTCTGGATACGCTCCGGGGCCTGTGCCGCGGTTACGCCCTCGGTGATCAGGTTGCCCATCCGCGTACGAACCGCCACCATTTGGTCGCGAAATGCCCTCACGTCGGCGCGGGTCATCAGGGCCCCGTGACCCGGGATTGCGGTATCCCAGTCGAGCTCGAGGGCCCCGTCGAGGGTCGTGATCCACGCGCTACTACTGCCCCCGTTTGCGTAGTCGATGAAGGGGGCGGTTCCGTGCAGGAGGTCGCCCCCGTGAATCGCCTGCAAGTCGGGGAAGTAGACGATGGCGTCACCATTCGTGTGGCCTCGCCCAAAGTGGTGGGCCTGCACTTCAGCGGCGCCGACAAAGATGGAGGTCTCTTCGGCAAACACAATCGTCGGGGGGGCAGGCTGGTCGCCCCGAATCATATTGGCCCGATTGTTTTCGTGACCGATGATCTGCGCATGGGTCGAGAACTGCGGGTTCCCGCCCATGTGGTCACCGTGATGGTGGGTGCCGACGACATATGCGATCGGCTCGTCGGTGACGCTGCGGACATGACCCATGATGGCATCGTGGTTTCGTTCAAACTTATTGTCGACGAGAACGACGCCGCTACCGGTCAGGCGTACCCCGACGTTGCCACCGGGCCCAGTAATCATGAACAGCCCATCCTTGACGGGCTGGATGTCGAGGGGCTCACTCTGCTGCGCCTCAGTCCCGGTCACGATGATGATGACGGCGATGGTGCAGAAGGTGCCCGCAACAACGTACGATCGGGTTGAATCGGTCATGGTCGAAAATTATCCCATAGCGGAAGGGCGTTTGATACCATGAACGAGCCCAATTTGGCCACGACTCCCAAGCAACTAATGTTCATACACCTGCTCGCAAGCGCGGCCCGTGTCGTCGCGGTTTCAGCGGCGGTCGTTGCTGGAACGACGTTCACCGTGTTGGCTCAGACTGGCCGAGGGCCGACTCCCGCACCCGCCAGTCCGGAGACGCGACCTGCGGGCGCGGCCTCCCATCAAGAGGTCATCAATAGGTACTGCGTCACGTGCCACAACGACCGACTCGTCAATGGGGCGCTCGGTGATTCTGCGGATGCCCCCGCATCGGCTCTCGTGGCTCAGCTGCGGGCGGCGGATATTGCCCTCGATATGCTCGACGTCGGTGACGTGGCTGCACATCCGGCTGAGTGGGAACGTGTCGTTCGAAAACTGCGAGCGGGGGTCATGCCGCCGGCTGGCCGCCCACGTCCCGATGAGAAGACGCAGGACGCGCTTGTCGCGTGGCTGGAGGCCGAGCTGGACCAGGCCCAGCGCAGCAATCCTGACCCCGGTCGCACTGCAACGTTTCATCGGCTGAATCGCGCCGAGTATCGCAATGCGGTGCGAGACCTCCTGGCGCTTGATCTCGACATCGTTGATTTCTTACCGGCGGACGACTCAAGTTTCGGGTTCGACAACATAGGTGGTGTGTTGCGGATGTCCGATTCGTTGCTCGAACGCTATCTCGGGGCGGCGAAGACGATTGCTCGCATGGCCGTCGGGAGCCCGCCGCCGACCCCGCAATCCGAGGTCTACCGGAACGCACAGGACCTACAGCAGCACGATCGGATCGAAGGCCTGCCCTTTGGCACTCGGGGCGGGATGTCGGCGATACACTTTTTTCCGCAGGACGCGGAATACGAAGTGTCCATCGTGTTGACCCGGGCCCGGGGCCGGGAAGAACCGCATCCGTTGGAAGTGACGGTTGATGGTGAACGCGTTCAGCTATTCGGAGGCGAGGACGCGCGAAGCACGACCTTTGAAGTGCGGACGCCGGTCTCGGCCGGCCCCCATGAGGTGGTCGTGGCATTTCACCGAAATCCACGGTCGTTGGTCGAGCAAGTGCGGGAGCCGTTTCAGAATCCGCGAGTCTCAGGGAACAGTGGTGGTCCCGGGGGCTCGATCCCGTTTGTGAGCAGCGTCACGATAGCCGGACCGTTTGCGCCGACCGGCCCGGGCGCCACGCCCAGCCGCGACCGGGTGTTTCTGTGTCGGCCGGCGTCGGCGACCCGTGCGGACGAGATCGCGTGCGCGCGTTCGATTGTGTCGTCCCTCGCTCGTCGGGCGTATCGCGGGCAGGTGGCGCCAGACGACGTTGATGTCCTGTTCAGCTTCTATGAGGCAGCGCGCGACGCTGGCGCCGGCTTTGAGGATGGTATTGAGCTCGCCCTGCGTCGTTTGCTCGTGAGTCCACAATTTCTCTTCCGGATCTCCATACCGCCCGCGGGTCGTGATGCAGATGCCGCGGTCGGTGTGCCATACGCGCTCGACGACGTGGCGCTCGCCTCGCGGCTCTCGTTTTTTCTTTGGAGCAGTATTCCTGACGAGGAGCTCTTGGAGGTTGCCGGGCGCGGCGGGCTCCGCGACCCGGTGGAGCGCGATCGTCAGGTTGCCCGGATGCTTCGTGACCACCGCTCCGAAGCTCTTACAGCGAATTTCGCGGGCCAATGGCTGCAGCTTCGAAATCTGGCTACTGCCATTCGACCCGGCGATCCTTTTTCGCTCGCGTTCGGGGAGGCGCTGCGCCAGGGCTTGCTTCGTGAAACAGAGTTGTTTTTTGACAGCGTCATCCGCGAGGACCGCAGCGTCGTCGAGCTCCTCACGGCCGACTACACGTTTCTGAATGAACGAGTCGCCGAACACTACGGAATCTCGAACATACAGGGCAGTCATTTTCGCCGGGTGCGATTGCCGGCGGACAGTCCGCGGCGAGGACTCTTGGGGCACGGCAGCATCCTTACGCTGACGTCCCACGCCATACGCACGTCACCAGTCTTACGAGGGAAATGGGTGCTGGATAACGTCCTCGGCACACCGCCGCCCGAGCCGCCTCCCAATGTACCGGCGCTTCCCGACAAAAAGACCCAGGCCAAAGTGGCGACGATGCGTGACCGGATGGCCGCCCATCGCACCAATCCCACATGCGCCGCGTGTCACCGGTTGATCGACCCCGCCGGATTCGCGCTCGAGAACTTCGACGCGATCGGTCGGTGGCGGCTGGTCGACGAGTCCTACAACCCAATTGATGCGACTGGTGCGCTCCCGGATGGTACGCGGTTCGATGGCGTGTCAGAGTTGCGGGCGGCTTTGGTCCGTAGACCCGAGCGGTTCGTGACAACCGTGACCGAGAAGCTTCTCACGTATGCTCTCGGTCGGGGTCTCGAGCACTACGATATGCCGGCGGTTCGCACGATTATCAAAGACTCGGCGAATGACCAGTACCGGTTCCAGTCGCTCATTCGCGGTGTAGTCAATAGCTATCCGTTTTTGAATAGGAGATGACGAGATGATCGTCACCAAGAAATCGTTGCCCCGACGTACGGTTCTCCGCGGCTTGGGGGCGACGGTTGCCCTTCCTTTTCTCGATGCCATGACGCCGGCGCTGGCGTCGACCGCAACCCGTGCCGCTGCCGCGCCGGTGCAGCGGCTTGGGTTTGTCTACGTCCCCAACGGCATGTTTCTCCCGAACTTCCATCCAGTCGGCGGTGGCGGAAAAGGTCTTGAAATCACGCCGATTCTCGAGCCACTGCGACCCTACAAAGACCAGATGGTCGTGGTCAGCGGGCTGAGCAACTACGGCGTGGTGAGCCCGAACGAGGGCGGCGGCGTACACACCCGAGCCCACGGAGGCTGGTTGAACGGCGTGCTGCCAAAGCGAACCGAAGGCGCGGACCTGAGAGCGGGTAAGACGATTGACCAATATGCTGCGGACAAGCTCGGAGCGAATACGTCGCTCCGGTCACTCGAATTGACGACGGATAGCAACTACCAAGTCGGGAACTGCGAAAACGGCTACAGCTGTGCGTATCTGAATTCCACGTCGTGGCGGAGCGATACGACTCCGCTTCCCCACGAGCGCGATCCGCGTGTTGTCTTTCAACGGTTATTTGGAGATGGGGGCAGTGTCGAAGCGCGCTTGGCCCAGATGCAGACGGATCGGAGCATCCTCGATTCGGTTACCGAGAGCATTCGCGGTATCGAGCGTCGTTTGGGGGTTGCCGACCGTGTGATGGTGACGGACTATCTCGACGCGGTTCGCGAAGTCGAGCGTCGTATTCAGCGCGCCGAAGAGGGCAACGCATTCCGGCCGCTGCCGTCCGTCGACCAGCCAGCGGGTGTCCCGGAGGAGTATGAAGAGCATGTGACCCTCCTGTTCGACCTGCTGCTGTTGGCATATCAGGCCGACGTCACACGGGTGAGTTGCTTCCAGCTGGCCCGCGAGCTGAGCGGTCGAACATATCCCGGGGTGGGGGTTCCGGAAGGGCACCATACCGTATCGCACCACCAGCTCGACCCCCACAACATCGCGCAATACACAAGGATCAATGTCCATCACATGACACTGTTTGCCGGTCTGGTCGAGAAGATGCGAAACACGCCGGACGGCGACGGCACCCTCCTCGATCACACCATCATGCTGTATGGGACGGGTATGGGCGATGGTGACCACCACACACCCTACAACCTGCCAGTCACGCTGGTCGGGGGCGGTGGGGGCACGCTGGAGGGTGACCGACACCTGAAATACGAGCTCCATACGCCGTTCATGAACCTCGGGCTGTCTCTCCTGGAGAAAGTCGGGGTCGACGTTGAGCGGATCGCAGATAGCACCGGCATTCTGCGGAACCTTTAAGCCAATGACTGCCCCTCGCCAATCGCTCGTTTTTCTCGTGGGTCTGACTCTGGTCGGTACGGGGATTCGTACGGACGCCACGCCGTCCGCCGCGATTCCATTGATCGAGGCCGCAAAGAGCGCGGACCTCGAGGCGGCACGGGCCGAGCTGGCGCGCGCCGCCGATCCGAGCGTCACCGAGCCGGATGGCACAACGGCCCTTCATTGGGCGGTCCATCTCGAGGCGACCGACGTGGTGGATGTGCTCCTCGACGCCGGCGCGGACGCCACGGCGACAAACCGATACGGAATCGCGCCCTTGTCGCTCGCGGCCGAGACCGGGAACGCGTCGATTGTCGAGCGATTACTCACTCGTGGCGCCGACGCCAATACCGTCATGCCGGGCGGTGAAACGGCGCTGATGACGGCCGCCCGTTCTGGTTCGGCAGCGGCGGTGCGGGTATTGCTCACGCACGGAGGCGACCCGAACGCACGAGAGGAGATACGCGGGCAGACCGCCCTGATGTGGGCGGCCGGTCGCAACAACATCGAGGTTATTCACGCGTTAGCTGAGCTTGGGGCTGATGTCCACGCGCGGACCGAGTCGCCGCCTCGTCCCCCTAGCCGCCGAACGTTTTCTGACCCGCCCCCAACGGGCTTTACGGCTCTCGCGTTTGCCGCCCGAGGGGGACATATCGACGCCGTACGAGTGCTGCTAGAGGCCGGCGCCGACGCGAACGCCACACTTTCCGACGGCCAAAGTGCACTCGTCGTCGCGGCGGCCAATGCCAACTGGGAGCTGATGGACTACATGCTCGACCGTGGGGCCGACCCGAACCTGGCGGGTGCTGGGTGGAACGCTCTGCATCAGACGGTGCGGACCCGTCGGATGAATGTCGGCTTTGGGACACCCGGACCGATTCCGAGTGGGACGGTCGATAGCATTGACATCATCCGGAAGCTGATCGCCCACGGTGTCGACATCGACGCACGGATGACCACGGACGGCATGAAGGACGGTCAGAGAAATCGTCTAAACCGACTCGGTGCGACCGCATTCTTCCTTGCGTCGAAGGTCACGGATACGGACGCTATGCGAGTGCTGCGGGAGGCAGGGGCCGACCCGCTGATGCCAACCGCCGATGGGACCACGCCGCTCATGGTCGCGGCGGGGCTAGCGATTTGGAATCCGGGCGAAGACGGTGGGTCGCTACCCGGTCAGGAGAACGAAGTGCTCGAGGCGGTTCGTCTACTGGTCGAGCTGGGTAACGACCTCAACGCGACAAACTATCGCGGCGAGACTCCCTTGCACGGCGCCGCGTTTCGAGGTGCAAACGTCGTTGTTGAGTATCTGGTCGAGCAAGGGGCGAGACTTGATGCGAGGACGTTTGAACACGGCTGGACACCGCTGGCCATCGCGGCTGGCCTGAGCTATTCAGATTTCTACAAAGCTCAGATACACACTGCCGTCCTGCTGACCGACTTGATGGAGGCACAGGGTCTACCAACAGACGGACACGTGGTGGATGGATCGGTATGTTACGACTGTCTTCAGACGCGAAGCGACCAAATTGAGGCGTGGATCGCTCGCGAAAACCGGATGGAAGCTGTGTTTGACCCAGCCACGCCGGTGATCGCAGAAGACGTCTTGGCCGTCGAGCTCCAACCCTGAGCTCGACACCGTTAATGGTCGCGAGAAATCGACGCGCTGCGGCGTTGTGTCTGTGGGCCGCGCTCGGCGGCGCGTCGCTTCTGGTGGTAGCCCCCCTTGCATATCGCGTTGGCGTGCTGGGAGTGCTTCCAGCGCTCGCGTTGACTGCGGCGGCGATGGTGGCTGCCGCACTGGCCGTCGTGGTAGCTCCGATCGCGTGGGCATTGTCGCGGACTGACCATTCCGCAATGCGTCAGGCGCAGGCGGCCCTTGTGGTCGCGGTTGCCGTGCTGGTCATGCCCGTCTGGACGATCGCCGGGAGTGCCGGGGCACCGCCGATCCACCAAATCACGACCGACCACGACGACGTGCCGCAGTTTGACGCCGTCATCGCGCTCCGTGGCGACGGGTCGAATCCGCTCGACCCGCCGAGCCCGGAGCTCACGAGGACCCAGCGTGACGCCTATCCGGATATTCAACCCGTAGAGACGCCCCGTCCGCCGTTTGAAGTCTTCGCAGCCTCTCTCCGTGTCATCGAGGAACTCGGGTGGGAGGTTGTTGCCACGACCGGCGCGGTGGCCGATGGTGACGACAGGGTGGCCGCGGGCGACACGCTTGGCCGGGAGCCAGACCGACTCATCGAAGCCACGGAATCTACGTCCTGGTTCGGATTCAAAGATGACGTCGTCGTGCGGGTGCGTCAATCGGGCGAAGGGACCCGGGTCGATCTTCGTTCAGTCTCTCGGGTCGGGGTGGGCGATCTCGGCGCGAATGCCAATCGGATTCGCGCGTTTGTTCGCGCCCTCGAATCCACTCTGGCCTCTGGCCGCTAGGGTCCAGACGGTCACGGCGCCGTCTCGTCCTCTGCGACGGCGCGTGAGACGGCCTTCGCAAAATCCTCGAGCTCTGACAGGTCCCGAGCAATGATTTTAAAGATTCGGCGTTGGTCCACGTCGAAATACAGGTGGACCAGCACGTTCCGTAGTCCTGCCCACGCTTCCATCGCGCCCGCGTCCTTTGACGTGAGGATTCCTTCGTGCGCCAGGCACAAACGCTTCGCGGTAAGTCGTTGGCGTCTTCCACCCTCGGTCGGCAATCAGGTGGTGCGCGAGATCGAGTGCGCACTCGGACGCCAGCTGGAGCCAGCGCTCGGCTGACGCTTGCAATGTCTCGTCTGCTTTAAAGCGGTCCCAGTCCTGCAGTGAAGGGGAACGAAGCCGTCGGAGTAGCTCTTCCAGTTTGGCGAGTCGCCGGTCAAAGACCTCACGGTCGACCAAACGTGCCCTCCTCGAGGCGGCGCGCCCGGGCGCTCATGTGTAGCTGTCGCCAGAAGCTCTCATCCCCTGCGAGCCCCGCGATTCGGACAAAGAAACGCACATACGCGACCTTGTCTTTGATCACTAGCCGGCGGGCCAGTACTGCGCGTTGTGCGAGCAACGGCGACGCGTCATTTAGCACGACGATGTCGATGTCGCCGAGATGGGAGAGCTCAGCGTCAAGACGCAGATGGAGGTCAAAGCGTTCTCGGCCGGTCAGCGTCTGGGCCAGGTAGACTCCAACATCCCAGTCCGAGTCAGATCGAGTAGTGTCCGTCGATGCGGAGCCCCTGGACCCAAATACCACGGCGAACGCTACTTCGCTGGTGGCCGCTAACCGGTCTCGCAGCTCCTTTTCGAGGTCCATGGGACAAGCGTAGCACTCGTATGGGGGCTGCCAGTACGCTGCGTCTCAAACCGGCGAGTCTGGACGCGCCACGAGATGAGACTGCGCCTCACCAGCAGTCTTTTCCTGTTTTTGGCTCACCACGAGCGGGGTTGCCGACATCTCCTTCACAAAACTTGATTCGCGCGCGATGATCAAAGCCTGCGTGATGTCTAGGGCAGCTATCCGCCTGGTCGTGCCTCGCCACTAGTGATGGTGGTGGTGCATGGCCTCGTGCTCTGCGTGGAGCTGTTCCTTTCGGGTCTTGCCCGCGCGCTTCCGTCCGTCGGCGAGATTTAGCTGCCGAGTGCCGTCCGAGCTCACCGCAAACTGTGAGAGCAGCCTGTCGAGCTTCTCGCATTTACATTCGGGACAGGACGGAGCCGTCGAACTGTGGGGCAGCACGACCTGCTCAAATTGAAGGCCGCAGCCGGTGCACTCGTATTCATAGATAGGCATGGCGATTTAATCCGGGAGTCCAAAGACAAAGAGGCTGTTCCCCGCAGCCGCGGCGACGAACTGCTCTCCATCGACGCCAAACGACATGGGGCCGTTGGCGATCATCCCGCCGAGCGTTCGCCGCCAGAGCAGGTCTCCGGTTTGCGCATCCAGCGCATGAAAGTAACCCTCCCGATTGCCAGTGAAGAGAAGGTCTGAGCCGGTGGTCAGAATACCGCTGCTCGTGACATCCGTCATGTCAAAACGCCACCGCTCGTCGCCGGTGGCGGGGTCTATTGCGATGACCGCGCCCGTGCCGGCCTCTTCTGTCCAATTGTTTATGGCGCCGCGACTGATACCGGGGATGACCGGCGCGCCGGGGATGGCAGTGCCTGGCCGACCCCCCAGGAAGAGGCGTCCCGGCTGATATTCGGATTCTTGGGCTTCAAAGATCGACCCGTATCCTTCCCAGGCGGAGAGATAGAACAGCTGGGTGCTTGGGCTATATGACGGGGCATACCAGTTTGTACCGCCCTGGACACCAGGATACGTAGGATCTCCCTCTGCCTGGGGAGTTTCCACTGGTCGGCCGTTGTCGTCCAGGCTTTCCGCCCAGTTGACAAACACGTAAGGGTCACCGGAGACGAACTGGCCGTTCTGGCGGTCGAGCACATAGAAGAATCCGTTCCGGTTTCCCCACAGCATGAGTTTGACGATGGTCCCATCTTGGGCTGGGTAGTCGACTAGGACCGGGACCTGCACCGAGTCGTAGTCGTAGTCGTCGTTGGGTGTGAACTGGAAATACCACTCGAGCTCACCCGTGTCGGCGTTGAGCGCGACGACGCTGTCCGAATAGAGGTTGTCGCCGGGGCGTTGCTCCGGGTTCCAGTCGGGACCGGGATTTCCGATGCCCCAATACGTGAGGTTCAGGTCCGGGTCATACGAGCCCGTCATCCAGACCGAAGCTCCGCCGTGCATCCAGGCGTCGCCCCCACCCCACGTCTCGTGACCTGGTTCGCCGGGACCCGGTATGGTGTAGAACTTCCACGCCTCGTCGCCGGTACTCGCGTCGTAGGCGGCTATGAACCCGCGGACCCCGTATTCTCCACCAGCCACGCCGATGATGACTTTGTCTTTGATGATCAAGGGGGCAAGCGTCATCGCGTAGCCTAGACTCGCGTCGGCAACCTGGTTGGCCCAGAGCGGTCGGCCGGTGGTCGCGTTGATCGCGATCAGTTTGGCGTCGATCGTGGCCATGAACAACGTGTTGCCGAGAATCGCCACCCCGCGGTTGACTCGTCCGCAGCATGGTCGAGACTGGTTGGACGGCGTGTATTCATACCGCCAAAAGACACGTCCGAGCTTGGCGTCGAGTGCGACCACCGTGTTGGGGGCTTCGGTCAGATACATGATGCCGTCAACCACCAGCGGACTGGTCTGGAAGACCTGCAGCGACTGCGCCTGAAAGACCCATTTCAGCTCGAGCTGGTCGACGTTGCTCGGGTCGATCTCGTCGAGCGTGGTGTGTCGCTGGCTGTCGTAGTCACCCGAGTAGGTCAGCCAGTTGTGGGGTTCATTCTCCGCGTTGAGGATCCGTTCGAAGGTGACGCCCTCGTCTTGCGCAACCGTCGTAACCGCAAGCAGGAACGAGATCGAAAGCGTGAATATGGAAATCTTGGCCATCATCAATCCAGTCCTTCCACTCCCCGCAGGGTCAGCAAGTAGGCGACGACATCGGCGATTTCACCGGTCGTGAGCGTCCCGTCATACGAGGGCATTGGTGATTCCTTGATCACCGTGAACTCTTGCAGCGCGTCTTTTTCCAGCGACCGGAGGCGGCCCGACTCATCGATGAGCTGCACCGTATAAGTGTCTTCGTTGAGGCGGCGCCCGTTGACAACCGTGCCATCCGCGAGCACCGCGCGAACCGGCCGGTTAATCGGGATCATCGCACTGTTGGGGTCGAGGAGCGCCCTTTCCAGCGCGCCGGCGGTTCGGGTGGCGGCGATGGCGCTGAGCTCAGGCGCTAGACCCAGCGACCCGGTGTCGCCAAGGCGGTGACAACTGGTGCAGTCGCCTTTGCCCCTGACAACCGCTTCACCGCGGGTCGGCTCGCCGAGCCGGACGCTGCTGACATCAAGCGAGCTCATGGTGCGCAGATAGGCAACCAGCGCGGTGAGCTCCGGGGCGGAGTATTCACCGGGCGGCATGGCGGTCCCTTCGATGCCCGTGCGGATAATGAGCGCGAGCTCCGCATCGGTCTCTGCTCTTGGCGTCGTGACACCGAGGTTTACCCCCGGGACGCCGTCACCGCTTTCGGCATGGCAGGTGGTGCACGTCGACCGATACAGTCGCAGGCCGTGCTCGATGTCGGCTTGGGCGTATTGCCCCGCGTGATCCGCCTGTCTGGCCTCGATCGGCGGTGAGGTTCCCACGACGAACGCGAAAGATAAGAGCAGCGCCGCTATCGCCCCGGCGACAAGCCGGGTCCGTGGTCGAAAAATCCGTTCACTCATGCACGGAATGGTAACACTTGGCGCGCTTTCTGGGCGGTACGAACCGGTGGCGCGCGCCGCACGCGACGACAACTTTGCCGGGGGTTCCGTAACACAGATTTAACACGCCTGAAATAGGGACGACATACGTCCTTCATACACTGGATTTACTTGACAACGACTTCTTTCCTCCCGCCCGAGGACCAGTGACTAGTCGTGGGTGGTGTTTCGCTTTGTTCGCGATCTGGCTGCTTGTCGGCGTTTGGAACGCGCCGGCGGCTGCGTCTGGAGGTCTATCCCTGGCCGCGGAACCGACCGAGTCCGTTAGGGTCTCCAGTCGTCACGACGACAAACCTGCCCAACAGGTTGGTCAGCACCCAAATACTCTAGATACCGAAGCTGACGAAGCTGACGAAGCTGACGACGAGGACAGCGCCGATGACCGGGATGATGCGGAGGAAACGCCCGCGCCTTGGTATGAGCGTCTGAGGTTCGGCGGGGATTTTCGCAGCCGGTATGAAGGGTTCTATCAGGACGGACGACCGACCCGAAACCGGGGTCGAATGCGCCTTCGATTCACGCTGGACACCGACATCAACGAAGACATGCGTTTTCGTATGCGGATCGGGAGTGGCGATCCCGGGACACCGGTTTCGCTCAATCAGACCTTTACGAGTTTCTTCCGGCCAAAGCCGTTCCACATCGATCGAGCATACGGGGTGTACAACCCCCTGGCCGCACCGGCGTTGACTCTTGGGATGGGCAAGTTCCCGACGCCCATGAACCGGACCCAGATGACGTTCGACGACGACCTGAATTTCGAGGGTATTTGGGAGCAAGTGAGCTGGAGCCCTCGTCCTGGCGTTGGCATCGACCTCATGGCCATGCAGACCGCGGTGGACGAAGCCTCCCGTGGAGCCGATTCTTACATGCTGGCGGGTTACGGCGCGGTGTCGCTCGACATGGGGTCCCATAGTCTCCAGGTCTCGGCCGCGAATTATGGGTGGGGCAATGTTGACCGGATCGCGTTGGCTCAGCTGCGTGACGACCTTGGCAGTGTCTTGACCAACCAACTCGTCCGAAACGGAGCCGGGGATGTTGTCGGTTTCGCATCGACATTCAACGTCGTTGATGTAATCGCCGAGGCCACGTTCGAAACCTCTAAACGTGGATACCCGTTGCGGGTGCTCGCCGAATACGCCAAAAACACCCGGGCTGCCAACGATCGAGACCGAGGGGCCTGGGTCGAGGCGGGATACGGTGATCCGGAGCCTGCGGGTTCGTGGGGGGTTACCTACACTTACGGCTGGGTCCAACAAGATCTCACGCCCTCCGGGTTTGTATTCAGCGATGTCCCCGGCACCAACATACGCATGAGCATGATTGAGGCCTCTTACGTGCCAAAGGTTGGTCTGAGCCTCGACGTGACCCTGCATCTGACCAGAAGATTGGTGGTGCCCGACGGCGATCCGAATAATCTGCTCGCCCGATTGCACGTAGCGGCCATGGTTCGTTTTTAGACGGATGGCGGGAACCGTGAAAGCACTCGGTTGGCTTGCCCTCGTCTAATGTGAGGACATCAGTGGACTCAAGCGTAGCGCAGAGCGCTCAGCGGTCTTCGATCGCACCCCGTGTGTTCGCCATTCTCGGGCTCCTATTTGTCTTCTTGATGGGCGTGCGGGGGCTGGGCGGCGGGTTCCGGCTCTTGGGCGAAGACTTGATCCAGAGCTTCTTTACGGCCACCGAGAACCCGTTTATCGGGCTGGTGGTTGGTCTGTTCGCCACCACGCTCGTCCAGAGCTCGTCGGTGACGACGTCCATGATCGTCGGGATGGTCGCGGCGCCTGAGAACCCGTTGCCTCTGGCGAACGCCGTGCCGATGGTCATGGGGGCCAACATTGGGACGACGGTGACATCGACCATCGTGTCGCTGGCCCATCTGGGGCGGAAGGAAGAGTTTGAGCGGGCGTTCCCCATCGCAGTCTGTCATGACATCTTCAACTACTTCGCGGTCTTGATTCTGCTGCCGTTGGAGATAGCGACCGGTTTCTTGCAGAAGACCGCGATCTGGTGCACGGGGTTTGTGGGTGGACTTGGTGGTATCGAGTATCGGAGTCCCCTCCGTTCGGCATTGAGCTTCGGGCTCGCTCCGGTGTATAGCGCCGCCGAGGCGCTGTTTCCGTCGGACGGCGGTCAGGCCGTGTTTCTAGTCGCCGTCAGCGGTCTTTTTATCTTTGTAGCGTTGTACTTTCTCGTGAAGACCGTGCGTTCGGCCGTGCATGCGCGGGTCGAGCGTTTTGTAAACAACGTTCTCGGTTTGAACGCGATAGTGTCGCTCGCGGTCGGCGCTGTCGTGACCGTGATGGTGCAATCGAGCTCGATCACCACCTCGTTACTCGTACCCTTGGGCGGCGCTGGGCTTCTCAAGTTGGAGCGAGCGTTTCCGGTGACCATTGGCGCCAATATCGGCACCACCATCACGGGATTCTTGGCTGCGTTGGCCGTCGCGGGTCCCAATGCCGCGGTGGGGCTACAGATCGCGCTCGTTCACCTGCTATTCAACGTCGCTGGGATGATGTTGATCTACCCCATCACCCCGATCCGGAATGTGCCGTTGCGTTTGTCACGTGGTGTGGCACAGCTGGCTCTTCGCTCTCGGAAGCTGACGGTCGTCGGGATCGCTTTGTTATTCTACGGATTGCCTGCCCTCTGCATCGTCATGAGCCGGGCGTGGTAGGCGACGGAACGGAGGCCCCATCGTGCTTCGCGAACTGATTAGTATTTTCCAGGACAAAGACCCGCTTGCCGAGGCTGGCGAGAGCTTCGCGCGAATGCTCAGGCTGACCCAAGAGATGAATTTTGCCGCGGGCGAGATCTTCTTTGGGGAGCGACGAGAGAAGACACAGCGAGAGCGCATCTACGAGCGGGACACCGAGGTCAACGCACTCGAGCAAAAGATTCGACGGTGGGTGATGACCCATCTCGCGGTCCCCGGGAGCAATGCAGATCTTCCATACTCGTTGTTGTTGATCAGTTTGGTCAAAGACGTCGAGCGGCTGGGAGACTACGCGAAGAATCTGTCAGAGATCGTCGACATCCGGCCCGACCCGCTCCCTGATGGACCCGCGCTGGTCGAGCTCATGATGATTCGTCGCCGGGTCGAGCTCTCGTTTCAGTCGTCCGCCGACGTGTTTGAGGGGTCTCGCAAGGAGGAAGCGGCCGAGTTGATCAAGCAAGCGCGTGAAACGGCGCGTCGATGCGATCAGCTCATCTCGGAGATTGGGCGTAGTGACTATGACGCCGCGACGACCACCGCGTTCATTCTCGGTACGCGGTACTACAAGCGGATCGGCGCTCACGTCCTGAATGTGCTGTCGAGCGTGGTCATGCCGCTCGACAAGGTCGACTACTACGACGAGCCTCTGCCATTGCCTCCGAATACGTCCGAGCCAAACCTGTAGCATCGCGGGCGTCACGCGCCGTCCGCGGAACATCTCACCGGACGGTATCGAGAATTACGGACAGGCGCGGCCGATACCCCGATCCGGCGCCGACATGGTGGAATCGGACGATGCCTTCCGGATCAATGAGGACGTCTCCGCCCTGCTGTCTCGGGTCGGCCACTGGTATTCTGGGCCACACGCCGCGCCACGCCTCCTCAGCATAGGCCCGCAGCGTCGTGGGACCGATCAGGTGACGGGACTTTGCCCGCTCCAGGCCGTACGCTCTATAGAGCGTCCGCGTTTCGTCGACCAGTATCGGGTAGCTGATCCCGGTTTCCTCCGCGTACATACGTGCAGCGTCGGGCCCCTCGAATGTGACCACCACGACACGTATCTGCAGGGCTTCGAGGGTAGGGGCGGCCTGCTGCACCCGCAGCAGGTGTCGTCGACAGGGTAGTCAGCGCAGGTGCCGGTGGAGCACTACAAGCAACCAGGAGCCGCGATAGTCTGCGAGCGTGTAGGCACGGCCGTGACCGTCGACCAAGCGAAAAGGGACAGCGGGTTGTCCGGGCCAGTGCATCTGCCCAGACTATATAGTGCGCCCATGACCTTTGTGGCCGCGCTCGAACCCACAGTGCTCTGGCAGCACTTTGACATCATTCTCACCATCCCGCGTGGTTCGGGGAATGAGGATCGGATGCGTCGACATGTGACCGGCGTCGCCGACCGCGCCGGGCTCGACTATCGGATCGACGCGGTTGGCAATGTCGCGGTCCGAAAACCGGGCACGAACGGTCACGAGACCAGCCCTACAATTGTTTTGCAGTCGCACCTCGACATGGTCAACGAGAAAAACTCGGATCACCCGCACGATTTTGCCGTCGACGCGATCGTTCCGGCCATGAATGACGACGGGACACACCTCACTGCGCAGGGCACGACGTTGGGTTCCGACAACGGCATTGGCGTGGCCGCGATGCTCGCGGTCATGGAGGCGACAGATGTCGCCCACGGACCGCTCGAGTTCCTTTTTACCGTTGATGAAGAGACCGGTTTGACAGGGGCCGCTGGGCTCGACGCCGCGCTCCTCACCGGACGCCAACTGCTCAATCTCGATTCCGAGGAAGAGGGCATTCTCTATGTGGGGTGCGCGGGTGGCGGTGACAGTCAACTGTTGCTCCCACTGGCCTTGGGGCCGCTGGACCCGGGTAGTGTGACGATCACCGTCGCCCTGACCGGACTCAAAGGCGGTCACTCAGGCTGCGATATTCATTTGCAGCGGGGGAATGCGGTCAAGTTGCTCACCCGGGTACTCGCGGCCGTCTCCGAAACGGTAACGTTTCGGCTGTCTAGGCTCGAGGGTGGAAGCGCACATAATGCCATCCCGCGCGAGGCGTTTGCGACGGTCGTTGTGTCGTCGGACACCAAGGACTCATTGCTCTATGGTCTCCGCGCGGCGGGTGATGCTGTCAAACGTGAGTATCACGCGGCGGACCCAGGCATGACATTCAATGACGAGCAGCCGTCGGCGTCGACCGCATCCGATGGAGATCAGGCCGCGTGGACTCGCGAGACGACTGAATCGGCAATCCGCGTGCTCGAGGCGTTGCCCCACGGCGTCGAGGCCATGAGTCACGATGTGGCCGATCTGGTCGAGACGAGCTCGAACGTCGCGACCGCTGTGACCGACGGCAGCCATTTGCGGGTCGGTGTCAGCACCCGTTCCTCTACCGACTCGTCGCTCGAGGCACTGCGACGGCGCATCCGCGCCATCGGGCGTCTGGCAGGTGCTGATGTGGAGGAGGACGTGGCGTATCCCGGTTGGAAGCCCAACCTGGACTCGCCATTGCTCGCCGTCGTTACATCTGCGCACGAGCGCGTTTTTCGGACCCAACCCCAGGTGGCGGCGATTCACGCGGGTCTCGAGTGCGGCATTATCGGCAAGATGGTGCCCGGGATGGACATGATCTCGTTTGGCCCCATTATCGAATTTCCGCACTCGCCTGATGAACGTGTCGAGATTGGGTCGGTTGGACGCTTTTACCAGCTGCTGACAGCGACCCTCGAGGCGCTGGCGTAGACACCGGTCAGGAACGGTTGCCTCACGGGGGAGAAAGGGGAGTCAGATGGCGGTGTATGTCGTGGCGCAGGGAAGAGTCGACGATCGAGCCCTGCTTGACCAGTATGTAAAGCACGCCGTGCGATCGATCGGAAGTGCGGGGGGAAAGATCATCGGGTTCGACGAAAGTGCCGAGGTGATCGAAGGTTCCGTAGAGCATCCGCGAACAGTGATTGTCGAATTTGAGAGCCGGGCGGCGTTTGACGCGTGGTATCACTCGCCTGAGTATCAGGATGTCATCCAGATGCGCTTTGACTCGGCACCGGGGACGCTGGTCCTGGTAGACGGGATTGCGAGGTAGCGGTTTAACCGGGGTGTGACCGTGCCAGCCAGCGGTCGACCACGAAGGGGCCAAATGGGATGACGGCCCCCACGATTCCCCATACCGCGAGTTGGCGGGAGAGCGGCACGCGCTCGATGCCGGTATAGAACATCCACGTCAGGAGCATAAAGAGGACTCCGTGGATGGGCCCGACGATCGAGACCGCGATGGGGAGACCGCCCACGTATTTGAGCGGCATCGCGATGCCGAAGAGGACGAGGGTAGAAATGCCCTCGATCGTGCCGACTCGTCGGAGCCGTGTCAAAAACACGCGGTCGACTGTTGGCATTCGTCCATCACCGCCGAGAGCCATCGATACCTCTGGCTCATCGCATCGCCATCCGCCGTGTCCCATGTGTCGGGACCTACACCCCCCCGACAGTGTCCCGCCCCTGGCGCGAGAAAGAGACGTGCGTGGTCTCGGGTCGTCTCAATATCGCCGCCAAATGTCGTGTCGACCAGATTTTCGTAGTAGCCCACGGTGGCGGGGGCCACCGTCATGACATCGTTCCACCCGTAAGAACCCCACGCACATAGCGATACGGGTCGTCGGTTGACGTGTTGTTGCGCAGACGGGCCGACGTAATGGTAAGGCTGCGCACGTCGCGCAGGGCCTCGCAAGCCGCAGCCGACGGGGGCGATCCCGGCCCGTCATTCTGCGCTTGGATTGGAGTGGTCGCGGTGGTGGCCGTCGCCAGCGTGGCGCCGACCGCTAGTGTCAGTGAGGTCCAGAGTGGCCAGCCAAGCATGACGACTCAATTATACGCCCTTGACTTGCTATGACTATATTTCTATAGCAGGTATATAAATTACGTTATAGCTATGAGTCTTGACCACATCCTGTTGGGAATGCTTCGCCAGCCCTCTACCGGCTACGACATAAAAAACAGGTTCAAGAACGATATCCGCGTGTTCTGGTCGGCGGAGCTTAGCCAGATCTACCCGACGCTCAAACGATTGGAAAAGAACGGTTGGTTGCGAAGCCGAACCGAGCCATCGCCGAAAGGCCCGGCCCGACGCGTCTATCGGCCGACCGCAGCCGGGCGGGCTGAACTCACCCGATGGCTTCGGAGCGGTCCGGTACTCGGGTCCGAGCGGTTCCCCTACCTCGCTCAGCTCTTTTTTATGAACGCACTGGGCAATGTGGAGGAGACCCGTGGGTTTCTTCTCAAGCTCCGGGAATCGCTCCAGCACTGGCTCGCGGATCTCCAAGAGCTGGAGAGGGCGATCGTGGAGCAACACGGAGACGCGTCCGACCGGTATTCCGACGAGGGGCTACATCGCTTTGCAACGCTGCGGATGGGCATTCACTCGATCAGCGCGAAAGTGACGTGGTGCGACGAGACGCTCAGCGTGCTCGACACGCGTCTCGCGCGTGAGCGTGGGCATCGGAAAGGCGGCCAGACGGCCGCAGAGGAGGTCTAATGGAGCACCTATTGACGGTCTTCATCGCCGGTCATGTTGTCGCGGGGTTTGTGGGGCTGGTCGGATTTTTGGTGCCAGTGGTCACTCGTAAGGGCGGTCGGTCTCACGTGCGCTATGGTCACGTGTTTGCGTGGTGCGCGTATCTGGTGACCTTGCCGGCCGTCGTCGTGTCGCTTGCGCGCGTCATCGGCTACCAACTGCGCGGTATTACGGTAACGGAACAGCCAGAGGCGTATGGCTTCGCGCTCTTTCTTGGCTATCTCGGACTGGCCACGTTTGCCTCGGTTCGCCAGTCGATTCGTGCCGTAGAAACCCGTCGTGAACCGGAGCAGCTCAAGACGCCGTTTCATCAGACGCTAGCCTAGCTCTCGATCGCCGGGAGCATCACGGTGATCGTCTTCGCGTTTGTTGTCTGGACGGACGTCTCTCTCGTCCTTCTGGCGCTGAGTCCTGTCGGACTCTTTACCGGTCGTCGAATGCTCGCTCTGATGCGCGCACCGAGAGCCGAGCACATGGGATGGTTCTTCAGCCATATGGGCGCGATGATTGGGGCTGGAATCGCGTTTCATACGGCGTTCGGCGTCTTTGGCGCCCAACGATTGTGGGAGTACGAACTTGCGGGCGTGCTGGGTGTTGTGCCCTGGGTTGCGCCGGCCATCGTCGGGATTCTCGCGCTCGCATTCGCGCAGGCATACTATCGAAGGAGATTCGAAAAGGCTTAGGCGACGTCGACTGGCACGGTCTAGGTCGAACCCGGTGATCACACCAGTCCGCGGACGACCGACGTCCAACGCCGGTCGAACCCCTGCCACATCGCTTCATCGTGTTCGACGCTGTGACTGACTGGCAGCTCGATGACCTCGGGCGGCGGAGACATGTGGTTGATGATGGCGTAGACCGTCTCGGCGGGCACGATGTCGTCTCGCCGACCCACCCCAACGAGCGCCGGGCACGTGACGCGGTCCGCGAAATTGACGGTATCAAAGTAACTGAGCGTTCGCATCACGGCGGCTTCATCGGCCGGGACGCGGGCGACGTAGTCGTTGATCTCGGCGCTAGATCCACGCATCGCCAATTGTCTACGGCCCATGGCCCACCCGAGGGTGGGCACGGAGACTGCCAGAAAGTTCGCGAGTCCGCTTATCGCCTGTGCAATGAATGCCAACGCCCCTCCGAAGCTTCGTCCACAGAAAGCGATAGGCGAGCCGGCGAGGTTTTGCACGTGCTGGGCGACCTGGGCCGCCCGGACAAAGTCGCACACGGCTCCCCGGAGAAGCGATGTGCTCGGGTCGAGAAGTCCGGTCAGGACATAACCACGCGGGTCGACCGCGCAGCCAGGTCTTGATAGTCCGTAGCCGCGGACGTCAAAACAGAACAGGTCGAGCTGTTGAACGTGTCGCGCCTCGAGCGCCGGGTTGGACTGCGAACCGTATCCGTGGGTGGTCACGACAAGTGGTCTGGGACCCGGCGTGTGATCCAGTTCGGACTCGTCTGCGCTGAGAAAGTATCCTTGGATTTCCGCATCTCCGAATGAACGGAATCGGGCGGGTATGAGCCGGCGGTGTTCAGGGGCGCGGGTCGCCGTGCCAAGACGACAATCGAGTGGCACGCTCGCGAGCGTGTCGAGGGTGCTCGTCCAGAACGCATCAAAGTCGGCGGGTCGTGTCAGCGGCGGACGCACGGCGCTGGCCGGGTCGGAGGGTGGAGGTTTTTGTGCCAACGGTCCGTGAAGAGTGTGAATCGTGGCTCGCATCGTACCATGAGTCGGACCGCCCGCCCGTGGCGGAGGCGATGGCCGAGCTCCTCCCATTGGCCATGTCGGTGTCGGTCGAGGCCGGCCATACCGTGACGCGCCAGTTTGCGCCGGCTGACCGGATGTACGTCCTCTTGGAGGGAGCACTGCGGTTCCAGGTCCAGGTCGACCAGCGTCACGAGGGGCTTGACGTTGGTACGAGCACGGCCCCGGGCGCGCCCGTTGGGTGGTCCGGGTTTCACGCGCCAGGCCGGTATGACACCACGACTACCTGCGTGAGTGCCTGTCGTCTCCTGGGGTTTGACTATGGAAGGCGCCCGCTTGGCTTGAGAAGTATCCCGATGTGGGCGCTGTGTTTCTGGGGGCGGTGCTAGCTGGAGCGCACGGATTGATCACGACCATCCGAGCCCGACTATCGCGAGTGCTGCGGGTGCCGGCGACGTTTGGGCAAGGACTGAATCCGGCGGGGCTCTGGGTTTTGACCGCAGGGAGGGTCGCTCTCAACTATTGTCGCTCCGGCGAGTCCGACGGCGTGACGCTGCGGACGCGCTCGGTGCCAGGGGCGGTAGTGGCGTGGGCGGGATGGGGGGGTATCACACACTCATGAGACCTCCGTTGTCGCCACTCGCGATTACACGCTGTATCACGGTCGACCCGACGAGGTTGGATACGTCTGAGACCCCAGACCCCATCCTGGTGCAGGCTCTCATCCGGCGTCTGTTGTGGCTCGTGTCGGCCCATCTACGGGATGCGCGTGCGCTCTTCGTGTCGGGGCAGTTCGAGCAAGAGAACATCGCCGTCCGGAGTCTACTCGAGCAACACTGCACGCAGCTCAGCGTGAGTTCGCCCGCGCACCGATTATCGCACTTGTTGGAGAGCCCGTTGACCCTCGGGGATGCCTTTCGGTGCCTTACGGACATGTCAAAGAGCGATGACTCCCTCGAGCGAAGCCTCGCCTAGCTCTGTCGGGACATTCTTGGCGAAGTGCGGCGGGAGCACGAGATATTCGACGCCCTTCGCCGTGTGTATCACGCCGTCGTGACTGCGCCGCCGGCTCTGGCGCCGAGCGATGTGCGGTCGCTATGCGCGCGGGGTTTTCGTGAGGCGTTCAATCTGATGCGATGCGAAGTCACGGGTGAAGAGCTCCTGCCGTCGACGTCTGGTCACATCTTTATCTTTAACCATTTGAAGAACCACGAATACAACACGCTGCCCAACAACTTCCAATTGACCTTGGACTCGCACTTTGTCAGCGCGTGCATTCTTGACCGTCAGTACGGAGATGCGGGGATCCGCGTAGTCCGGAAGAGCCGCGGTACGGAGTACGGGCACCAGAATTACTACGACCGCCTCGGACACATTTCGGTCTACACCGCAGAATCCGACGAGATCGACGAGACGCCGGAAGAGGCCCGGGTCCGTCGGAGCGAGTTTTTTGATCAGGCCGGGGCGTATCTTGGGTCGGGCACCAACATCATTCTGAGTCCCGAAGGGACAAGCTTGTGGACCGAGGACTCGCCCGGGCCGTTCAAGCCAGGAGCATTCCGGCTGGCGACCCATGTCGACCCCGAGCCGCTGATTGTGCCGATTGCAGTCGTAAACTTCGATCGGCGCATGCATGCATTCAACCGTCTGTGCGGCCGTGGTCAAACCTCCGTTTCGAATGACTGATGTTGTCGCTGATCCATACGAACCAGCCCAGCTCCATGCGTTTTTGGAGGACTACCGCGGGGTGTATACCGCCTATGTCCAGGAGGCGCGAGCTCTTGCGGCCGGCCAGGCACCGACCGACCGTCGCGACGCGTCAAAACCACTATGAAGACACCGCCGCTGGAGATCCCCGGTGTCCGGCCCGCTTCCTGACTGGGGGATGGAGCCCGTGAACGCCGATTCCTCTATCGATGTTTCTCGAGGGCAGGCCGGCGCGATTCCATGTCGACGCCGGCGGGGCCGGCTCGAATTCTGTCTCGTGACGACGTCGCGTGGCTCGAAGTGGGGGTTTCCGAAAGGGATCATCGATCCCGGCGAGACCCCTGTTCAGACCGCGCACAAGGAAGCGCGAGAAGAGGCGGGCCTACACGGCACGATCCTCGGCGAACCGGTTGGGTCTTTTCAGCAGACAAAGTGGGGGCTGACATTCCGAGTGCACATGTTCTTCATGGAGGTCACCCGTGTCGACAAACAGTGGGACGAACAAGCGGTGCGTAGGCGGCGCTGGTGTGACGCCGAGAAAGCGCAGTCGCTTCTGAAGGGACGACCCGTCGGCCCGGTGTTCGCCGACGCCTTGCAGAGACTGGAGGCATGCCCGCCCAAGATAGACGATGGGCTCTAGTCGGCGGCGCTGAGCGTCACCGAGAAAAGACGCGCAAACGGATAAGTGTCCACACTGCCGACACAAAGTCCCGCCAAGAGATCTTCTTGCCTTCGGAACGGGTTCTGCGAAAATACGACACCGGGACTTCGAAGATACGTGTGCCTCGCAGTAGAATTTTTGCGGTGAGCTCAGGCTCAACGTTGAATCGATTCGACTCGATCTTGAGATCGGCCAGCACATCCCTCCGGATGAGCTTGTAGCAGGTCTCCATGTCGGTCAACGCTGACCCGTATAGCCCGTTGGTGAACCAGGTCAATAACTTGTTTCCGACCAAGTTCTGGATGGCCATGCCTGGCCGTTGGCCGCCGAATCGGGTTCCATAGACGACTGCGGCGTCCTGCTGGCGCGCCTCGGCCAGCAGCGTGGTGTAGTCTTCAGGGTCGTATTCCAGGTCGGCATCCTGGATGAGAACGTAGTCGCCCGTCGCATGGGAGAACCCGGTGCGGAGAGCAGAGCCCTTCCCTTCGTTCTGGTCGTGAAAGACGATGATGCGGTCTGGTTGCTTCATCGATGCGAGGAGATCTCTCGTGCCGTCGGTGGAGCAGTCATCAACGATAATTACTTCCTTGTCGATCGCGATCGCGTCGACTTTGTCGAGCAGCGCCGTGAGCGTTGCCAGTTCGTTAAAAACAGGGATCACGACGGACACCCGCATCGCGCTACAAATCATACATGGTGGTTATCTGATTTCCTCGCCCCAAACCAGGCTCTATCGCCGAGAGGCGCCAGACGTGTCCGCGCTCAGAGGAAGTCGTGGGGACTAGGGACGGAGTTCAACGTGAGAACGTCACGCTCCGCAGGCGCAGTGTCTTCACGCTGTACTACACCCCGAATTGTGCCAGGTGATGGTCCAGGTGCCGGTAGCCCCAGCGTCCCCATTCACCTCGGGTGAGCGTGCCAAAAATCGGGTGGTGGCCGTGAGTCGAGCGTCACGGCAATGTGTTCTGTCCCACGGAATCGGTTGTCACCGTGTCGCCGGCTCGGATGACGCCGCCGTCGACGATGTCCGCGCGGAGACCGCCGCGCTGGACAAGTCCTCGACGGACGCCGGCTCGGGTGAGCCTCTCGAGATGACCGCACGGTTCACAGAGGCGTGTGCCCTTGAGCGTCACGTCGCCCACTCTGAATTCCCGCCCGACCAGGTCGTTGAGTCGGAGGTCGGTCGTCACGATGTTGCGACGGCTGTCGGCCGGGTCTATCGCCACGTCATATTCCGCGGCGAGCGCAGCGATTGCCTCGGTCTCGATGAGGGTGACCTCCCGCCCGGTCGCGGCCTGGTTCGAGAACGTCCCTTTGTCGCCAGCGTAACGGTCGCCTTCGAGACCGGAACCGGGCACGGCGCGTACGGAACTGACCGCGACCATGCTCGCTCCGGCTTCGGGCGCGATGTAAATAGAGATGACTCGTCCCTCGTGTGACATGGTGAATTTCCCCTTAGAGCGTCGCGTTTACAGCACTGCTCGGAGCATGAACTTTCCCACGGTCAGCAGCACCGCCATCAGGATAGTCATGCTGACCGAAGAAATATCGAAGTCGTCGATCAATTTCTCGGCTATCCACAAGATGAACGCGTTGATGAGCAGACCGAAGAGCCCGAAGGTGAGGAGCATCGGGATGAACGCGATCGATGCGAGCAGCCAAAACAGAAAGTAGTTCAGGAATCCGTAGACGAGTGACACGACCACCGCGGTGCCAAACGATTTGACCCGCACGCCCGGGAGGGCCAGGGCCAGTCCATACAGCAGCCCTGACATCACGAGCACGTTGATGATGAGTCCCAAGATTCGCTCCTCCCTCAGCTCAAGACGCTAGATGCGCACCAGATCTTCGGTCGGTCAGGTCCTTTGGGGGGTGGCGCTCGGTCGGCACTCCAGAGCGCGGTGCGTTGCTCTATTAGTAGACGATGAACTCAAGCAAGTTCTGGTCGGGGTCTCGTAGATAGAAGCTGGTCCCCATCGCGTCCCCGCCGGCGCCCCCGCCCTGTCGGTCGACAGGGCCGAGGATGATCTCAGCACCTGCGTCGGCGAGACGCGCCTCCAACGATGGGATGTCCCCGTCCCACACAAAGCAGAAGTCGCCGCACGGCGGTTCTGCCGCCGGCGCCCGGAGGTCAAAGGTGCCGCTTTCCCACAGACTTGGACGATGGAAATTGATCTTCTGGTGGGCCATGTGGACCGAGCAAATCCGATCGCTCTCTCTGACGGCAAACCCGAGACGGCGATAGAAACCCACCATCGCCTCGGTGTTTCGCATCGGGACGGCAACGTGGTCAAAGCCCGCGATGCGGGGGTCGCTTTGCTCGGCCTGCGCAGAGGGTCTCCGGGTGGTGGCGGCGCCGATCCCGATCCCGACCCCGCCGGCGGAAATAACGTGCTTGAGAAATGAGCGTCGTGTTGCCATGGTCGATAGGTCCCCTAGTTCGTACGTGTTTGACGTCGACCAGACGGGCGCTGGCCAAGCGCGCGTTGCATGACCTCGTATTGCACCGACATGATGTGGCCGATGGATTTGATCCAGTACGTGGCGTTGTGGGCCCCACCCATCTGCATGTAGTCAAATGGGGCCTCTTTCTCGATGAGAATGCCCGCCAGCTCTTTGGCCCCGGCGATCAAACGGTCTTCCGTACCGCAGTCGAGATAGATGTGGGGAAGCTGCTCCACGGGAATCTGATTGATGAGGTGAAACGGGTCAAACGAATCCGCATGGGCGGCGGTTAGATGCCGTTCGCCGCCCGGAGAGCGCTCGACCTGGCTACTAAACCCGTTCAGACCAATGAGTGGATTAGAGCGACGACGGCGTTCGTCAAATGCGGCCTGCTCGGCTGGCGTGCGCTGCCGAGGCGCGGCGGCGGGCATTTCGCCGCGGAGACGGGCAGCGGCCTGACGCCCGAACTCGAGAGCCCCGCTTGTACTCCCGATCGAGATGAACATGTCTGGATTTCTCAGGCCGAGCGTGATCGCACCGTAACCACCCATCGAGAGACCGGTGATCGCGCGTCCCTCTCGGCGGGCGATCGTTCGGTAGTTCCAGTCGACGTGATTCACCACGTCTTGGACGACGTGGTCGGCCCAGTTGTTGGTCTGACCATCACGGCTTTGCTCGTAGTTCGTGTACCAGGAATTTCCGGCGTCGGGCATGACGACGATGAGATCGTCGTAGAGCCCCGTATAAAACGGAGCTCCGTTGGCGAGACCCCAAGCTGTGTAGTTCTGCGTCAGACCGTGCAGGAGATAGAGGACCGGGTAACGGTCGGTCGACTCGGCATAGTCTCGGGGGAGAAGAATGTTGTATTTGGTCGTGCGGTCGATAGATGCGCTGTGGAATTCGACGGTGGAGAGCTCGAGCTCTTGGGCAGCTGCACCGAATGCAACTGACAGGCTCAGAGCGACAAGAATGACGACGCGGGACAATCTACGCTTCATGTGTACTTCTCCTGTGTACTTCCCTGGACTCGCTGGTAACGGTTTTCGGCGGGAGCCCAAAACCTGGCACCGCCGTTCTGCTTGATGTGCGCTCTTTTTGGGCCAGGTCTAGGCTAAGTGCGGTCCATGTCGGTGCGTGCGGGGGCGGCGGCGCGCACCGACATGAGCCGTTTGTCCCTATTACTGCTCGTTGTTGGTCGCCTCGTCCATTCGTAGCGACCAGTGGTCGCTCGCCCTGGACAGGATCGGCGCGATGTCTTCCGCGAGGAGATACCCCTCGTCCGCCAGCGCGAGGGCGGCGTCGGACACCCGCCCCAGATACTCCTCCCGGCTTGCGTAGCGTTCGGCGATGGACGGTCGTGGGTCGCCCGCGCGTTGTCGCTCCGTCGCCGTCCGTGCAAACGGGACATAGGAGCCCTGCATACTCGAGAGCACGTCCTCCGGCCCGGCGGATTTTTCGAAGTTGTTCCATCCGGTGTACGTCGCGAGCGGGACGGACACCTCGGGCATCATCAATCCTGCGATCTCGTTGCCATCGCTGTCAACCGTGGGCACCAGAATCGGAAACGCCGACAAGATTTCGGGCGGTTCGACCGTCGTGATACCGCGCGTGCGGAACTCGGGTCCATACACCGCGCGGTAGGCCTTGTGTGGTTCACCGGGCTGGCTCACGCCAGGGAGTTGTGGAAACGCGAAGGCTTCAGACCGGACCAGCGTGCCATCGTCGATTCTTGGATAGATGCTTGGGGGCGGGGCGATTTCCTCGGCGACCCACTGGTTCATGGCGACAAGCAGTCCGCGTAAGAACCAGGAGTAGTCGTTGGGGTTACTCAACTGCTGGCCGATTGTGCGTCTGGGGGGAAAACGACCCGGACCATGCTGTCCACCGGCAAAGGTGTAAATCCGAACGCTGTCCATCACCGGCGCGTCGTCCGTGCCGTCCACGGTAGTGTGAACCAGGGAGGCCGAGCGTCCCCAGTACTCATACGATGAGTTCGTGTGAAACACCTTGGGCAGATGCTGCGG
>Ga0310123_10000679_pt1 | contig 30078 bp, 26 predicted proteins | sample CB6_AW_1057_MG_FD_203505 | JGI IMG/M metagenome (GOLD analysis project Ga0310123, IMG submission 203505) | Marine microbial communities from Western Arctic Ocean, Canada - CB6_AW_1057 | ecosystem: Environmental > Aquatic > Marine > Oceanic | place: Canada: Western Arctic Ocean | collected... | reverse complement strand
GTGGTCTAGTCTGATTGATCCGGTGCGATCAGTCACGGCAAGCTGTAGGTCACAAGTGTCGTGCCGGCGGTCACGGCCACATATTGCTTACCATCCTTTCCCATATAGGTGATCGGGTTGGCGCCGCTGATCAACTGCTCGGTCTCGACGCTCCACAGCTCCCTCCCGGTTTCGGTCTCGTAGGCGCGAAACTGTCGATCAGTGGCCCCCCCGATAAAGAACAGTCCGCCCGCGGTAGAGGTCGGTCCACCCTTTTGGGAATTGGGGGCGCCTGTTTCGACACCAGGGGGCACGCCGTCGACGGTGCCAAACGGGATCTGCCACGCGATGTCACCTGTGTTGACGTCCACGGCAATCAGCCTGGACCACGGTGGTTGCCAACAGGGCCAGCCGTTGACGGTCAGCCGGTCGACGACGTGCCAATAGGTTCGACGTGATTCGGGTGGCCCCGAGTAACCTCGACGATCCGGATCGTCGTCGACTCTCTGGAGCCGACTGAGATGTCCGGTGTCCGCGTAGTTGATGATGTAGTACCCCAAACTTGGATCAAAGGTCCCTCCGGTAAACTCCGTTCCGCCGCCGGTCGAAGGAAATACGAGCGCGCCCTCCAGGGATGGCGGAGTAAACGGACCACGGTTTCGGCCCCCATCGACCGCCTCTAGCAGCTCCCGGCACGCGGCCTCATGCTCCGGAGTTACCGTCGCGATGTCGTCGATCGTAAAGCTCGTGCGCCCGAAGGGCGGCGGCTTCACCGGGAACGGCTGTGTCGGCGAGTAATACTCTCCCGGTAAGGCCCCCTGCGGCACCGGGCGTTCCTCGATCTCATAGACCGGCTCGCCCGTGACCCGGTTGAAGATGAACAGCACCGGGTACTTTGTCATGACCCCAACGGCCGGAATCGTCTGGCCGTCCCGCTCCACGTCGAACAGGATCGGAGGCACTGGCATGTCGAGGTCCCAGAGGTCGTGATGAACGGCCTGGAAATACCACTTCAGCTTGCCGGTCAGCGCATCGACCGCCACGATCGAGTTCGCGAAGAGGTTGTCCCCGGGGCGGTCGACGCCATAGAAATCGTTGAGCGCGGAACCGAGTGGCATATACAGAATGCCACGCTCCTCGTCGACGGTGAAGAAGCTCCAGTTGTTGGCGCCGCTCACGTTACGCCAGGAGCCGTCGAGCCAGGTGTCGTGACCGACCTCCCCGGGCTGCGGCACCGTGTGGAACGTCCAGATCAGATCCCCCGTGCGCAGATCCCAAGCGCGCACATCGCCCGCCGGTCCCTTCGATCCCGTCTCGTCCGCGTTGTGGACACCGGTGAATACGAGGTGCTTGTACACGGTCACGCCCGACGAGATCCCATAGTGCATATTCGGAAAACCGTTCATCACGTCCGGGGTCTTCAGGTCGACGTAGCCGTCGTTGCCAAACCGAGCGTTGGGGATACCGGTCCGCGCGTTCAGCGAGATCAGCTCTCCCTCCTCGGTCCCAAACACGATCTGCGGGAACGTGACGTCGTCCCCCTCCCAGTAGGCTAGTCCGCGCATCGAACCACCCGTCCAATGCAACTGGTGTTCTGGTGAGTTCCAGTTCCCGGGCGCCGTGTAATCCCAGATTAGGTCGCCGGTCTCCGGCTCCAGCGCCACGACACGGTAATACGGAAACGACAGATACAGGACGCCGTCGACCATGAGCGGAGTCGACTGACTCGGCCGTGACGGTACTCCCTCCTTCGTCATCTCGTAACGCCAGGCCGGCACCAACGTCGAGACGTTGCTTGTGTCGATCTGCGCTAACGGGGAGTGACGCTGGTTGCCGCCGTCGCGGCCCCACGCGGGCCAGTCGTCCTGCGCGTGCAGGGGCTGGGTAGCGAGTGTTCCGAGCATCAGTAGCGGCAGCACATGCCACGCACAGCGGCAAGGTCTCATCTGGATGATGGGCATGAGTCGAGAACTCCTTTTCAAGAGTGGTCAATGTACGCGTTTCTGAACGCCGGTTCAAGGATGGTGCCAACCGATCCGTTGCGTGGGTGAGTTTCGGGTACGGCCTCTATCAGCCTAGTGGCGAGTGGTGCGGGAGCGCCTGGGGGGCGGTGCGCACAACTGTCCAACTTTTTAGGACAAATTGGCACGCGCACGATGGCCAAGAGCTTCCCGGCCAAGTCGACGATTGTCGACAGCCATCTGAGGCCGCAGTCCAGCCATGCAGCACGACGCGTGCTGACAATCCGTCGATAGTCTGGGTTCAACGGGGACGGGGGTTACTAGGGACGACCGCCAGTCTCCAGACCCGCACACTACCCAGGCCCGGTCGTTAGCCCAGAGCCTGCTCGTCGGGTATCTCGCACGCGGCCAGGGGGGGGAGCAACGGATGCGGTGTGCCCAGAGTGTGCCCAAAGAGTGTCAGATGACCACCCAAGAGCACCCAACGCCAACCAAAACGAAGGGCCGAAACGCCAGCAAAACACTAACGTTTCGGCCCCTCTTCGATCACGACAAACGCTTTTTAAGTCCTGAGCGACCTGTCCCGCCGGGTGTCCTACCTAGTGCGCCAACGGGCTCGGGCGGATTTGGAACTTGACCAGATTTCCCTGCGTACCCTTTCCGCCTTCGATATGCCAGACCGCGTTGGTGCCGTAATCGGCCCACACCCCTCGGCCCTTCCACCCTGCTTCTGGGTCGTCGATACGACCGTCCATGCCACGCGAATAAAAGCCCAGGGGATACGGGACCCGCATGACGACAAATTCTTCTTCTTCTGGTAGGAAGGCAAGCAGCGAGTCGGATGTCGACCCGGTGGCGATGGGGACGTTTGCACCCAGGCCCAACGTGTCAAACTGATCGACCCAGTTGTAGTAGTGGAAGTCGGCGCTGCCGTGGTCGTCGACCCCGGCCAGCTGCGGACCCGGCGTGGCGTAGAGTGTCCATCCTTGTGGGCATTGCTGACCGGTCGCGGTTGGTCCGTTGAATACCGTGCAGGCCCGCCGGTCGAATTTGGCGATGTGACCGCTCCCGGACAGCGCCGTCCACACGATCCCGTTAGTGTCGATGTCGATACCGCGCGGTGAATACCCCTGAATGGGCGCATCCGGGTTCTCGAACGGTGGCTGGTAATACTCCGCCATGCATGTTTCCGGCGGGTTCGAGCCGAGTGAGAGCCGGACGATCTGGCCAGGCACTCCGCCCGCGGCGCCCCACACGACGCCGTCCGCCGTGGGGTCCGGGACGATGCCATACCAGCCGCGGCCCAGCTGGGTGTCTTTCTCCGGGTCAAACGGTTCGCCCAGTCGGGTCCAGTCCGTGATGCGACCATCGGCGTTGGTATCGACCACCGTAGGGCACCATCCCTGGGCCGCCTGCTCGTCCCCGGTCTCTGCCAAGACCCGGGTATTGATCCAGCCGATGACATCACTGACCGAGCTTGTATAGAGGGTGTCGTCGTCGTCGAACCCAAACTGCAGATGATGCGTGTTGAAACAGGTGTCGATGAGCGTCACGTCTTCACTCGCCGGGTCGTAGTAGGCAACGTGTCGAGCGGCGCGGTTCAGCGGGTAGTGCTCGGCAAACGGGTTGTCTGACCCCTCACGGCACCAGGCGGGATTGCCGGGCCCGCGAATCTGATGTGTCATCCACACACGCCCTGCACTATCCATCATCGGGTTGTGGGGGTTGCCTGGGTTGTTCCAGATGCGTTCGTCACCCCAATACAGCGACGGGTTCGGCATGTCTTCGGCGATATACGACTCGAAGTCACCTTCGCCGGGGACCTCTCTGACCGGAAGTTGCACGGCGTGGGCATCGTGTGAGGCCGGGTCGACCCACACGAGCTTGTCGTTCGCGAACTCGACTCCGTAAACAGGCCCGCCCGCATTGACGGTTGGATCACGCTTGTCGGATGCAACCTCGTCGTGAATGTATGCGGTGTCGCCCCCCCATTCCCACATCGTCAACACCACGTTCTGCTCGTGTCCATCCGGACGTGGTGGCGCCTCGGGGACCTCGCCCGACATGATGCGGTCGGTCCAATCGGCATACATGTCGACCGCTCGCGCTCGTCCGAAACGCCCGAGCATTCCACCCATCATCCCGCCGCGTTGCCCGGTGGCCACGCGGTGTTCCCAGGCGGCGGCCGTCGAGTCATAGGCGGCGGGGTCGGCGATTTCTCGCGTTGCGACGTTTCCGAGCTGATGACAGAGCTGGCAGCCTTGTTTGGCGGCGTCTATCCAGTGCGCTTGCGTACGCATCTGCGCAGAGATTCCGTTCCCATCCGGACCGGTCCCGGGGAATGCGTCAGCGGGCGGGACCTCGATCATCGAGTACCAGTAGTTTGCCGGGTATACGCTTGCCGCTTGCTCCGCGGTCATTGCGACGACGGCGTTGAGGTCGAGCCTTTGGCCCCGACTGCCGGTCACCGGTAGCGAGTCGGCCAGCCCGTAGCCACGCACCCACACCTGATACGTCGCCTCAGGGAGGTCGGGGACGACAAACTGTCCGTTGTCGTCGGTGACCACGATCTTTCGGAAGCGAGTTTGTAAGTCGGTCGTCTCCGCGATCACCCAGACCCCTGCTTCGGGACCGCTGGGGCCACGCACGACACCACCGATATCGTCGGCGTCAATATCAAAGGCGGTCGTTTGCTCTGTGTCGACGGGTTGCTGTCCCATCACGAGGACGAGGCCGGCGGACGTCAGGGATGCGCAGAGAGCTAGCGACCCAAGACGTATTCTCTTTGATGACACGTGTGACGACGCGTCTTGAGTCGTCTTGTGATTGGCGTCCTGCCGCGTGACCCGAGCTGTCCGTGGACGTCGCGTGTTGTCGATCAGGGGGTTCTCCTCTCATTCTGAGCCGCGGCTTCTTCCCGACGCGCACCTGTCAGGACGTTGATCATCGCGTGGTTCCCCTCGTGACAGGCGTACTCCCACATCTCTCCGGCGGTCACGCCACGCGAGGCGTGGTCGGTCGTCATCGGCGCGGAGGCCGTCCAGGGCTGTGTAAACGACGTGGGGTCTTCGAGGGTGAAGGTGTAATCGATCTCGGTTGAGCCAACACGGGTAAATCGTTCGACCAGCCGGAGACTCGACCGCACGGCTCGCCACGGTGCACTGAAATAGGCCTCGGACTGGTCATCAAAGTTGACGGTTTCGACGACCAACGTGTCACCGTCCCAGTGTGCCCGCGCTTCGCCTACCCATTGCGGTATTCCAGTCAGCGGTCGGTCATCAAGGGGGATCACTCGCAGCTCGTGATACATCTCGTGGAGCATCACGACCTGTCCAGGGGTCTGGAAGATCCTGAGGTTCATATTGTATGGCTGAAGCGGAACCATGTTGGGCAGGCCATCGGTGAGGCACCGCTCGCCCGTGTCGAGGTCAAGAAACGAGTAGAACGGGCCCACGCCGTAACGGGCCTGTTCGTTGATGCTGTCGATCCTTGCTTCGGGTCTCCATGGGATGACGCCATCCGGAGGGTCGACAATCAGCGACGTGCGACGACTACCCGTCATTCGTGTCCCCGCGTCCAACCACACCTGGTTGTAGCCGCCGACGTTGCCGGGTGCGGATTTTCCGTCCGCCGCGGCCAGACGCTCGGCCGAGCTTTGCTCGATCGCCGCCGCTTCTTCGGCTGTGAGCGCGGCTTTTCCTGTTTGCTGGCTAGGTCGTTCCAGCGGGGTGAGGGTCGCGGAGGTCCACAATCCTTGAAGGTCGGGGTCGCCCCACGGCGCACGAGGAGTCGTCCACCCGTTGTCGTCAGCAGTCTGCGCCAACGTCGCGACGGGAACGAGAGTGCTGAGGATTGCCGCCACCCAGACCGTTCGTATGTTCATTCGAGAGTCACCTGAGGATGTTGTCTACGTCGACCTGGCCGGTTCGACCATGTTAGAAGGATACGTCAACTGTCACCGCGTTTTGGCGGACCAGAATCTCGACGGCGGTGCACTAGGTCGCCGGTGTGGCGGGTGGCGGACGTCGTCGCCAGAGCTGGGTCGCCTGTTCGAATGCGTGAGCGACGTGGAGGAGACCACGCTCGTCTCGGTGGCGGCCGACAATCTGGAGACCCACCGGGAGACCGTCCGGGGTAAATCCGCAGGGGACAGAGATTGCCGGGAGACCGGTGACCGAGATCAGATAGCAGGACCGCATCCAGTCGATGTAGGTCTCGAGGGTCTGCCCGTCGATCTCCGTGACATAGGGTTGAGTGATGTCGAAGGGTGGGACCTGGCTCACGGGAAGCACCAGAACGTCATACCGATCCATGAAGCGGCGTATCGTGGCGTGAAGCGCGGTCTGCCGCGTCGCCATGTCGGCCAAGTCAGCTCCGGTCAGTCGCTGGCCCTCTTCGATGTTCCAGACGACGGTGTCCTTCAACTCGTCTCGATGCGTCTCGAGTAGCTCTCCGAAAGCATGCGCGAAATACCACGCTCGCCATGTGCGGAAAATCTCGTCCGCCCCGGTCAGGTCTGGCGTGACATCCTCGACGATACATCCGAGTCCGACAAAGGTGTCACGCTGCGCGTCGATGGCCACCGTAACTCGCGTGTCGACCGGGAGACCGCCTAGCGTGGGGCTCCAGGCCACGCGGCACCCGCGAAGGTCATGGTCGAGAGTTTGAGGTTCGAAGGGCCATGGCCCGTCCAGACACAAGGGGTCGCGGAGGTCCGGACCGGCGAGGGCGCTGAGCATCAGTGCGACGTCGGCCACGGTTCTGGCCATCGGTCCACTGACGGACGGGCTCGTCAACCAGCCCGTCCGATTTGGCCACAGGGGAACGCGACCGGGCGACGGACGAAGACCGACGACGTTGCAAAAACTCGCGGGGTTCCGGAGCGAACCTCCCATATCCGTGCCGTCGGCCAACGGCACCATTCCGGTCGCGAGAGCCACGGCGGCGCCACCGCTGCTGCCCCCGCAGGTGCGGGTGACGTTATAGGGATTCTTTGTCGCGCCAAACACCGGGTTGAACGTTTGAGATCCGGCGCCGAACTCTGGCGTGTTGGTCTTGCCGACCGTGATGGCACCGGCAGCCCGTAAACGTTCGACGACAAGACCATCTTCGTCCGGGACGTGTGTGGCAAAAATTGGGGAGCCAAACGTAGTGCGGATGCCCCGCGTGGGCACAAGGTCCTTGTGAGCGACGGGTAGTCCGTGCAGCGGACCGACGGGACCGGTGCTGGCCAGTGTGGCATCCGCTTGCTGGGCAGCCATCCGGGCGTCGTCGGCCACGAGGGTCACGATCGCGTTGAGCGTAGGATTCACCCTCGCTATCTGCGCGAGATGTATCTCGAGCAGCTCGACCGCCGAGATCTCGCGTGTGCGAACCAGGCGAGCCAGCTCGATGGCCGGGAGAAAGCAGAGGTCGCTGTCACTCATGACCAGGGGACTGTAGCAGGCGTGGCGTGCTCCTGGACATCCTGTCTCCGTGACAGTCGGCTACACGGCGGCAGGGTGACGAAGCCAAGTAGAATAGGCCGCGCCAAAGCGGCGCACGATGTGACCGTTGGAAGTGTCGTGAGCTGAACACTTCGTCCCCGGGGAGAGAAACGTAATGACACGATTACGACAGCATGTGCCATACCAGTTCCTTGTCACGACCATCGGCGTCGCGGTTGTCGCGCTCGCGGTGGGTCTCGGATTCTGGCCGGGTTCGTTGCTGGATACACAGGTGGTTCAGGCCCAGGTCTCGCGTGACGTCACCGCCGAGACGGTAGCCGAGTGGATGGACGAGTTGTCGAACTGGGGTCGGTGGGGTGACGACGATCAGCTCGGCACGCTCAACTTGATCACAGCCGAGAAGCGACAGGCGGCCACCCGGTTGGCTCGCTCGGGCACATCGGTCTCGATGTCTCACAACTATCTCAAGGAGCCGGCGGCAGACGTGACGTCGCCGTTTGGACACGAAATGCTCGGAATTGGCAGTCCCGGGCCCTTTCGCAGCGATCGCTATACGTTGGCCTATCACGGCTACGCCCATTCGCACATGGACTCGCTCTGTCACATGATGGCGGGCGGCCAGATGTACAACGGGTTTGTGCGGGATGAGGAAGTGACCGAGGCGGGATGCAACCGCTTGTCGATTATCAATTTCAAACAAGGTATCGTCACGCGCGGCGTGCTAATGGACATCGCGCGCCTCAAGGGGCAGGAGTATCTGGCGCCCGCGACTCCTATCTATATTGAAGATCTCGAGGCGTGGGAGGCACAGGCCGGGATTCGAGTCGAGCCAGGGGATATCCTGTTCGTCCGCACCGGTCGCTGGGCTCGTCGGGCCGAGGTGGGTCCGTGGGCCACGTCTGAGGAGGGCGCCGGACTCCACGCGTCGGTTGCGCCGTGGCTTCGCGAGCGCGGTGTGGCGATGCTTGGCGGCGACTATACGAACGACGTCGTGCCATCCGGTATCGACGGTGCCGTGCAGCCGATTCACCAGCTCACGATTGTGGCGATGGGGATGCCGCTGTTTGACAATCTGGATCTCGAAGCCGTGGCGGAGGAAGCTGCCAGACAGAATCGGTGGGAGTTCATGTTGGTGGCGGCGCCGCTGGCGGTCGAGGGTGGCACGGGCTCGCCACTGAACCCGCTGGCGATTTTCTGAGTCGCCGTGTGCGTTCCGGTCATTGCCACGAGTCCGGGAGGTCAGGACAGGCGCGCGCGGCCCGAAAAAACGACCGCATTACGAGGCCGACCGCCGATGCGCACTATGAAAACAGTGAGTTCGCACTGGACCGGAGGGTTACGCCCTTGAGCGGCTTTGAGTACGCGATGTAGGCGGCGACCGGCGACGCACCAGTATCGAAGATACGTAGGCGCCATGCGTGGACGTGCAACACACTCCGACATCGACAGCGGACCGACGGATCCCGACGACCGGTCGGAGTGCCCCGTCTTTATCTGCTACCGCCAGGACGACGGAGGCGACGCGGCCAAGTGGCTGTACCGCGCGTTACACGGCCACGTGCTACCGTTCGTTCCCCCCGGGCACAGCACCAAACTGAAGCTCGAGGTCTACTACGACCAGGCGGCGCCAGCGGTGGGCGACTGGACGAAGCTCCATGAGCCGGCCTGAGTCGCGCCCGAGCTCTTCTGCTGGTGTGTTCACCCGGCGCCTGCATCCGCCTGGGAGACGAGGACTGGGTCCATCGTGAGTGGTTCTTGTAGAACCAGGCCAGGCAGACGCTGAGCCGTCTCGAGGGCCGGCTGAGAGGGGGACTTCGGGCGGACCGACGTGATGCTGGTGTCAGACGCGTTCGGACGTCTCGTCGGAGGCCGGACCGGAGTTCGAGGTTCCGATCGAGATCACGGCGCCCGACGCGACAGTGGTGGGAACCTTGGCTACGATCCCACCGGTGTTTCTTGACGCCGCAGGCTTGATCCGGGAGCAGTGCAGCGCCGGACGGCTCGAGACCGGCGGTAGTCTCGGCGTCCAGGGCCGGGGGAGATTTCCCGCGACGCCGAACGGTCTGCTACCGGCATCGCTACCGCTGCCCGGCGACCGCGGAGACATGACGCACGTCGACTCCATCGCCGCCCCCGATCGGAGCGCTGGCCGACGGACGCCCCGTACTCCTGCGCGTGCCGTGCGGCCGGTAGCCCCTCATCCGTGGAGCCGTGTCCGCGAACCGGAGCGGCTCCCGGAGCCTGGCCGCATCCCGCCCGGAGGACAACCACGAGTGCTCTCCGGCAACGGCTCGATATAATCGGGTGATGGAGTTCGACGACTACAAGGTCGTCATCTGCCGGCAGATGGACGGGGCCTGGGTTGCGGACAGCCCTTCGATCGGTGGCTGCTATGCGCTGATGGACACCCGCGAGGGAGCGCTGGGCGAGCTCAGGGACCTTTTCGCCCTGATCGCACACGAGTACCGCGAGCGAGGAGAACCGCTTCCGCAGGACACGACTCACATCGTGCATGCCTAGCGCGACGGCGCGCGAGTTGCAGCGGGTCGCGGCTGCACTTGGCTTCATCCGTCGTCGGCAACTGGCCACGATCCGACCGCTGTTCCTTGACGCCGCAGCCTGATCGCGAGCAGTGCAGGGTGCGTCGCCCGGAGAGCGGTACTCGCTCCGTCATGAGAGGGTGTTGGAGCCTGACTCGGAGTTTCGCTTCGAGCTGGACCGGCGCCGCAAGCCGGCCGGTCCCAACGAGCTCGTCGCGGCCGCGACCGGCCACTCTGATCGCAGCATTTGTCACGACAACGTGCACGACTTTAGGCGGACTCGATACCTCACGGTCGAGGATTGGATGACGTAGAGGATCTCGACACGCACAATCACGATCACATGCGCGAGATTGTGCGACAGATTCCGGACGTAGCGTCCCCTTACGATAGGCCGAGACTACTTCGTCGGGTCGCTCGACTCAGTTCTCGTCGCCGATCGCGACGAGCGCGTTCTCCGTCCGGATATACCAGCGACCGTCCACCAACGCCGGCGAAGCCAGGGTGCGACTACCGATGTCGTTCGTGTGTAGGAGCTCAAATTCTGGCCCGGCTCTGAGGACAAAGGTTTCCCCCTCGTCGCTCGTGAAGAAGATCTTGCCGTCGACGGCTACTGGTGAGGCGGAGAATCCCTCGCGTCGGGCGCGACCGAGACGTTGTTGCCACATAACCTGACCGGTCGCTGCCTCGAAACACGTCACGATGCTGGCCATATCGTTGATGGTGTACAGGTAGTCTCCATACACCAGCGGAGACGGTACGAATGGAGACCCCCTGGATGTGCTCCAGGCGACATGACTCTCGGTGACGTCGCCCTGTCCGCCGGGTCGGATGGCGAGTGTGGGTCCGGCCCGCCCCGATGTGCAGAAGATGAGGCCCTGACCGACGACGGGGGTGGGAATGACCTCGAACAGATTGCCGTTGCAAAACCAGAGCTCGGTGCCGTCGGACGGGCGATACGCCGTCACGGTGGCTTGACTGCTCACGACGATCTCATCGTGGTCGCCGACCCGGAGGGCAACGGGCGAGCCCCAACCGACACTCGCCCGACGCGGCACGCGCCACCGCGGCTCTCCTGTTCGCTTGTCAAAGGCGGCGACAAACGCGCCGCGTCGTTGGTCTTGATAGACGATAACGAGGTCGTCGTAGAGCAACGGAGACCCGGCCGTTCCGTGATAGTTGCCGATGGAACCGAACTCTTGATGCCAGACGATGGTGCCGTCCAGGTCCAGTGCAACCAGTCCCCGGCTTCCAAACGACGCGTAGATGTACGTCCCATCCGTACTCGGTGTAGCCGAGGCTTGGGTATTCTTTTGATGGACGCGCTCGATGGCGCCCGGGGGGATGTCTGTGTCCCACAGGCGTTCGCCGTCCGAGCGCCGCACACTGAGGACCGAGAGGCGTCGCCCCCCCTCACGGGCGGTGGTCAGGAAGATTTGGTCACCCCACACGATGGGCGAGGAATTACCTCGACCGGGGACCACGGTCTTCCAGACGACGTTGTCCACATCGGACCAACGATCTGGGTAAGGGCTGTGTCGCGGGTCTGGGGTGACGACACCTTGTCCGGAAGGGCCTCGCCAGCGAGTCCAATACGCTCCACCTTCACCCTCGACCGGAATCATAAAGATGCCGCTCTGTGCCTGAGCGAGCACCGGCATTGCCGGCGAAAGACACGCAACAAGCGCAACGAGTCGAGGGGCCAATGTTGCGACCAGACGTGTTCGTGTGAGCGACGTCGGTATGGAGCGAGGCATACGGTGTGGAGGCGACATCCCGCGAGTATAATCGCTCGCATCGTCATGACGGTCTCTGCCAAGATGTCGATCGAGATGCGCCTGGCCACACCCGTGGACTTGGGCACGATTCACGAGTTGCTCACCGACGCGGGTCTGCCGTTGGAGGGGGTGGCCGAGAACCTTCACAACGTCTTTCTGGGCGAGGTCGGACCGCTCATCGTGGCGACCGCGGGTGTTGAACTCTACGCCGAGGTTGGTCTGGTCCGCTCGGTCGCGGTGCGGTCCGGGCATCGCGGCACGGGTCACGGTACTCGAATTGTCGAGACGGTCTTACAGCGGGCGAAGTCAAAGGGGGTCCGAGAATTCTATTTGCTCACGACGACGGCTCCCGATTTCTTCCAGGCGTGTGGGTTCCAATCGGTCGATAGAGACGACGCGCCCGCCGCCATCCAAACCACGCGCGAGTTCATGGCGCTGTGTCCGGCGTCGGCAACATTGATGCGCTCGAGTCGCTAGAAACGACAGGTCACATGCAGACGATTCCGGTGTCTAATGGTTTTGCTCTGACGCCGCTCGAACCGCACGACGCATCCGAGTTGTTCGAGCTGACCGACCGAAATCGTGGTTATCTCCGCCAATGGTTGCCATGGCTCGACAACATCACGCGACCAGAGGGGGCACGGGCGTTTATCCGGGCGGCGCAAGCGCAAGCCTCGCAGAACAATGGGACCCAGCTCGCGATACGTGTGGAAGGCAGAATCGCCGGCATCGTGGGTCATCACCAGATCGACTGGCGAAATCGACACACCTCGCTTGGGTATTGGATCGGCGAGAGTTTGCAAGGGCGAGGGCTGGCGACGGCCGCTACGGCGGCCCTCCTCGGACACGCGTTTGACGAGGTACGGCTCAATCGAGTCGAGATCCGTTGCGCGGAGGGGAATAGTCAGAGCCGGGCCATTCCCCAGCGACTGGGGTTTCGCGAGGAGGGACTGCTGCATGACGCGGAGTGGTTGTACGACCACTTTGTCGACCACATCGTCTACGGGATGTTGGCGCGGGACTGGCGGGTCGCCGGTAAGATGCCCAAGCCGCTCTTGGACACCATCTCCGACTAGGGGCACCGCCGTCTCTGCGGCGGTGTCCTAGTGGCCCGCAACATGACTGGTTCCAGACCACTCCGCGAACCCTGGGTTGCTACCCGTCGCTCACTACGAGGTTGTTGCACATGAGAACTCTAGGTCCGATGTCATCGACGTGGCGCTACGTCTCTATCCTGTTGGGGTTGGCGGTGACCGTCGCCGCGGTCGACGCTCAAGATTGGCCGCAACTGCTTGGCGAGAATCGGAACGGGCACTACGTCGGGCCACCGGTCGACGTGTCGTGGGACGGTGGTAGTCCCCCCGAATTGTGGCGTCGCGCGGTGGGCGCTGGATTCGCCGGTCCAGTCGTCAGCGGGGACCGGCTCATTCTGTTTCACCGGCTCGATCGCCGCGAAGTCGTCGAGGCATTGGAAACAGCCAACGGAGAAACCGTGTGGCGGCACGAATATCCCACCAGCTACCGTGACGACTTCGGGTTTGATGAGGGACCGCGGTCGGTGCCGGTGGTTGCCGACGGACGTGTCTTTACATTTGGTGCCCAAGGCATGCTTCGGGCGCTGGATCTCGAGACGGGTGACTTGGTGTGGAGCGTCGATACCAGAGCCGAGTTTCGATTCCGCAAGGGCTTTTTTGGCGCGGCCGGTTCTCCGTTGGTCAGTGCCGGTCGAGTGATCGCAAACGTTGGTGGCCCAGACGCAGGGATTGTGGCATTTGACGCCGCGACCGGTGACCAACTGTGGGCGGCTATCGATGACGAGGCGAGCTATTCGTCCGGCGTCGAAGCGGACTTTGATGGGGTGCCCCACGTCGTGTTTTTTACCCGCAACCTGCTGGTTGGTCTTGACCCGTCAAATGGCGAGGTCCGCTTTCGCGAGCCGTGGCGTGCCCGGCTACGCGCCTCCGTGAACGCCGCGACCCCGGTCGTCGTGGACGACGCGGTGTTTGTCTCGGCGGAATACGGTCCGGGGGCGGGTGTGTTTCGGGTGCAGCCGGAAGGTGCCCTCGAAGAAGTGTGGCGCTCCAACGACGTGCTTTCGAATCACTACGCGACCAGCGTGCATCGGGATGGCACCCTTTATGGGTTTCACGGTCGACAAGAATATGGGCAGAGTTTTCGCGCCGTCGATTTGCTGACGGGAGACGTGCACTGGAGCCTCGACCAATTCGGTGCAGGCACCGTCTTGTTTGCAGGCGACCGGTTGGTCGTCATGCGGGAAAGCGGAGAGCTGCTGATCGCGGACGCGTCACCGGACGGAATGACCGAGCTTGCCAGCGGCCGTGTCTTGCCGGCGGTTGTGCGCGCGTATCCGGCGTTGGCACACGGGCGTCTTTACGTTCGAAACGGGGACACGCTGGTGTGCCTGGACCTGCGAGCGCCCTAGTGGACTGTCGCCGGCCCGCGCACTCCGCGGCGTTGGTCGTCGTTTGCAATTGGCCCACATTTGTGGGTGCTCCCGCTTGGCGGAGAGCGACGATCTCTCACCGACAATTCACTGGTTGACTTCTGAAGACCTAGTAGCTTGATTCGCACGATATCGCAGGCGCCCGCCCGTCGCTCAGTCCTTGCCGGGCGCTGTACGGTCACGATCACCGTTGCCGTCGAGTGCTGACCCGCCGAGCGTTCGTGGCTCGCCGAGGATCCGCGACGGCTTTGGTCGCCGGCGTCGACGGAGCCCGAAACCATCCACAGCGTGTGTGCGGATGTGCGCCATCGCTTCCTCGACGTCGTCGGTGACGAGCCAGGTCTCGATGTCGCCGGACGCGATCGCGCCCTCGTCCACCATGTTCTGGACCAGGTGGAGTAACCGCTTCCAGTAGTCCGTGCCCATCAGTACGATGGGAAAGTTGCCAATCTTTTTCGTTTGTACAAGCGTGAGCGCTTCAAATAGTTCGTCCATCGTGCCAAACCCACCCGGCAGCGCGACAAAGCCATACGAATATTTGAACAGCAGCACTTTGCGTACAAAAAAATATCGAACGGTGACTGATCTATCGAGATACGGGTTTGGGGCTTCCTCGGCACCCAAGATGATGTTGCACGAGACCGAACGGCCACCGGCTTCCTTGGCGCCTCTGTTCGCGGCCTCCATGAGACCGGGACCACCGCCGGTCATCACAGTGAAACCGAGGTGACTGAGGGCGTGACCGACTCGTCGCCCCAGCTCGTAGTGAGGGTGACCCTCGTGAAACCGTGCCGAGCCAAAGACCGTGATGCACGGACCGACAAACGATAGGGCGCGGAATCCCCGGATGAGATCCCCACCGGCCCGCAAGATGAGGCTGAGCTCACGACGGCGTGGTTGCGGGCCTTCCAACAAGGCGCGGTCTTGCCAGTCCAGACGGGACGATGGCCTATCGTCTCGCATGCCAGATCCCACGTCCTTCACGGAAACACCCCCAGCTCGATATAGGCGCGTGCCACACGGCCAAGCGCGAGATGAAAGGCGGCGGTCCGCAGATCGCTGATACCGTCGACCCGGGCCATCGTCTCCCGTATAGCGTGATAGGCGGTGATCATCGTTTCTTCCAGCCCAGAGTTGACCACGGTCAGCTCATCGACCGGTTGGACGATGCGCGCACGTTCCGCGTCGCTCAACAAGGAGCCGGTGGCGGCTTCCATCGCCGCGAGCATCCGGGTGTCGGCCGTGGGCTTGATACCGTCGCTCAAGTCGACCAAAACGCACATGCGACAGGTTCTTTACCCATTCAAAATACGACACGACAACGCCACCCGCATTGGCGAAGACGTCAGAGATGACAAGACGGTTCGCAGCGGTCAGGATGTCGTTCGCCTCCGGAGTGGTCGGTCCGTTCGCGGCCTCGAGAATGATCTGTGCGTCGACCCGTCCCGCGTTGTCCCCGGTGAGCCGTGATTCCACGGCGGCCGGGACGAGGACATCGCACGATGTCTCGAGCACCGCTTTCGGGTCCTGGACGCGTAGGGAGCGGAAAATCCATGCACGCCGCCGTGGCGGGCGACATGGCCGTGGACGGTCTCCGGATCGAATCCCTGTGGGTTCGCGATCGTGCCGGTGTTGTCGCCGATCCCCACGATGAGCGCGCCGTCTTGGTGACAAAGCTTTGCCGTCCAATATCCGACGTTGCCAAAGCCCTGGACAGCTATCCGCTTGCCCTCGAGTCCTCCGGCCAGACCGAGACGACTCATATCGTCGGCTTGGTCACAGGCTTCTCGGAGCACGTAGTACAGTCCCTTTCCAGTCGCCTCGCGTCGCCCGGCGACACCCCCTTGGTCAATCGGCTTTCCCGTGACACACCCGAGCGCATCGATTTGTTCTCCGCGAACCGCCTGATAGGTATCCGCGATCCACGCCATCTCCCGCTGACTGGTCCCCAGGTCTGGGGCCGGGACATCGACGGCGGGGCCAATAAAGTTCTTTTTGATCAGCTCGGGGGTGTAGCGCCGCGTGATCCGTTCGAGCTTTTCCGCCTGATATTGCCTGACGTCGATTCGGATGGCGCCATTCGCGCCGCCAAAAGGGACGTCAACGATGGCGCATTTGTAGGTCATTAGCGCGGCTAGTGCCATGACCTCATCCTCGTCGGCGTGGAGGCTAAAACGGATCCCGCCTTTGACCGGGAGCCGGTGATGCGAGTGTTCGGCGCGCCACGCCCGGATGACCTTGATTCCTCCGGCGTCCACCCGGACGGGGAAGTCAAGGCGATACACGCTGTTGCACTGCTTAATCTGGTCTACGAGATCACTGGGGTGGGTGCTGATCGCACCCGCCCGATCGACATAGCGATTCACGTCTGTCCAAAAGCGTCCCGTAGACATGGGGAATGTGTGTTCTCGAATGGTATAGGTGACGCGATCTCGTATTCTTTCAACCGGAGGCGAGAATCGCAATGATCGAGCTGTATCTGGTGGTCGGGGCGGTCGTCGCGACATCTGCGACCTGCTCCTTGTTCGAGGCGGTGTTGTATTCCGTGCCGGCGAGTCGGGTCGAGATGCTTGTCCGCGCAGAGCGACCGTCGGGCCGTTTGTTGCAAGCACTGCGCAAACGAGTAGACGAGCCGATCGCCGCCATCCTGTCCCTGAACACGATCGCCAATACTGGTGGTGGCGCGCTGGCCGGTGCGATGGCGGTGGAGGTGTTGGGTGCCGGCAACGTCTTGTATTTTTCTATCGGCTTCACGGTCGTGATCCTGATGGTGTCCGAAGTGTTGCCAAAGACCTTGGGCGTGGTCCACGCGGCCCGCTTGGCCCCCGCCGTCGCGTTTCCGTTGCGATGGCTGGTTATCCTCTTTTTACCGCTCGTGGTGCTGACGCGGACGGTCACCGGTCTTTTTCGGGCGACTCACGAAGAGCGGCTGGTGTCGGATGAGGAGTTGCTCACGATGGTCGGACTCGGCCTTCGGTCGGGAACACTGACGCCTCATGAAGCCCGAGTGATCGAGAACGTGCTGGCGATGGATACGCGAACCGCGCGAGAGATCATGACCCCGCGACCGGTCGTGTTTACCATCGGCGCCGACGTGGTGGCTCGTGACGCGGCCAGTCTGGACGACATGGCTAAGCACAGTCGTATTCCCGTGTTCGGCCAAGACCCTGAGGATCTGGTGGGGGTCGTCCATCGCGTCGATGTCTTGACGGCCGTGGCCAAAGACCGATTCGAAACACCACTCGAGACGATGATGCGTCCTATCCACTTCGTGGTGGATACGACACCGCTCGACACACTGCTTCGCACATTTCTCGAGCGTCGTCAGCACTTGGTGGCCGTCATCGACGAATTTGGCGGTTTCGCCGGTATTGTGACTCTCGAGGACGTACTGGAGGAGCTGATCGGTCGGGAGATTGTCGATGAGTCGGATCAAATTACTGACCTTCGCGCCTATGCGCACCGCAGGCGCGAAGAAACGCTCCGAGGTCGCGGCATCGCCAGGACCCCGTGATGCGGGCCGCGTCGGCACAGTCCACTCGTGCTAGACACCTGGAGCTGAGTCTACGGCGCTCGGTTGGCCGAGAGATGATGCGGCACCACCTGCCAGGTGACGATGGTCGCGCACGCGCTGGACACCCCGACGATGATGACGTCGGTCATATCCGGAACGTGAGGTGGTAGGAGCACCTGCAATAATTCGATGCCACCCGCGAGGCCGGTAGTCACGAGGACGATCACGACGCGACCGAGACGAGCAATGTCCGGTGAAGGTCTCAGCGGCGCCAAGGTTATAGTGAGGAGGCTTGCGAATCCTCCGAACAGGATGAGTTTCCGGAGAACGTCGGACGTGACGTGGAATAGAGACCCAGCTTGGGTTGACGCAAAGGGGATCGCGAACAGGCCTTCGAGTCGTGCGCCCAAGAGATCCGGGTCGTCGAGGACCGTATCGAACGGTCCACAGAAGAGTGCAACCAGAGCCGCGCCGTACACCAGACTGCCGACCAACCGGCGTATCGCCTTCCTGGCGTTTGCGGTTGGCAGTCGCTCCGTGTTGGTGTCGGGCGGAGATTCGGCCCGAGCGTCGGGATGTTTCAGCGTGTCTACCCACTGATAGCTCAGCCAGACTCCCGCGCCCGTCCCAATTGTGCCCAAGACGATATCCGTCGACGTGGCAAAACGGCTGCGGACGAAGACCTGAGCCAATTCAGTGCCGCGAGTGCCGAGAATCAGCGCTCCCAGGAGGCAGAACCCGATGGGGATGGCGAGCAGCACATTGGCAACCCAATCGACGGGCCGGGCCGGTGGACGCGCGGAGACAACCAATGTGCGCGCCGCTGCCAGGGCGTTCTCAATGCTGAGATCGACAAACTCCAGGGGAACGAGTGATCCATACGCGGCCACGCCCATGAAAAACAGCGCAAGAAATAGATAGTGTCGCCGTTCGGGCCAGGCGCTGGCGGGCAAGCTATGACGAGTGTACCGTCTCTCGACGCCGCAGAGCTTCTATAATCGGCGCTCGGGTTGGCGTCGTCTGCGGCCCGTCAAAGGAGGACCTCGGATGAACGCCTCACCGCTTTGTCATCTGAACGCGTGGGCCGTCGTGGCGGTCGCGACGACGCTCGCTGTTGGTCTCGCCGGAGCACAGACATCGGTGCCGGACGGAGAATGGCACGCGTTTGGACGCGATGGCGCAAACACCAAGTACTCACCGCTCGACCAGATCACCGCGGAGAACTTCACCGACCTGGAGATCGCCTGGCGTTGGACGTCGCTCTCCAGGGCCGTCGTTGAGCAAAATGACCGGATCCGCCCGAGCGCGTTTATGTCGTCGCCCTTGATGGCCGGCGGGCTGGTGTATGTCAGTACGGCGCTGGGCCAGGCGGCCGCGCTCGACGCGGGGACTGGGGAGGCTGTCTGGACCTATGACCCGCGGATCTACGACGACATGGAACGGCCGCCAAACATGGGCTGGCGGCATCGGGGACTCACCTACTGGGAAGACGACGAGAGCGACGACGCTCGCATCTTTATGGCAAACCACGACCTAACGCTGGTCGCGCTGAACGCACGGACGGGCGCGCGTTACCCGGACTTTGGTCAGAACGGCTATATCGACCTGACCCAGGGCTATGGTCGCGCGATCGACGCGTCGCGCATGACCTATTCCTCTCCCGTAGCGGTCGCCGGCGACACCATCATTACTGGCAGCATCGTCCAAGACACAAACATCAGGCTCCGGGAAGCGTCGCCTGGTGACGTGCGGGCCTATGATGCGCGCACCGGTGAGATGAAGTGGATCTTTCATACGATTCCGCAAGGCGACGAGTTTGGCGTCGACTCCTGGCAAAACGGGTCGTGGCGGTATAGCGGGCACGCCAATGTGTGGTCGTATATGGCGGTCGACGAAGAACTCGGACTCGTGTACTTGCCCACCGGCACGCCCTCCAATGACTGGTATGGGGGCATGCGACCCGGCAACAACCTGTTCGCGGAAAGCATCGTCGCGGTCGACATCGAAACCGGCCAGCGCGCCTGGCACTTCCAGGCCATTCATCACGGTCTGTGGGACTGGGACTTTCCCACCGGGCCAAACCTGCTCACTATCAACGTCGATGGCCGAGAGATCAAGGCGATCGCGCAGGTCAGCAAACAAGCCTTCACGTATGTGCTCGACCGGGCGACCGGCGAACCGGTCTGGCCTATTGACGAACGCCCGGTGCCCCAGGGCAATGTCCCCGGCGAATGGTACTCGCCAACCCAACCGTTCCCGACGAAACCACCGCCGTTCGACCGTCAGGGCATCGACATCGACGACGTCATCGATTTCACACCGGAACTGCGAGCAGAAGCCCTCGAGATTATTGACTCGCGGGCCCGTTTCGGACCCATCTTTTCACCACCGGTCCTCCGCGGAGAAGAGAAGCCGTATATCCAGGTTCCCGGAGCCGGAGGCGGAGCCAACTGGCAGGGGTCGGCGGTCGATGTCGAAACCGGTCAGCTGTTCATATCGTCGTCGAGCACATTGATTGTCGTTGATCTCATCAGATACGACGCCCCGGCCACCATCGGATACTTCACCGATCCCTGGGGCGTGGGGTTGGCCGGCCCACAAGGTCTCCCGCTGTTCAAGCCGCCCTACAAGCGGGTCACGGCGCTCGACCTCAATACCGGTGCTCGGGCCTGGATGCAACCGCACGGAGATGGTCCCCGTGGTCATCCGGCACTTGCCGACCTCGGCCTGCCGCCGTTGGGCGGTGGCGGTGGAATCACATCCGGGCCACTGGTCACCCCGACGCTCCTCATCATGAACCACGGCGGGCGCGACTATGCGGATCTGGCCGACAGCTCTCGGACCATCAGCGCCTACGATAAAGCGACCGGTGAGCATCTCGGCTCGGTCGACCTCCCCGCGGTACCCGGGGGGAATCCCATTACCTATGAGTACGACGAGAAGCAGTACCTTCTCGTGGCGGTAGGGACCGCGGACGACGCGGAGCTGCTGGCGTTGCGATTGCCATCGCAGTAACTCGTCCCACCGGCATGACAAACACAGCCGTCTGACCTCTTCGATGCCACTCTTCCGGGCGAACGAGCGGAACGCGGTCGAATCGATTGCGCGTCTCACGTACTGCAATCCGCTTGACGCGGAGTTCACCGAGAGAGAACGGTCGATTCTTGGCTCCGACTACGTGCCGCACGGCGCGGTCTGGAGCTTGCGCGCGGAAACTTACCCGGAGAATCCGGCCCTCGCGCAGTTGGCAGTCATCTCGGAGCGGATAGCGGGGGACACCCGCGCGCGGCTTCTTCGCGGCGCGTCCGCGAACTCCGGAGAGCTGACGCTCTACGCCTATTGCGTCATCTATGCGCTCTATCAGCGCTATGCCGATCAGCTGCACCAGGTGCATGTTGCTCCCGCGCACGGCCGTCGCCGGGTGACGTGTTATCAGCGGTTCTCCCGGGATGTGCAGCACTTCCTCGTCTGACGGGGTGCGGTTCCAGGGCTCCGTTGACGCCCCTCATCTGTTCGCGTGCTTCTATCAGATCCGCCGCGCGTTCGACCTCTTCTTCCGGCATATCGTCGGCGCGTCACAACCCGCCGCGAACTTGCGCGCCGCCGTGTGGTAGTCGATCTTCACCCACGATATGCGTCGCTATCGGCGCTCACTCTATCGTCGGATGCACGATGTGACGACGTTAGTGACCGGTCCTTCAGGCACGGAGAAAGAGTTGGTGGCGCGCGCGATCGACACCGCCTTCCTCGATCGGCTCGATCGCGCTCCCGGGAAGCAGGCCTGATATTAGTGCTGTGCCTTAATAGTCGTTCTTGTCCAGCGAGACTCGGATGACCTCCTCGTCGTTGCGGAGCACCAGATGACGGTTGGCAAACGCTGGGTGTGCCCAGGCAACGAGGCGGTCACTCGGGCCGTGTCGGAAACGGGAACGAGAACCGGAGCGCGATCCGCCAAACCCGGACCGCGACGTCGGCGTGAGTAGGTTGATGCGGTCGTGTTCAATAAATCCCTCCGGGTTGAACTCGACGATGATGAGGTCGCCGTTTTCGTTGAACACAAAGTATCGGTCTTCGTGTCGCACGAAATAGGCCGACCCCCAGCGGTTCAGGTTTGTGAGCCCGGCCGACTCCCAAATCCGTTCGCCACTTTCGGCGAGTAGGCCCCGCACTTGACCATGGCTTCCGATCCCGTAGATGTAGTCGCCCTCCACCAGTGGGGTTGTCATGACGGAGTGGAGGCCTCTCGTCTCTGCGACCTCGATACCACCGTCCAATACTCGATTGCTTTGTCCCTTCCACAAGGTCGTCGCGGCGGGACGGTCGAGGTCGAGACGCATCATCATCGAACCGCTATAGAAACCGGACACCAGAAGATATGACCCGCTTCGGACCGCGTCGGCGACGGTCATGTTGGCCCGCCCATCGAATGGCTCCTCCCAATAGAGGTCGCCAGTGGCAGGGTCGAGTGACGAGAGCCCCCGCGGGTGCCACACAATCAGCTGCCGCGCACCACCTGCTTCGATGACGATCGGCTGGTTGTATCCCATCTCGGTGCGGCTTTCGAGTGCGCGCCACACTTCGTCACCAGTGTATTTGTCAAACGCCATCACGAGGCCGTCGGGCTCTCCGCCCACGAGAAAGATGACGAGATCGCCCTCGATGAGCGGCGCGCTGGATGTTCCCCACACCGGGATATTGGTGTCATATTCGAGGACGGTGTCTTTTTCCCACACGACTTCCCCGGTCTCGGTGCGGAGGCACAAGATCCTTCCCGTCGCACCGACGACATAGACCCGGTCACCATCCACGGTCGGCGTGGCTCGGGGACCCGTGGCATACGTGAACATCAGCATCCGATACGTGGTCGACCATTCGTGCGACCACAGCGTGTCCCCGGTTTCCTCGTCGAGCGCCAGGATACGCTCGGTCCCATCCATGGTCCGCGGCTCGGTCTCGGTATAGTCGAGCACGAAGACTCGGTTGTCCGCGACCGCTGGCCCCGAGTAGCCGCCACTGATGGGGATTCGCCACTTCACGGTAAGACCATCGTCCGGGAACTCGCGCACGATATCTGTCTCGGTCCACACCCCCAACCGTTCGACGCCGCGCCACTGCGGCCAGTCTTTGGCGGAGAGGGGCGCGTTGAGCAGCCCGACGGCGACAAGAACGATGAGCCCGGAGATCCTCAAGAGGTGGTGCGTCCACCTCGGGCTGCGATGCTGCGGTCGTGCTGCGCTCATGGGCTGCTCCTCGTCGTGATGTTTACGGATTTAGGATGTTCTCGAGCGCTGGAGTGCGCCGAGGACACCCGACGGAAGGATCTTTGCCATCACCCATACCGCGCGGACCAGCGCGAGCGGTGTGGACTCCACGCGTGTTCGGCCCTGTCGAATCGCTGCACAGATAGCGTTGGGAGTTCGTTCCGAGTCGACAAGCGTATAGGTCGTGCCGAGTTGCTCGAGCCGGTGGACATCCCCGTTGCCAACCATCGGTTTGTCGTGCCGGCGCGCCCAGTCTTCAGCGGCGCGATTGAAGTTCACGCGTCGCGAATACATCGCGTTGACCTCGACAGCATCGAAGAGCGCGACGTGTGTCTCCATCAGTCCGCGGAGACAGCTCGGCGCGGGAAAGAACGGGTGTGGTGCGATCACGACCCCGGCCGGCTCGTCCTGCCGGAGAGTTGCCAATTCCTCGAACGAGTTCAAGCGCTCGGCTCGTGGAGAAAAATTGAGAAGCAACACATGTTTGCCGTGAATGGATCGCTCGACCCCCGGAATCAGGAGCACACCCTGCTGTTTTGCGTAGTCCATCAGCGGGCCGACGTCGAGTTGCTTGTTGTGCAGCGTGATCGCGATAGCGTCGTATCTGAGCGTCCTGGCCCGAAAGATCAGCTCTTGCGCCGTGTGCGCGATGTAGTCGACCGGATCATCGGCCGTGTGCGTGTGCAACTCGACTTTGAGCATGGTCGCGGGGTTCAGCCGTCGGTGTCGGTGACGTACACGTATGGGTTCGCGTCGTGGCTATAGGTATCGTCCTCGGGGGCCAGTCGCCCGCGATGTCGCATGGACGGCGTCAGGTCCGGGAGCCTCTTTCGAGCTGACCGACATCATATGAGGTCTATCTCTCGTGATCCAAGGGCGCGTGCCGATACTCAGCCGCCTTGCATGACAGCGTATCCTGGTCCATCATGCGTTACGCGGAGGTATGCCGTGTGTCACCAGGAGGGCAAGATGAAGCATCGATTTCCCATCGTCGCCGCAGCATTGACTCTCGCATTGACCCCACCGCTAGTTTCTGCGCAAACGACCGATGACACCGGGCCGGCCCGCACACCGTGGGGCGCGCCGGATTTGCAGGGCGTGTGGGATTTTCGGTCGATTACGCCGATGGAGCGGCCCGATGAGCTCGCGGACAAAGAGTTCTTGACAGAGGAAGAAGCCGCACGGATCGAGCAGGAAACGGTCGCGCGGAACGAGGAGTTACTCAGCCGGCCCGCGCAACGCACCGCAGTGACCGAGAGCGTCGATCGTGGCGCCGACGGCGCGCCGGGTTTTTACAATAACTTTTGGCTGGATCGAGGGACGACCATCGTCGGCACTCGCCGCACGTCGCTCATCGTGAACCCGCCCGACGGGAAGATTCCGTCACTCACACCCGAGGCCGAAGCTCTTCAAGCCACGGCCCAAGAACGCCGACAGGGTGCCTCGTCGCATGAGCCCTCTCCGGGGGGCTGGGTCGAGGACTTGGGCGCCAACGGACTACAGCTGCGCTGTATTACCGGGTTCAACTCGGGCCCACCGATGACCCCCGGTGGCTACAACAACAACGTGCAACTCTTTCAGACGCCGGAGTATGTGGCACTCCTCAACGAGATGAACCACAACACACGGATCATCCCATTGGACGAACGAGCGCACACCGACCTTCCGCAGTGGACGGGCGAATCGCGTGGGCATTGGGATGGAGATACGCTCGTGGTGGAAACCCTGAATTTCCTGCGAGAGACCAGCTTTGTCCAGGGACAGACCGACGAAAACCTTCGACTCACGGAACGTTTTACACGGGTCGATCCCAAGACTCTCATGTATGAAGCGACGATCGACGACCCGACCGTGTGGACGAGACCGTGGACATACCAAGTGCCGATGGATCTCAATCCTGACCTCGTCTACGAGTACGCCTGTCACGCGGGGAACTACGGGCTCTACAACATTCTCGCTGGCGCTCGCGTCGCGGAAGCCGCGGCCGAAGCCACGAAATAACGGTCGAGTGAGCGGTGCCGGTGCCGTCGCCCGTTGGGCGACGGCCTTCGGACGAAAGGGTTGAGATGAGCGATCGGTGTTTCGCATGGTGGCACGCGTGGGTCATGGCCGTGGCGCTTGTCGCCGCACCCGCGATGCCGGCTGCCGGGCAAACGTTGCCGTCCGGCGACGGCGCAGCAGTACCACGGACCGCCTGGGGTGACCCGGACCTCCAAGGTATCTGGAACAACTTCACGACTACGCCTCTGGAGCGCCCAGAGTCGTTGGGCGAGCAAGAGTTTCTGAGCCCCGAAGAAGCAGCCGCATCGGAAGAACAGGCGGCGGCACGTGTCGACCAGCAGAACGCCCCGAGCGTCGTACGAACCGAACCTCTCCCCGTAGGCGGAGATGTCGGCGCGTATAACAGCTTCTGGACAGAACAAGGGACGAGGGGGGTTTTGACTCGACGGACCTCCATCATCATGGACCCATCCGACGGTCGATTGCCGGCGTTTACCGCGGATGGTCTCGCCCGGATCACGTCACCGGAAAATCTACGGCTCAGAGATGTCAGAGATGGACGGATCCCCGCCAACGGGCCGGAGGAGATGGGACTGAGCGAGCGATGCTTGTGGTATCGCGGGATTCCTTCCTTGCCTACGGGGTATAACAACAACTACCAGATCTTTCAGACCCCTGAGTCCGTCGTGATTCTCCAAGAGCACATCCACGATGTGCGCTTCATCCCGCTCGATGCCCGTCCGTTTTTGCCGTCGACGATCCGGCAGTATGCAGGCGACTCGCGGGGGCATTGGGAGGGCGATACGCTGGTCGTCGAGACGAGAAGCCTAAAGGGCGCCTTTATCCGGCGCTGGAATCGCCCTGAAAACTCACTAGCCCGGGGAGATCTGAGCGAGGCGGCACGTGTGGTCGAACGCTTTACCCGAATTGGTCCGGATACCCTGGATTACGAGTTCACAGTAGACGACCCCGTCACATGGGCGGCACCATGGAGTGGGTCGCTGCCAATGGCCCGCACGGAGGGGCCAATCTATGAGTTCGCCTGTCATGAAGGGAATCACGGCTTACTGAACATCATGTCGGGATCCCGCGCCGAAGAGAGAGCGCAAAGAAACGAGAACGCCAGGTAGAAACGACAGTTCCCGAGCTGAATACCGTCGTCGGCGGTGCGCTAGTCGGCCGTGGCTTCGGTAGCGTGTAGCACTCGGAGTATATTGCCGCCCATGACCTTGCTCACGTCGTCATCGGAGAACCCGCGGTCTCCTAGTGCGGCGACAAGGTTCGGCGTTTTTCCGATGTGCTCGAGGCCGACCGGGACCTTGAGTCCAACGCTGTCGTAGTCACACCCGAGACCCACATGGTCGATCCCGGCGACCGTGGCCGCGTGCTCAATGTGGTCGACAAGTCTGGCCATCGGGACCTGCCCGATCAATTCGACGCCCGCCGTTTCGATTTTCCACAGCTCTTCAGACATTCGAGGAAAGTCATTCGCGAACTCCTCGCGAATGGCGCCGCGCCGGCGATTGAGCTCGGAGAGCTGGGACATCTTGGCTCGGAAGTCGTCGTCGAGCATTCCCGCGTAGTAGGCCACCCCGAGCACGCCGCCCGCGTCGCCAAGCGTCTTGAGCATGTCGTCGGTGAGGTTGCGGGGATGATTGGACACCGACCGGCACCCGGCGTGGGTGTTGAGAATAGGAGTCTGAGACGTGTCGATGGCGTCAAAAAACGCTTGGTCCGACGCGTGAGACAGGTCGATCATCATACCGAGTCGGTTCATCTCGCGGATGACGTCTCTCCCAAAGTCGGTGAGCCCCTCGGGACCGTCGTCGTATTCCGCCGCGCCGACCCATGGGGTGTTGCCGCTGTGAGTGAGACCCATATACCTCGCGCCGAGGCGATAGAGCTGTCTCAAGACTTCGAGGCTGGAGTCGATCATGTGGCCACCCTCGATTCCGAGAAAGATACCGATGGTGTCGTCGCGTTGGGCCCTGTCGACGTCAGTAGCGGTGGTGGCCAAGAACAGGTCGTGTGGATGACGCGAGACCTCTTCGACGACCACATCAATGAGACGTAAGGCGTTCTTGACCGCGGAGAGCGGGGTCTGAGCGCGGGCCGAGGTAGAGACCGCAAAAAAGCCCGCCGTCAGCCCCCCCTGTCTCATCTTGGGGATATCGACGTGGGTGTATTCCAGACTCTCGGCGAGGTCGAGACGCTCAGTGAGAATTCTGGCCGGCGTGTCGATATGGAGGTCGATATAGAAAGGGCGAGCCGCCTGGGCCGCCGTTGCGACCGACTTTGGAGCAAGGGTGAGTGCGCCCAGTATGGCAGCGGCCGAACGTCCCCATTCACGTCTGGTGAGCATGCGTCACATTATGTATGCAAACAACCCTGGTCTCGACGGCAGAAATCGAAACACGGGCTGGTTTGCTGATATGGGATCGCCTGCGGGGCGCGAATATCGAGCGAATGAAGACCCGGACGGCCCGCTCCTTTCCGGGAGCGTGAGCGAGACCGTCCGAGTATTATCCGGAACTGTTATCCGACGTCCAGACCCCCGCCGGCCGCGATCTCGCGGATCCTGGTCGCTTGCGACGGGTTGGCGGCGATGATCTCGCGGACGCGTCGACTGACTTGGGCCTGGTCGGTGTCAGACATCGAGCCCACCGCTGCCGCCGCGCTGGTGACCGCGGCGTAGCAGTCGTCTTCGTAGGTGATTGACCCGCACTCGGCGGTCAAGTTCGCCAAGATCGCACCGGCGTCTGATGAGATGGAGACGCCACCGGCGCCACCGCCGCCGGTGCTATTGAATCGCTCCTGAGCCTGTTGGATCTCCGCTGCCGCGCCTCGACGAATGTTTGCGCCCTCGGTGCCGGCTTGAAAGCAGGTGAACTCGGGGCGGTCCGCCCATCGCAATGGCGCGCACGCATGTATACCCGCGGACTGCGCGGCGTCGGCGACCTCCGTGATGAGTGCCTCATACTCTGCATCGCCTTCGCCATAACCGGAGAAGTTGCCAAGGTCGCCGCTCGCAGCGAAGAGCGCCGTAACGCCTGGGATTTTTGCGATCTCGCGTGAGTTCTCGACCCCCTCCAGTGTCTCAATCATCAAAATCAGGACAACGTTGTCATTCCACGTTTGACGATAGCCACCCGGGACGTTGTTCCAGATTTCACCGGACCCCTGGCCGCCACCCGCGCTGCGTCGACCGATGGGCGGGAAGTAGGTCCAATTGACGGCTTCTTGCGCCTCCTCGACGGTGTCGATGGTCGGCACGACAATCACCGCAGCACCCATATCGGTCGCATGTTGGATTTCGCGTTCATCGGCATACGCGACTCTCGCCCCTGGCGCTGCCGGGCCGGGGCAGGTGCGCCAAAAACGCGCCACTTGCTCCCACGAGGTGGCCTCGTGCTGCATTTCGACCCAAATGAAGTCATAGCCTGCCGCAGCCATCGCGCAATAGGTCCGAGGGTCGGTGGCGCGGACCGTTCCGCCGATCATCGGCCCCCCGGCGAGGAGCTTTTGTTTCGCCGGATTCCAGATTTCGGCCGGCGTTTCTGCGTCGAGCTTGAAACGCGACCCATACTCGAATCCGTCAGCCGTGAACTGGGCCTCGGCGGGTTGCGCCGTGGCACCCAGAAGAGCGCCGGTGGCGATGGTGAGAACGGTCAATACTTTCAATGTCTTCATAGTGTGATTCCCTTTCCGGACGGACTTTTGTGGAGAGTAGCACGCGTGTGCGGCTCACTGCGACCCGGTTCGCTCACGCTCGGCGGCGAGTCGACGCATCAACGTGATCGTGTCGGTTGGGGCTTCGAATTCTGCTTCCTCGAGCGGCGTGCGCCCGTGGTGATCGCGGGCGTCGAAATCGGCGCCGTGCGCAGCCAAATACACGACGATCTCATCATCCCCAAAGCGTATCGCGGTGTGCAATGCAGTGGGTCGGACGGGTGGCGCGACGTTGACATCGAGACCCAGACGGATGAGCAACTGCACCGCCCCGAGCTCGCGGCTCTCTGTGGCCAGGAGGACGGCCCCGGCGTCGTCAGAGGTCTTCGCGGTTGGGTCTGCGCCCACAGCGAGGAGCATGCGCATCATGTCGACACTACCACTCCGGGCCGCTGTGAGAAATGGCGTGAGTCCCCGGTGACGTGATGCCGAGCCGGAGTCTTCGTCACTGGTTTCAGTGCGTGCGTTGACCACGGCGCCGAGATTGACAAAATCGCGAGCGAGCTCGAGCAGACCCTGCCGCACCGCGCGGTGTAAGGGCGTGGCCCCGTTCGTGTCCCGTTCCTGCACATCGGCGCCATGGTCGAGCATCAGCCGCGTCATTTCTTCGCTCCCCTGAGCGAGGGCCATGAGAAACGCCGTACGCCCATCGGCAGTAGGCACGTGAGGACGCGCCCCAGCGGCGATCAGTGCCAGGGCGCTTGCGGTGTCTGCCTGCTGCGCCGCGAAGTGAATCGGGCGAAAACCGTTCGTCGACACCGCGCTGACATTCGCGCCACGCCGAATAAGCAGCTCTGCCATCTCTGGTTGCCTGCGAGCGAGCGCCCACATGAGTGGCGTATGCCCCATGCGGTGCTCGACGACGTTGAGGTCTGCTCCACGGTCGAGCAGCAGTTGGACGATGTCGATGCTTCCACCGTGGATGGCGGCGAGCAGCGGTGTGTCACCGCTCCACCGCCGGGCATCGACGGACGCGCCCGCCTTGAGCAAGAGACGGGCGACGGTCTCGTTGCCGGTTGCACTCGCAAGCAGCAGTGGCGTCTCGCCGTTTTCGTCCGCCGGGTCGGGATTGGCACCGGCGTCGAGCAACATTGTGACCAGCTCGACGTCTTCACGAAGGGCCGCCCACGCGATCGCCGTCGACCCATCCGCCCGTTCTGCGTTGATATCTACGCCCCCTGCAATCAGCCGCGCCACGCGTGAGCGGTCTTGACGCTGCACCGCGTCGATGAGGCCGGCCACCTCCGTCGCGTCGCCGGGCTGGGCGGCTGCGCCCGTGGTCACCGCGCTGAGCGCCAGGAGCGAAAGAAAGATGGGCAAGCCACCGCGTACGAGACTCCGCAGCGCCGTATGGAACGCTGCTCCACGTCGACGCATCAGTCCGGTCACCGAGTCATCGCGGCC